>Ga0173479_10000287_pt1 | contig 9450 bp, 5 predicted proteins | sample NitcycUS104311B1_FD_136668 | JGI IMG/M metagenome (GOLD analysis project Ga0173479, IMG submission 136668) | Soil microbial communities from Arlington Agricultural Research Station in Wisconsin, USA - Nitrogen cycling UWRJ-S104-311B-1 (version... | ecosystem: Environmental > Terrestrial > Soil >... | reverse complement strand
CGCTGCCGCTTACGGCCGCGCCACCTCCGTGGGCGCTGACGATGCAGCCGTACGCTGAGATCGTCGCGGGAATTGCCACTCCGGCGGCGAGCGCTGCCGCGACCGCGGCAGCCGGCGAGTCCGCCAGCGACACCAGCATCATCAACGGCAGCGTCGTCAACGGCGCGGCGACACCGTTCGCGCAGCCGCGCGGATTCGGCAACAACCGGCCACAGCTCCGGCAGACCTACAACGGCGCGATCAACGGTGTGTTCGGCAACTCCGATTGGAACGCCCGTCCATATTCGTTCGGCGACGTCTCGACGCCGGCGCCGGACTACAACAACATGAACGTCGGCTTTCAGTTGTCCGGTCCGCTGAGGATTCCGTGGCTGATTGCCTCCGGCCCGCAGATGTCGGCCGGCTACCAGCGCAACCTCAGCCACAACGCCGTCACCCAGTCAGCGGTGATGCCCAGCGAGGCGGCGCGCCGCGGCGACTTCTCGCAGCTGGCGACCGCGGTGCGCGATCCGCGCACGGGCCAGCCGTTTTCCGGCAACATCATCCCGGTCGAGCGCATCAGTCCGCAGGCGGCCGCGTTGCTGGCCTACTACCCCCTTCCGAACGGGCTGACGTCGAGCGGCTCGAATTTTCAGGCGCCGGTCCTGACCGGCACGACCGAGGATCGGGCGCAGCTGTCGATGCAGGAAACCTTCGGCCGCCGCGACACGTTGTCAGGATCGTTCAACTTCCAGCGCGCGACGACCGACAGCTCGTCGATCTTCGCCTTCAACGATCGGACGTTGCGTTCGTCGCTGGATACGACCGTCGGCTTCAGCCGGCGGGTGACGACGAAGTTTCAGGTGCGGTTCCGCTACCAGTATCAGAGGACGGCGACCACGGTGACGCCGTTCTTCTACAACACGGTGAATGTTTCTGGCGACGCCGGCATCAACGGCAACAACCAGGATCCTGAGAACTGGGGCCCGCCCTTGTTGTCGTTCCCGGACGTCGCCGACCTGCGTGACGCCGCGTATCACCGCAACGTCAGCCAGTCGCATTTGACCGGCGTCGAAGCGTCGCTGAGCCGCGGCCGTCACAACATCACGGTGGGAGGCGACACGAAATGGATCGATGTCGCCGTCCGTGCTCAGCAGGACGCCCGCGGTGGCTTCGGTTTCACGGGCGAGCAGACCGGGCTCGCGTTCGCCGACTTTCTGCTCGACATGCCGGCGACCGCGACCCTCGCTTTCGGCAATGCCGACAAGGACCTGCGCGGAATGGCGTACGACGCGTACGTCAACGACGATTTCAGGGTCAACGCCGGCCTGACGCTGAATTTCGGCGCGCGTTGGGAGTACGAGTCACCGTTCACCGAAGCACAGGGCCGGCTGGTCAATCTCGACATCGTCGACGGGTTTACCGCCGCGAGTCCGGTGCTGGCGTCGGATCCGACCGGGCCGTTGACGGGGACGACGTATCCGGCGTCGTTGTTGCGACCGGACCGCACCGGCTTGCAGCCGCGGCTCGGCGTGTCGTGGCGCCCGATACTCGGATCGTCGCTGGTCATTCGCGCCAACTACGGCATCTATCGCAACACCGAGGTCTACCAGCCGCTCGCGTTGTTGCTCGCGCAACAGCCGCCGCTCTCGAACACTTTCAGCGTGCAGAGCACGGCGGAGGCGCCGTTGACGCTCGCCAACGGCTTTACCCAGGCGCAGAGCGCCGCGTCGAACACCTACGCGATCGACCCCGACTTCCGCGTCGGCGTCGCGCACAACTGGCAGGCCTCGGTGCAACGCGAACTGCCCGCGAATTTGACCGTGCTGGCCCAGTATCTCGGCACCCGCGGCACTCATTTGACGCAGGCGTCGTTGCCGAACACGAATCCCGCCGGCGCCGCCGATCCCTGTCCCACCTGCCCGTTCGGCTTCATCTACCTTTCATCCGACGGCAGCTCGCTCCGTCACGCGCTGCAGCTGATGCTGCGCCGCCGCCTGCGCAACGGGTTCACCGCGTCGGTGCAATACACCTTCTCGCGCGCCAGCGATGACGCCGCGACGTTCCTGAGCGGCGCAGTGTCGTCGTCGTCGCTCGCCGTCGCGCAGGATTGGCGAGACCTGGGCGCCGAGCGCGGGCCGTCGTCTTTCGATCAGCCGCATCTGACGACGATCGAGTTTCAGTACACGACCGGCGTCGGCGTCACCGGTGGCACGCTGACCACCGGCGCGTGGGCGGCGCTGTACAAGGACTGGACGTTCACGAGCCAGCTTCGCGCGGGCAGCGGGTTGCCGTCCACGCCGATCTACTTCGCGCCGGTGACCGGCACTGGTGTCGTCGGCGTTCGCCCGCGTCTGACCGGCGTATCGACCGCGCCGCCAAGCTCGGACGCCTACGCGAATCCGGATGCGTACGCGGCGCCGGAGCCGGGCTACTGGGGCGACGCGGGCAGAAACTCGCTCCGCGGACCACGGCAGTTCTCTCTCGATGCGAGCGTGTCCCGCGTGTTCCGCCTCGGTGGCCGCGTCAATCTCGAGTGGGGCTTCCAGGCCACCAACATCCTCAACCGGGTCACGTTCGCAGCGTTCAACGCCGTGATTACCAGTCCGCAGTTCGGCTTGCCGACGATTGCCAACCAGATGCGGCGGCTGCAGACGTCGTTCCGATTCCGGTTCTGAGATGCGCCGGATCCTGACGACCGTGTTCGTTCTCGTTACCGTCATCGCGGCTGATGCCGGGCAGCAGACGCCGACGTTTCGCGCGACAACGCGGCTCATTGTCCAGACGGTGATCGTCAAGGACAAGCGCGGAATCCCGGTCGAAGGACTCACCGCGCGGGACTTCGCCGTCAGCGAAGACGGTCAGTCACAAACGATCGCCTTTGTCGAGTTTCAGCGGTTAGACGCGAGGCCGCTGTCGGCGTTCACCCTGGTGACGTCGCCATCCGGCGCGCCGCCGCCGTCTCTGCCACCTGCGCCGGTCGCCTCGGTGACGGCCCCCGCCGTGCGCGTGCCGACGTCGGGAGACCCGCGCTACAGCGGCAAGCGGCTGATGGTTTTGTATTTCGACCTGCTCAACATGGGGTTCTTCGACGAGATTCGCATGTACGAGCAGGCGACGAAGTACATCACGACGCGAATGACCTCCGCCGACCTGATTGCACTGATGGAGTTTCGCGACAGCGCCGTTCATTTGCGGCTGGATTTCACCGATGACCGCGCCGCACTCCTCGAAGCGATCGCTGCGCTGCAGCAGCGCGCGGAGAATCGCCAGAACGGCGTCATCGACGCCGCCGAAGCCGGCGGAGCATTTGGACAGGGCAGCGACGAGTTCAACGTCTTCAGCACCGATCGGCAGCTTGCCGCCCTGCAGACGGCGGTCACGGATCTTGGACCGCTGCCGCAATTGAAGACGTTGATCTATCTCGGCAGCGGTCTGCGCCTGAACGGCGCTGACAATCAGGCACAGCTGCGAGCGACGGTCAACGCCGCGGTGCGATCGAACGTGACGATCAATCCGATCGACACGCGCGGCCTGGTCGCGACGGCGCCGCTCGGTGACGCCACGAAGCCGTCGCCTGGCGGCGTTGGCATGTTCAACGGGCAGATTGTCCAGACTGCCGCGACCCGCCAGCAGCGATCGCAGGACACCTACTACGCCCTGGCCAAGGACACCGGCGGCGTCGCGACCTTCGACAACAACGATCTGTCGTCAGGAATGGAACGCGCCGCGCAGGCCGTGACCGGCTATTACATCCTCGGCTATTACAGCAGCCACGACGCGAAGGACGGCCGTTTCAGGCGCGTGAAGGTCACGTTGAACAGCGAGGTGACCGCCGACCTCGCGTATCGCGCCGGCTATTTCGGCGACAAGGACTTCAGCAAATTCAATCGCGCCGACAAAGAGCGGCAACTCGAGGAGGCGCTTCGCCTCGAGGATCCAATCACCGAGATTCCGATCGCGATGGAAGTGAACTACTTCCAGCTCAACCAGGCCGAGTACTTCGTGCCGATTTCGGTGCGCATGCCCGGCAGCGAGCTGACGCGGCCGCGTCCTGGCGGCGCGACGACGGCTGAGATCGACATGATCGGCGAGATCAAGGACGAGTTCGGCGTCACGCACCGCAACATGCGCGACAGGGTGCAGTTCAAGATCGACAACCTCACCGCGACGCAGCTGGCCGCGGGAACGATTCAGTACGAGACGGGATACACCCTGTTGCCAGGCAACTACGTGATCAAGGTGCTGGCTCGAGACGCGACAACTGGGCGCATCGGCACGTTCCTGTCGCCGTTCGTGGTGCCGAATCTCGATCGCGAGAAGGTGCGGCTGCCGATCAGCACAGTGGTGTTGTCGAGCCAGCAGCAGCCGCTTGGCGACGCCCTGCACTCGGTCAAGCAGAAAGTGGCGTCAGACGCCGTCAATCCGCTGGTTCACGACGGCGTCAAGACCGTCCCCAGCGTCACGCGTACTTTCAACCGGGACCGGCCGCTGTTCGTGTTCCTGCAGGCGTACGAACGCGACGCGGCCGCAATGCGTCCACTCGTCGCGTTCGTGTCGCTCTACAAAGGCGCGGCCAGGATCTTCGAAGCCGCGCCGATCGACGTCAAGGACGGCTGGGATCCCAAATCGAAAGCCGTCCCGATTCGCTTCGTCGTGCCGCTGACCGAAGTCCAGCCCGGCGAGTACGACTGTCAGGTGACGGTGCTCGACCCCGCCAGCGGCAAAGCCGCATTCTGGCGGGCCCCGATCGTCATCCGTAAGTGACAATCGTTTGGGGTCGCGTCTTGAATTCACGTACAGACAGTCTGTACGTGAATTCAAGACGCGACCCCGTTGCTTATTGGCCGAATTTCTTCGAGCCGTCGAACGTCAGCGCCGCCACGCCTTTCGGTCCTGGCGTCACCGCCGTTGGCGCGGTCGCCTTCGGCGCCATGTACCAACCCATCGGCGTGCCGACCGGCGGCGGGCCCTGCTGCTGATTCCACGTGCCCTTGTCGTCGTACACCGCGAGCACGTAAACCGTTGCGGTGCCGACGTTAGGGAACGTCGCGACGCCGCCGTTCTTCGTCACCGACTGCATCGCGATCGGATCGCCGCTGCTCGGGCCAACCGACGGAGTGGCCAGCAGCACGACGACGATGTCGTGCGACGCGTCGACGACGCCTTTGCCGGTGTATTTCACCGTGACGTTGACCGACTTCTGAGCCGCCGCCGCTGCCGCCGCTGCCGCCGCCGCCGGCGCTGCTGGCTTGGTGGTCTGCGGCGCCGCGGACCGACCGGCTTGTCCGGTCTGGGCAAGCAGCGTCGGCGAAAGCGCGGTCGCGCAGGCGAGAGCCATTATCGAAGCTAAACGCATCAGTACCTCCGGGGAAGACACGCGCAATAGACGACTTCCGAAGTGCGCAAGTTCGGCACTGCTCGACCATTGTCCGGTCGTGAACACTCTCCGGGCGCTGGTACACGACCTGCAGTCTCCACGCGCATGTTCGTCCCGATCGCGTTGCTCGTCTGTGGGCTCGCCGTCAGCTGCGGCGAAAGGGAAAAAGAGCAGCCCGCGCGCGCTCGCAGTTTCATCGTGCCCGCCGTCGAGATTGTCGCCATGGACGCCGCGATCAACTTCGCTTCCCGGCGCTGGTTCGACTCGTCCGATTACGCGGTGACGGCCGCCACCATTCGCCGCAACTTGAAGGCGCGGTGGATCGTCGAAGACGACCCGTTCGACGTGAATCAATTCCTGCATCCTTACCAGGGCGCGATGTACCACAACATTGCGCGGTCATCCGGCCTGAACTACTGGCAGGCGATGGCGTACACCTTCGCTGGCAGCGCGCTCTGGGAAATCGCCGGCGAGACGACGCCGCCATCGAAAAACGATCAAGTCGCGAGCGGGCTCGCCGGATCGCTGCTTGGTGAGCCGCTGTTCCGGACCTCGAGGCTCGTCCTGTTCCACGACGGCAAAGGACCTGGATTCCTGCGCGCCGTCGCCGCGACGCTGATTTCGCCGCCGGTCGGCGTGAACCGCGCGCTCTTCGGCGATCGCTTCGAATCGGATGCGCCGGGCTCGGTGACGCAGGCGGATCTTCGTCTTGAAATCGGCGCGACCGCGCCCGCTGATGATCTTGCGTCGCTGGGATCGAGTTCGCCGTTCATCGGCTTCGCCGTCGATTACGGATATCCGGGGCGCGCCACTTACCTGCATGCGCGGCCGTTCGACTACTTCCGCTTCGAGGGCGTCGCCTCGTCGGGCGGATTCCAGAATGTCGCCACGCGTGGCTTGATCGCCGGTCGCGACTTTGGCCTCAATGCAAGCGGACGCGGGGTGTGGGGCCTGTATGGCGGCTACGACTATTTCTCGCCGGACCTGTTTCGTGTCTCGAGCACGTTCGCGTCGATCGGCACGACGATTCAGTCGCACTTGTCTGGATCACTGACGCTGCAGGGCTCGGCGCTCGCCGGCGCCGGCTACACCGCCGCGCAGTCGCTCGGCGCCAGTGACAATCGCGACTACCACTACGGTGTCGCGCCGCAGGCATTGGCAAGCGTGCGGTTGATCGCCGGCCGCCGCGCGTCGCTCGATGCGACCGCGCGCGAGTACTTCATCAGCGACATTGGCGGGCTCGGCACCAGCCGGCGCGACACGATCTTCCGCGGCGATGCGACGCTGGCGCTGCGCGTGTTCGGCAAACACGGCGTCGCCGTGAAATACCAGCTCGCGGAACGGCGGGCCGATCGGACGGATCTTTCGCGCCTGGTGCAGCGGCGTTCGACCGTTGGGTTGTTCTACACGTTTCTCGGCTCGCGCGGCTTCGGCGCGATTCGCTAGCGCCTTGCCGGCGGATCGTAGCGAAGCACGCCGCGAACGCTGGCGGTGAACATCGAGCCGCCGACTCTTTCGAACCGGTTGATGGTGCGATCGTCCATCGGAACGGCAGTCCACGTCTCGCCGCCGTCGCTCGTGGCGTACATCCCGGCGAAGAATCCGCCCACCCATCCGGTGCGCTCGTCGACGAAGCCGATGCCCTGGATGCCCGGACCCTGCGGGCGGTCCGTCGCGACGTTCTTTACGAGCCAGTGGTCGCCGGCGTCGGTCGACTTCGCGATTCGATAGATGCCATCCTGCGACTGCAAACCGGCGTAGATGAGGGTCGACGACACCGGGAAGATCTTCCAGTCAAAGCCATGACCACCGTCGTTTGTAAACACCGGCCGCCACGAACGTCCGCCGTCCGTGGTCTTGAGAATCATCGCCGGGCCGACGCCGGGCGAAGCGACCTTCGCCTGGCCGCCGATGAACCCGACCGAGTCATCGAGAAACGAGACGTCTACCAATCCGTAGGCGTGCTGGCTGAGATCGGTCACGCGCCAGGTGCGGCCGCCATCCGGCGAAAAGAAATAATCCGCCGCGCCGCCGGTGTACTTTCCGACGATGTGCGTGTGCTCGCCGACGTGGGTCATCCCGCAAAACCCGAGCGTCGTTTTCGGAAGCGTGCTGGTGATGTCCGTCCACGTCGCGCCGCCGTCGGTCGTCGCGTGGAGCACGCCGTTGATCGTGCCGGCGAAGCCGCGGCGAGCGTCGAGAAAATCGACACTTCGCAGTCGTCCGAGGCCGCGCGCCTGCAGCGCCCACGTCGCGCCGCCGTCGGCGGTGTGGAGGATGTCGCCGCCGGCGTTGGCCAGCCAGCCGTTTTTCGCATCCGGGAACGCGAAGTCTTCGTATTTGCCGGGAAACGGCGCATCGTGGGCGAGGATCCAACCGCCGTTCTGTCGGGTGTCGGCCGCTTGCGGCGATTGCGACGCCGTGACGGTGACGGTGATCAGGATGAATCCCAGGAGTCGTCCGGACACGAGCAATCGCTGTCGGCCCATGGTGTCCGGTTAGACGGTCGCGGCGTCGTTTTTGGACGGCTTTTCGGGAATCGGGGTACGCTCATTTTTCGCGATGCCCGAACCCACGGTTCGTCTAGCCCTGGCCAACCTGCAGATGCCCGCGTCCCCCGATGAATCGGTGACGCTGGCCGTCGCCGCGATCGCGGCCGCCGCGGTCGAAGGCGCCGACGTCATCTGTTTCCCGGAATGCTACGTGCCCGGATATCGCACAGCGGCGCGCGAGATGCCGCCGCCGGATGCCGAGTTCCTCGAGCGCGCATGGACGACGATCGCCAGCGCCGCGAGGGACGCCAACGTCGCTGTCGTGCTCGGCACCGAGCGCGTCGTTGACGGCGCGCTGAGAATTTCAGCGCTGGTCATCGACCGCGACGGCACGATCGCCGGATTTCAGGACAAGGTGCAGCTGGATCCGTCCGAAGAAGGGCCGTATGAGGCGGGCTCGGAACGGCGAGTCTTTACTGCCGCGGGCCTGACGTTCGGCATCGCGATCTGCCACGAAGGCTGGCGGTATCCGGAGACAGTACGCTGGGCCGTGCGCCAGGGCGCACAGCTCGTCTTTCATCCGCACTTTCACGTGGCCGAGCCGGGCGGTTATCGACCGTCGCGCTTCGCCGATCCCGCCAATACCTTTCACGAGAAAGCCGCGCTGTGCCGCGCGGCGGAAAACACCTGCTTTTTCGCGACCGTGAACTACGCCAGCGCCGGGTCGCCGACGACCTCGGCGCTGGTCGCGCCCGACGGCACGCTGATGTGTTTTCAGCCCTACGGCAAGCGCGGTCTGCTCGTCGCCGACATCGATATTGCCGAAGCGACCGGATTGCTGGCGCTGCGACTGAAATAACACCGGGTGTTATTTCCGGCCGGACGCCCCGAAAATAACACCCGGTGTTATTTCCCCGGCGCTCTCGGCCTCACCGCGTTCGACAGCGACAGCCGGATCTCTTTCGTCACGTAGCTGATTTGCAGGTTGTACCCATTCGGCGTTTCCGTGTGGTAGCTCTTGAACGCCGCGGTGTGGATGTCGTCGGGAACATAGGTGCCGTCCGGGCCGAGGTGCCGGCTCGACGTGTCGATCTGCGCGCGCAGCCCGCGCTTTTCGAGCTCCGCCTTGACGCCGTCGGTGTCCCACGGCGCGATACCGAATGAAATGTGATCGATCCGCGCGCTGCGCGCCGGCGGCGTTGCTGGAACGGCCGGCGCAGTCGCCGCGGCCGCATCAGCCGCACCACCGCGGCGCCCGCCGCGGCCGAAGTTCGGATCGAGCGGGTTGCCGCCGCGCAGGATGGCGTTGCCGACGTCGCCCATCAACAGCTCGTTCTGGCTGCCTTCGTCGTAGGTCGGCTTCCAGCCCAGCAAGTTGATGTAGAACGACGCGCTTTCCTTGTAGTTGGTGACGTTGAAGGAGAAGTGATCGAGCCACACCGTTTTCCAGCCGGTGGATTCGAAGGGCGCCGGCGCGGATGGCTTGGCGTTGGCCTTCGCGGCCTTGCGCGCTTTGACCAGGCCGTTGCCGTTGGCAATCTGCAGATCCCAGCCGTCGGGATCCTTGACGTGGAAACTCTCGAAGCCCTTGCCGTCGTT
>Ga0173479_10000280_pt1 | contig 9516 bp, 7 predicted proteins | sample NitcycUS104311B1_FD_136668 | JGI IMG/M metagenome (GOLD analysis project Ga0173479, IMG submission 136668) | Soil microbial communities from Arlington Agricultural Research Station in Wisconsin, USA - Nitrogen cycling UWRJ-S104-311B-1 (version... | ecosystem: Environmental > Terrestrial > Soil >... | reverse complement strand
TCGGCCGCAAGCCCGAACACGGCATGGAAGCAACACCGGCGCGGGCGGCGGAAGCGTGGCGCGTCTTCACGCGCGGCTATCACACAAGCGCGCGCGACATTTTCTCCGAAGGCACGTTCGAGGCCGGGCATGACGGGCTCGTGGTCGTGCGTGGCATCGATTTCTATTCGGTGTGCGAGCACCATCTCGTGCCGTTCTTCGGCCGGTGTCACATTGCATACCTGCCGTCCGGCCGCATCGCCGGGCTTTCCAAATTTGCGCGTCTCGTCGACATGCACGCGCGTCGCCTGCAGGTGCAGGAGCGCATGACGCACGACATCGCGCAGGACATACGCACGCAGCTCAAGCCGCACGGTGTCGCGGTGCAGATGGAGGCGCGGCACATGTGCATGGCGATGCGCGGCGTGGAACAGAGAAATGCCGACGTGGTGACCACCACGCTCCTCGGCGCATTCCAGAGCGATCCCGCGCGCGCAGCGGAATTTCGCGCCCTCGTGGCGCAGCACGATTAGCCGGTTTTCATTCCAACCCAAACGGAGAAGGTAATGTCGATCAAGCCCGACAAGTGGATCACGCGCATGGTGAAGGAATACAAGATGATCGAGCCGTACGCGGACGGCCAGGTGACGGATGGAGCGGTGTCGTACGGCGTTTCATCGTACGGCTACGACATCCGCATCGCCGATGAGTTCAAGATCTTCACGAACATCAACAGCACCGTGGTGGACCCCAAGGGCTTCGACCCGCGCTCGTTCGTCGATTTAAAGGGCGACGTCTGCATCATTCCGCCGAACTCGTTTGCACTCGGGCGCAGCGTCGAGTACTTCCGCATTCCGCGCAACGTGCTCACCATCTGCGTGGGCAAGTCGACCTACGCGCGCTGCGGCATCATTACCAACGTCACGCCGTTCGAGCCCGAATGGGAGGGCTACGTGACGCTGGAGATCTCCAACACCACACCGCTGCCCGCGAAGATCTACGCCAATGAGGGCATCGCACAGGTGCTCTTCTTCGAGAGCGACGAGGAATGCCTGACGTCGTACGCCGACAAGAAGGGCAAATACCAGAAGCAGACGGGCATCACGCTGCCCAAGGTTCCGCGCTGATCGGGCACGTTCCCACCCCGCCGCACACAAAATCGCCCGGGAAGGCCGAAATCGGGCATCCCGGGCGATTTTTTGTTTGACAGGATTTTCGGCACCTGATAGACCGAACGCGTAGAGAGGCTGTTTAAAGCCTGTTGTAAGCGTTTAACACACTTTTTGGGAGGAACTCCAAAATGGCAAAAGCTGCGAAGAAGGCCGCCGGTGCCGAGCTGATCATCTCGAAGACCCGGACCAAGGCCGCCGCGAAGGGTTACAACGTGTCGAGCGACTTCTACCCCGCCCTGGACAAGGCTGTCCGCGGCATCATCAAGGAAGCGGGCGACCGCGCCAAGGCGAACAAGCGCAAGACGCTCAAGCCCTCGGACCTGTAGATCGTAGTCTGCTGATTCCGGGATACCCCGGCATTAAAGGCCCGGCCTCCGCCGGGCCTTTTTGTTTCCCGCTGGGTCCCCCGGGAACGGCCCCGGACGCGGTTGCGCGCCTTGCGTGGGGGCCGTAAGCGTGGTAGATTCGCTCAATTAACCCGGAGGCCCATTTCGATGCCCGATAAGATTATCGGGACGGGGATCACGTTCGACGACGTTCTGCTCGTCCCCGCCCGATCGGCTTTTCTACCCGCCGACACCGACGTTTCCACGCGCCTCACGAAGAAGATCCGGCTCAACATTCCCATCGTGTCTGCCGCCATGGACACGGTCACCGAGGCCGGTTTTGCAATCGCCATCGCGCGCGCCGGCGGGCTCGGGTTCATCCACAAGAACATGACGCCGGAGCGCCAGGCGGAGCACGTCGACCTGGTGAAACGCAGTGAGAGCGGTGTCATCGCGAGCCCGCTGACACTCAGCCCCGGCCACAAGGTGCGCGATGCGCACGACCTCATGCGCAAGTACCGTGTCTCCGGGGTGCCCATCACCGACAAGAATGGCGCGCTGGTAGGGATTCTCACGGCGCGCGACATGCGCTTCAACGAAGACGACTCCATCCCCATTCGCGATCTCATGACGTCGAAGGGTCTGGTGACCGCTCCGGTCGGGATCAAGATGGAAGACGCGAAGCGCCTTCTCCACGAGCACCGCATCGAAAAACTTCCCGTGGTCGATTCCAAGAACCGCCTGCGCGGGCTCATCACGGTCAAAGACATCCAGAAGAAGCTCGACTTCCCGAGCGCCTGCAAGGACGACGAGGGCCGGCTGCGCGCCGGCGCTGCCGTCGGCGTGGGGAAGGACGCGCTGCATCGTGTCGATCTCCTGGTTGATGCGGGCGTCGACGTGATCGCGATCGACACCGCGCACGGTCACACACAGAACGTGATCGACACCATCGCCAAGGTGAAGAAACGCCATCGCTCGGTGCAGCTGATCGCGGGCAACATCGCCACCGCGGCGGCGGCGCGTGATCTCATCAAAGCGGGCGTGGACGGAATCAAAGTGGGCATGGGACCGGGTGCCATCTGCACGACGCGCGTGGTCGCGGGTGCCGGTGTGCCGCAGATCACCGCCATCATGGACTGCGCCAGCGTGGCCGCCAAAGCGGGTGTTCCCCTGATCGCCGACGGCGGCATCAAGTTCAGCGGCGACATCGTGAAGGCGATTGCAGCCGGCGCCGATGTGGTCATGGTCGGCAGCCTCTTCGCCGGTACCGACGAAACGCCGGGCGAGATCGTGCTGTACGAAGGCCGCAGCTTCAAGTCGTACCGCGGCATGGGATCGATCGAAGCCATGAAAGAAGGCAGCAAGGATCGCTACGGCCAGGCCGACGTGGAAGAAGACAACAAGCTCGTCGCCGAAGGCATCGAAGGCCGCGTGCCCTACAAGGGCCGTGTTTCCGATTCCATCTTCCAGCTGATCGGCGGGCTGCGCGCCGGACTCGGCTACTGCGGCACGCGCACGCTCGATGAGCTCAAGACCAACGGTCGTTTCATGATGGTCACCGCCGCCGCGCTGCGCGAGAGCCATCCGCACGACGTCATCATCACCAAAGAAGCGCCGAATTATCGCCTCAGTTAGGGAACTACATGACCTGGCACGGACAGATCAATCGCACCATCTGGGAAATCACCGAGTCCCTCAAGAAGACGCCGGAGTCTCCGCGGCAGCGTCGTGAGCTTCTGCGCGCGCATTTCCTGCAGCACTTCGAGTACGACAAGTCGCTGCACATTGCGCGCGACGATCGCAGCTTCCTCTTCCTGCACGACGCCGAGACGCCGCTGGTCTTGCTGTCGCACGGATCCACCGGCACGCCGGCTGAAATGCGCGATCTGGGCACGCACCTCCACGCCAACGGCATCTCCGCCTACTGTCCGCGCATCGGGCCCACCGGCACGCGCACGCGTACGCGCTCGTGGGAAAACTGGGTGTCGCAGGCACAGGTGGCCATCGAGATCGCCGCGGCCAGCTCTTCCGCCACGTTCGTGTGCGGGCTCTCGCTGGGCGGCGCTGTCACGCTGATGCTGGCGGAGCGTTCGGCGGTAAAGGGAATCATCCTGCTCGCACCCGCGCTCTATCCCAAAATGGGCATCAAGTCGCGCTTTCTGCAGGTGGCGCGCATGGTGACGCCAACCGTGTTCTATCACTTCGCGGGCTGGAACGGCGAGGTGCTGCAGGCCATGGACTACACGAAGAAGAACGGCGGGCCCATCAACGTTCCCTTGCTCGCCATCCAGGCCGGCGACGACACCCATCTTTCCTCCAAAGGTCTCAAGTATCTGCGCCGCCACGCGCGTCACGCTGACACCGAAATCCACATGCTCCCCACCGGCTCACACGTGGTGTGCCGCGGCGAGTCCAAGGACAAGGTGTTCGAGCTGGTGACGAAATTCGTGGAGAGGAACGCGGTCGTGGCCAAGCTCGCGGTGGTTCCGGAGAGCGCACCCGAGCCTACGTCTGATCCATCGTAAAGCGGAACGTCTCGTCGAGCTTCTGAATCTGCTTCGCGATCTCCCGCAGCCTGGTCTGGAGCGCGGGATCCTTCGTCTTCAGATATTCCGAGTACATGTCCAGGAACTGATCCTGGAGAGCCTTGAGCTCGCGCCCGCTCTCGAAGCGATCCACCGAGCGCTCGAGGTGATACACCTCGCCCGATGACAGGCGTTCGAGAATGTTGAAGTACTCGCCGCGCATGTGACTCAAGATCTGCACGTACTGTTCGAATCCCCGCGAAAGTTTTTCCAGCACTTCGGAAATCGCCGTCGCCTTCCTGAACATGTGCTGGCTGTACGAATACGCGAACTGGTAGTACGCCTTGGCGCGGCCCACGTAGACCTCTTCGTTGTCGCGCAGAAAGGCGTCCTTGGATCCCGGCCGCGCCGCGTCGGCATTGTGAAAAATTCCGATCGAGATGAGCAGGAAATCGGCGTTGGTCTTGTAGATGGTGTACTTGAGGCGCACATCCGACGAGCGCTGCACCTTGTCGAACAGATCGCTGTCGTAGCGCGACAGATATTTCTTGGTGCGTTCATGATGCTCCGGATTCATGAACGACGTCAGCAGGTTGGCGAGGTAGACGTTGACGTCCTCGTCGTAATAGGTCTGGTTCGAAGGATTGCCGGATTCGAGACGGCTGTAGAGCAGGCAATTCATCATGAAGAAGAACGTGGGTTCGACTTCACGGGTGCCGCCCGGGCCCAGGGTGATATGATTTCCGCCTTCCATCGTGTTGCGATAACTCCTGCTGTGAGTGTGCTCCGGTTCGATGGCACCGCTTCCATCGCGGCCAGCCCGGGGGCTGCAAAGCCCATGCCACGCGAATCCCGCCACCGCTCCTGTAAAGATAATGCCGGGACGCGCTTTCGCGACCAAGGGATTGTCCCATTGACACTTATTGACCCGCCGGGGGAACCCCCAGGGCAGCCGGGATTCCGCTTCGGTCCATCCGGAATTTGGCGTATAATTGGCCCATGCGCGGCCGGCATCGCGCCCCTAAATTTCGTAATTTGAGCCGGATGCGCGCATCGATCGCACTCATGGCAACCGCCTCCGGGCAGGTGCCCGCGATCGTACTAGGGGGTATTGTGTGAAGATTGGTTTTCTTCAGCTGCGGCCTCAGTTCGGCCGCGTCAAAGAGAACGTCCGCGCCGCCAAGTCGATGCTGGTCGGCCTTTCCGACGCCACCGTTGTCCTCCCCGAGCTCTTCAACACCGGCTATCTCTTCCGCAACATGGAAGAAGTCCATGATCTGGCAGAGTCGGCCACGACCGGTTTCACGGTCACCGAGCTCAAGAAAGTGGCGGTGGCGCAGCGGCTCAACCTGGTATTCGGGATGGCCGAGGCGAAAAACCGCAAGTACTTCAACTCGTCGGTTCTGATCACGTCGGCGGGCAAGGTCGAGGTCTACCAGAAGGCGCATCTGTTCGATCGCGAAAAGCTGTTCTTCCAGCCGGGTATGGGAACGTTCAAGGCGTATCCCGTCGAAGGGGCGAAGATCGGCATGATGATCTGCTTCGACTGGTTCTTCCCCGAAGTCACACGCATTCTCGCGCTCGAAGGCGCGCAGGTGATCTGCCATCCGTCCAATCTCGTGCTGCCGTGGTGCCAGGACGCCATGCGCACGCGTTCGCTCGAGAACAAGGTGTTCTCGGTGACGGCGAACCGCATCGGTCTGGAGAAGCGTGGCAACATCTCGCTCACGTTCACGGGCAAGAGCCAGATCGTCACTCCGAAAGGCGAAGTGCTGGCGCAGGCGAGCGAGCGCAGCGAGTCGCTCAAGGTGGTCGAGGTCGACATCAACGAGGCGCTCGACAAAACGGTGACACCCAACAACGATCTGTTCAAAGACCGCAAAGTCGCGTTGTACAAGCCGCTGCTCAAGACCGCCAAATAGGCAAGAACGACCGTTCCCAGGACTTCCTGAAAAAGCAACGCAAGGGACGTTGATAGCGTGCAATCTGCACGCGCGGCGGCCCTTCCACGGCGCTCTTCCGGCTCTCTATTTACTTCCCTCCTGTTGATTTGCACGCGCAGCCCGCGTGGCACTTCGTGCCGCCCGCCCGGCATGTTCCTTGCGTGACGGCGTTCCGCGCACTTCGCTCTCGTTCGATCAGGACGTGCGCCGGTCAAACTCAAGGAGCACATCGTGGATCGCAAGAAGCCCAAGCTCACTTCTCCGTGGAAGGTCGGCTTTCTCGTCGCCCTGCTGCTGGTCGTCACCGCGCTCGGCGTGAGTTACTTCATCACGGGAACGTTTGGAATTACGTGGCACTGGATCCAGTTCGGCGGACTTTCGCCGATGACATGGACGTTCCACCTCGGCGCATTCCTCGAAGAGATGGCGCCGCTGCTGCTCATCACCTCGCTCCTTGCCTTCGGCTCCTATGTGCTCGTGGCCGGCGCGGTGCGCCGCTACAAGGCGTATGTCGATTCGGGCGTCGAGTACAAACAGCTGCTCAAGTCCATCAAGAGCATTGAAGACCTGGAAGACGCCGACCTGGTTGATCGCCTGAAGTCACATCCGGAGCTGCGCGAATTCCTCATGGGTGTGAAACACCGCGTGAGCGCGCACGAGCGCGGAAACACCGAGCGTGTCGCGAGGCACATGCCGCCGGCGACGCAATCCGGCGTTGACCGCGCCGTGATCGCGGCGGATTCCGCCACGCTGGTTTCCGCCATTGATTCCGGTCGCGACGACTTCCCGCGCGAGATGACGCTCACCATTCCGGAAATGAAACAGATCGAGCACGCGATTCGTCGCTGCTTTGCGGGCATCACCACGCTGCCGGCCACCGATGCGTCGGCGGGCGCTCTGGAAGAGCTGCGCAACCTCGTCGGCAGCACGGTGGAAGCGCTGCGCCGCGATATCGCTGCATGCGGCTCGGGTGCGCGCGAAGTGGAAGAGGCCGCCGCCGCGTTGCAGGGCCTTGAAACCGGCGCGGCACAGCCCGCGGGCAATACTTCTGCCCTCGGCAAACGAATCGATGATCTGGCCACGGCGCTGGTGGCGCTGGGCGAAGAGACCAAACGCATCGCCATCGCGTCCGCCATGCAGGCAAGCGGTGGCCCGGCTGCAGACACCATCAAAGTGGCCGACGAGCTCAAAACGCTGGCGACACGCTTCAATACCGTGGCACGTCATTGGAGCGACACCACGCCCGCGATCAAGGAGCTCATCTCCGGCAGCGCGGCGCCGGGCGCGCGTTCCGATGTGCCCGCGGCCGCGGCCAATGTTTCCAACCGTGCGCGCCTGTGGGGCGAGCGTGCGGTGGCCATGAACGAACATGTGCGTTCGCTCGAGCGTGCCATCGGTGTGAAGCCGGCGGCGCCACCTGCGGCCGCGCCGCAAACCGCGGCGAATCCCGTCGATCTCGACGTGGCTCCGGCAGCGCTGGGTGCGCGGAACGGCGATGTGGATCTCGCGCCTTCGACGAGCTCGACCATGTTCAGCGGTGACCGCAACGACGACATCAATTTTGCAGACATCCCCGGATTCGAAAAAGAGCGTCGCTTTTTCGCCGATCCGCCCGCCGATGGCGCCGCGGCAACCGACGACCGCTTTGTGGTCGACGGTCAGCAGGACCGCCGCTGGGATCTCTCCGAAGAACAGTCAGAAGAAACTTCGGCCGCGCCGGATTCCGCTCCCAAAAAGCCGGCGGGCCCGGACAACGATGGGTTCCTTACCGGACCGCGTCCGACGGTGCGCGTGGAGCGGCCGTCCGCCGCGCCCAAAGCGGCGCCGGCGCCCCGGCCGGCAGTGGTTGAGCTGGAGCCGGCCTCATCGACGACCGCGACGCTCGATCCCGACGCCGACGCAGTGGATCTGTACGCCCTGGGCGCCATCGACTGCGTCCAGACGGTCTAGGAGAACGAATCCCGGTGTCCCTCGACAGCCGCACCCTGTTTGCCCGCCAGGTTCGCGCGCAGTGCGAGACACTGTGTGAGCTCCTGGCATGCACGGCGGGACATCCCGCACCCGAAGCCGTTCTCGAGCGCTGCAAAGTGGGCGTGCGCATGCTCGCGGGCACCATGAGCATCTGCGGGCTCGACGACTGGGCGCGCCTGCTCGAGTCCTTCCACCACCTGCTCACGATTCACGGCTCGCGGCGTCTGCCGTGGGACGACCGCATCGCACAACTTGTCTTCGAGCTGATCGAGAAACAGGAGCTGCTCGCGTCCTGCCACGAGATGGCGGGCGCAGAGGCCGGGCGCAATTCGATTCCGGCCGAGGGCGTGCTCGCGATGATCGAAGAAGTCAACGTGCTGCAGCAGGAATACGAAACGGCGGAGCCGGTGCGTCCGTCGCGCGCCGAGGGCACCGTCGATCCGGAACGGCTGGGTCGCGTGGCGGCGGAGCTCGCCGCGGCGTGCGAACGCGTGCTGTCCGCGGTGACATCGGACCCGTGGCAGTCGCGCACCGCCGACACCATTACTATTGAAGATCTGCGCCGCGGACTGGGCACGATCGAGTTCTATGCGCAGGCAATGGATCGCATCGTCGCCACCGTTGAAGAGACGGTCGTCACGCCCAAGTGTGACGTGGCACCGCTCGAGACCGCTCTCCACGATTTTTCGCGCGAGCTTGTGCGCGGCACCGGGCGCAGGCTCCAGGTGCGGCTGCGCGCCGACGACGCGGAAGTCGAGCCGGCACTGCTGCCGGCCGCGTACTGGATTCTGCACGCCATGGTGGCCGATGTGTTCGAGCGCTGCGACGAGCCCGCGCTCGAGATCGATATCGATTGCTCGGTGCGCCACGGCGCGCTGCACTGGCGGCTGCGCGACAACGGCGAGAATTTCCTCTCCGATTCCAAGCTCGATCACGACGACCAGGTCGCCTTCTATCCGGGACTGCGCCACGTGGTGCGCACGCTGCGCGAACATCACGGCACACTCGCCGTCGAGCCCAATGGCGGACGGCAGGCGCGCTTCGAGTTCACGCTGCCCACCACCACGCTGGCCGAAGCGCTGTGGGTGTGGGAAAAGAACGGAACCTCGATGGCGGCCCGCGGCGTCCAGGTTGTCGAGGTCTTCCCGGTTCAGACCGACACGCGTCGCGAAGATTCCTACGGCGAATACGTGGCGCTGGACACGCGTCGCGTTCCGCTGCTTTCCCTCGATGCCATTTTTCCGGAAGCGCCCACGGGTGGTTCGCACATCGTGGTGCTCGGCCTCCTGGAAAAAGCGGTGGCCTTCTACGTGCCCGGAGAGGGCGCGCAGAAAAACGGCGTCGCGCTCGGGGATTCGATTCCGGTGTGGAAGGGAATTCCGCACGACGTGGTGCGCGTCGAGGGACGTCGCATCCCGCTTCTCGATGCCGGCGACATTCTGCGGACATATCTCTCCATCACGGGAACCATGAACGTGGAGGCACTCCCGGTTCATCCGGTTCAGACGCGCGAAGCACCGCCTTTGCGCGTGTCGCCGGGGGCGGCAGCGCCGCGTGGAGCGCCGGCACCGGCCGAAAACGAGGGTGCTGTCGAAGTACT
>Ga0173479_10000272_pt1 | contig 9638 bp, 12 predicted proteins | sample NitcycUS104311B1_FD_136668 | JGI IMG/M metagenome (GOLD analysis project Ga0173479, IMG submission 136668) | Soil microbial communities from Arlington Agricultural Research Station in Wisconsin, USA - Nitrogen cycling UWRJ-S104-311B-1 (version... | ecosystem: Environmental > Terrestrial > Soil >... | reverse complement strand
CTTTTTTGGTGCTGCTTTTTTAGCTGCGGCTTTTTTTGGCGCTGCTTTTTTTGCTGCTTTAGCCATGACGTTTTAAAATTTATGGGTTAATAAAAATCATAAAACACTCACCGTTTTTTTCATTTTGTAGAGTGTTATATTATATTAAGGTACATAACCTATTTAGAAATACTATTAAATTTTATACCCCGCAAAAATAACATTGGTTGGGACAACCGCAAACACTTTGTTTTTAACCGCCCCCAGTGGGAAATTTTGGGTAAAAATTGCATCCAACACCCAGGACAATTAGGGAGGGTTTTTAAAAGATTTTCCTAACCCGAAATAAATGCCTCTGGACTTAAAAAAACCAATGCAGGACCAATTTCAAACGCACTGTCTACCTATACACGTTTTGTTATCCCACATATAACTCCCGCCCCAGCCTAAGGTAAACGTCTACAACGACAGCGGACCAACAATACTATTCTTTGTAAAACTCCTCGTGACTGACTATGTTTTTATTATTGTTCAAAATAATGTAGGCGGTGTCTAACTGTTGCGTCCAGTCCGGCAGCGAAATTCTGTAGACACAAATTGCTTCATACCCAATAGGCTTCAAAGAGTCAGCTCTTTTAGAAAGGCTGTCATAATAATTCATTTTTAGTTGCGCCTTTTGTGCCCTTTTTTCTATAACAGCAATAGTATCCAACGATTGTTTGGCCTCTTCTTTAGTTTGTTCCTGTAACGAATTTTCCTGATCTTTTGAAAGACGCATTAACTGAATACGCTTTTGCAGCAGGTCATTTTCAATTTTCATCAATTGGTTTTGCTTTTCCCATTCATCCATATAGTTAAAGGAAAGAGCAACATACTTTCGTTGTAAAGTGATGGTGTCCAGCTTTAAAAAAGCAAAACTATCAACCCGGGAATCAGGATCAATTTGTTTGTATTGGGAAACGAAATGTGTTTTTAACTCTTTCTCTTTCGCTTCTGAAATTGGCGCTTCTTTTAAGTTACAGGCAAAAACGAAAAACAAGGGAGCAATGTATTTTATATTATGTGGCTTCATTCAATATTAAGTTTGAATCAATAGAATTAATTGGCAAGCATCTTCTTAAAAAGTTCTACTGCTTCGTTTTGCCATCTGTCAAAGCGAGTTTCGTAACTTTCTTCAATTGCCCCGGTGTCTTCATACCAGGCAAAATTGTGTTTTTCGCTATTTAACCTGGTGAGGTGAAAATCATATACTCCATTTTCCAGCTGTTTCACCAGCACTTCTGTTCCGTCCTTTAGGTGATAGGTGACAGGATAATTTTCTACCATTTTAAATTGGGTTAAGCAATTATTATACTCCATTATCTTGCCATCTTTAATTGTAAAAAATGTGTAGTACTAAAAAGATGAGTTTAGGAATAAACTATGACTATGGCTTTATATAGAAAAGACTTCCTGTATTGTTTGACACTACGTTTTTTACATCTAAATTTTAGCATCTATTTTCTATAGAGCAGAATATGGTCGGAAGTTTGCCATTATTATGGCTATGTCAAAATTGTTTCAATCTCTAAAAATCCGGTCAGTCAACTTAAAAAACAGGATTGTTGTTTCGCCAATGTGTCAATATAGTAGTACAGGCGGTTTTGCAAATGACTGGCATCTTGTTCATCTAGGGACACGTGCAACCGGCGGTGCAGGGCTGGTTTTTACAGAAGCGGCGGCAGTTTCTGCGGAAGGAAGAATTACCCATCATGATCTCGGTATTTATAAAGACGAACACATTGAGTTTTTAAAACGTATTACTGATTTTATAAAATCGCAAAACGCTGTTCCTGCTATACAATTAGCCCATGCAGGGCGAAAGGCGAGTCATAAAAGACCATGGGAAGGAGGCGTCGCATTAAATGAAAACGAGGAGCCCTGGATTACAAAAGCACCGACAGCAATTCCATATAAAGAAGGTGAACCCTTGCCGCAGGCATTAACCAAACAAGAAATTAAAAAAATAATAGAAGACTTCAAGGTGGCTGCTATGCGTGCAAAGGAAGCAGGTTTTCAAATCATTGAATTACATGCCGCACATGGATATCTGCTCCACGAATTTTTATCTCCTTTAAGCAATCAACGTGAAGATGAATATGGTGGATCGTTTGAAAAGAGGGTAAGGTTTGTGACAGAAATTATTGAAGCAGTCAGGGAAGTTTGGAGTGAAGAGCTCCCACTTTTTGTACGCATTTCCGCCATCGACTGGGTGAATGGTGGATGGACCATTGAAGAATCCATAGCGCTGTGCAAAATTTTAAAAACTAAAGGAGTTGATTTGATTGATTGCTCGAGTGGCGGAAATTCCCCGGGTCAAAAAATCGCTGTTGGCCCCTTGTATCAAACGGCTTTTTCGGAACAAATAAAAAGAGAAGCAGGTATCATGACAGGAGCAGTTGGCCTCATTACCACATACCAACAAGCAGAAAACATTATCGCCAGTGAACAGGCTGATTTGATTTTTTTAGCCCGGCAGCTTTTAAGAGAACCATATTTTCCATTGCATGCCGCAAAACATTTAGGTGTAAATATTGCCTGGCCCATCCAATACGAAAGAGCCAAACAATATTGACCCCTTAACCACTGAAAATTTTTATCAGAGATATTTAGAAGGAATTTCTGAACAATCAACTTTGTTAAAAGACTGATCAGCCGGATAGATGATGGCAGAATGATCAGTAAAATAAGATGTGTCCGACTTATTACTTATATCGCCAATTCCGCGTAACAAGGACTCATTTTCTTTCTTAAAAAATAATTCCGCTATACTGTGCGTTCCCTCAGATTGAAAGCTGTACCAAAGTTTTATAATATCGCCGTCAACTACTCCTGAAACTTCACCGCTACTGCTATCTTTTTCATAATTATCAAAATTCATTTTACCAAAAACACTGTCACCGCTTTGCTTCAAATGCAACAGCATTGTATCACGCTTTAAAATTTTAATATAACAACCTGTAAAGGAAGTCTCAGCTTTTTGTGGCGGCTTAGTTTCATCTTTTTCAACAGTGTTTTCATTAACAACACTGTCCGTTTTTCTTGTTTCAGAATTGCTATTGCTATTGCAAGACGTAACCATCATTATTATAAAAATCGACAGGGGGAATCGCATATTCTTCTGATTTATAATTATTCTTCGGACGTAGAAGACGTCCTGTTCTTGCAACTTTTTTATTTGTTTTGTTCAGCTTGTGCTTTTGCTTCAGCTTTTGCTTTCTTGTTAAAATACCCACGAAATAAAAAATTATGCTGCATTGCTTCCATGTTTTCGTCAAGTTTTTCTGTACCCGAATTCAAATTAGACAAGATAGTTTTTAAATCTGCAGCCGCCTGAGGATCATTAAGCAACACACCAACCGGCGAATTTTTGTTGCCTATCCGGTCACTCACTTCTTTAAAATTATTCGCCACCTCGCTTGCTGTTTTTGATGTTTGTTGCAATTGCGTGACTGTTGATCGGAGCCTGTTGAAAATAATGGTATCAGTTACCAGGTCATTAGTAAGCGATCCTTCTTTTTGAAGTTGCGAAGCATAATTGGAGAGACTTGCTGTTAACTGTTGTGCGTTTGCAGACGCTTGCTTTAAACCATTAACGGTTGTCTCCAGGTTATTTGAAAGAGATTCATCAGTTAAAAGTTTGCCGATGCTTCCTTCCCCATCGGTCAATCGTTTACTAACCACTTTAAAATTATTGGTGATGTCCAGCAGGTTCTTATTATTCTCTTGTAAAGTCGACATCATTTCATCGGTACTCGCTGCTCTTTCTACACCCAACGCATCGTTTTCTTCTACTGGAGGGGCCTGCATAGAGCCACCATAAATAACTACGAGTTTGTTTCCAATAAATCCTTCAGAGCTAATTTTTGCCTTCGCGTTTTTGCGGATGTATTGCTGATTTTTTTGATCAATGTTCATGATTACTTCCACCTGCGAACCGCCATGAAAGGTCATCTTTTTTACGGTTCCTATTTTAACGCCGGAGAACCATACATTGTTCCCGGTTTGCAAGCCTCCCACATCATCAAAAATGGCCCTCACCGTTAATTTTTTTTGAAAAGAATTTTTTTGTCCTCCCAGCGTTAGCACACCGGCCACTAAAATAAGCAGGCCCAGGAAGATGAATATCCCCACTGTTACAGCCTTTTTGTTATTCGTTTGTTTCATTTATTGTTGTATAAAATTATAATCAAAAAAACTTTTTATTCGTTCATCTTCAGTAGTAAAGACATCTTCAAAACTACCTTGCCGAACGAATTTACCATCAAGCATCATTGCCATCCTATCACCTGTTTGTTTGGCACATGTAAGGTCGTGAGTAATTATTATTGCACTGGTATGATAACGTTCCTGCACTTCGTTTATCAGGTTATTGATATCGATACAGGTAATAGGATCAAGACCTGCCGTTGGTTCATCATAAAGCATTATCTCCGGGTTAAGAATTAACGTGCGGGCTATGCCAATACGCTTTCTTTGTCCGCCTGATAATTCGGACGGCATTTGGTTGATGGTTTGCGACAAGCCTACAGCATCCAGCACTTCTTCAACTGCTTTATTTATGTCTGCCCTGCTCATGTGTTTTGAATTTCGTACCAATGGAAACTCCAGGTTTTCCCTTACCGTCATACTATCATACAAGGCACTATTCTGAAAAGAAAATCCAACCTTTAATCTTAGTGTTCTTAATGTCTTGTCATCTATTTTATCTACGTCCATACCCAACACGTTTACTATACCCGCATCAGGCTTCAACAATCCGGCAATAACTTTAATTAATACCGACTTTCCTGTGCCAGACCGTCCCAGTACCACCACATTTTCTCCCTTGTATACATCAAGGTCTACGCCTTGCAACACATGGTTTTCACCAAAGGATTTAAACAATCCTTTTATGAAGATTACTTTCTCTTTACCTGGTTTTACTAATTTGTTTTCTTCCATAATTATGCCCCTCTTAACCAGTTAGAAATTTGAACAATCACTATCTCTTCTACAAAAATCAGGAACATAGAAATTACCACCGAAGTATTGGCCGCTATACCCACTCCCTGGGTACCCTGTGTAGCATGATAACCTTTAAAAGAGCCCACTATTCCGATGGTAAAACCAAAAACTGTGGCCTTGGTGAGGGACGTAAAAAGATCGAGAAAAGTGATGGTAGAAAAAGCATTTTCAAAAAAAGTAATAAAACTGGTTTGTTCATTTGCATGAACATCTAGGTAGGACCCCAGCAATCCCACCAAAGCTGTGTACAACATTAATAATGGAAGCATAAAGGTTGTGGCAAATACCCGGGTAACAACCAAAAATTTAAATGGATTGATAGCCGAAACCTCCATAGCATCAATCTGCTCGGTTACTTTCATCGAGCCAAGTTCTGCCCCAATATTTGACCCCACTTTCCCCGCACAGATCAAGGCAGTAACCAATGGTGCTAAGGCCCTTACAATTGCAATGGACACTAAAGAAGGCAGCCAGGAGGCGGCGCCAAAATCAGCTAATGACGGGCGGGACTGTTTGGTAAAAACCAGCCCTGTAATAAAGCCGGTTAAAGTAATCAGTGGCAATGACTTATACCCTACTTCATAGCACTGGCGTATTATTTCTTTCCATTCAAAAGGCGGCCTGAATACTTCTTTGAAAAATCGAATTGTAAATTCAAATGCACTGTGAATTTTTAAAAAGAACCCATCTATTCCTTTTGATATAACATACTTCCGGCCGTTTCCTGCTTTACTTTCCTTCATTCTGTATTCTAAAAGAGTTTAGTCGATTAATGCAAACTCTGCACCATGATTGAAATTTCATTCAAAACCACAAACATCCCGCTTTTTAATTTGTAACTTTTTCCGGCTTCAGACGTACTATCAATTAAACCATAGGAATATTATGAAAAAGTTCTTTTTTGCGATGCTTATTAGCATTTGCTCTACCGTTTCGTTTGCACAGGAAAAGATTATTTATGATGCTAATGCCGAAGTAAGAACAATAGGAAGTTTTAACTCTATTAAAGTATCGCACGGTATTGAACTATTACTAAAACAAGGAAATGAGGAAGGCGTTGCGGTAAGTGCCAATGAAATAAAATATAGGGATGCCATAAAAACTGAGGTAGTAAACGGTGAATTAAGAATTTATGTTGAACAGAGCTTTAACAAATGGTGGAAACAGCTCAATTTGAAAGAAAAATATTTAAAAGCTTACGTATCCTTTAAAACCCTTGAAAAAATTGATGGCTCTTCAGGTTCCAAAATCATGATAGATGGCAATCTTAATTCTGCTATTCTGGATGTCGACCTTTCATCCGGCGCCACCTTAAAAGGTAATATCAAAGCAATGAATCTTACGATAGATCAAAGCAGTGGAGGCAGAAGTGATATAAGCGGCGATGTTGAAAATCTTAATGTTACTGCCAGCAGCGGAGGACATTTTTATGGGTACGATCTTGTTGTAGATAAATGCAAAGCGGATGCAAGCAGTGGAGGTAAAATGCAAATTAATGTAACCAAGGAAATAGTAGCGTATGCGAGCAGTGGTGGTGGCATTGATTATAAAGGAGAAGCAGTTATTATGGATGTTTCTACAAGCAGTGGTGGCAAAATAAAAAGAAATAAATAACCATGTTAGTTATTGAATAAGAGTAAAAGCCGGAATGATAAATTTCCGGATTTTTTTAAACATGCATGACTGGGTGTAGATGACATCAATTATAGAATTTAAGAAAACAGTTGATCATTTCATCATATCCATCTTTCGTAACTGGTTTTGATGCCACTAAAAAAGCTCCCATTTCGGAACTGATCTCTATTAAATGCCGATCTGTATATGTAGAATAAACCATCACAGGGATATGCGCATAGCGATTTGTATTTTTTAATAATTGCAGGGTTTGCAAACCACTTTTCTTGGGCATATTCTGATCGAGTATAATCAAATCCGGCAAGTCATCGGCACTGGTTATCTTTTCTAAAGAGTCGAATAAATGCACACCGTTTTCGGCCACAGGCATCAGAATAATATCTTGACGGTGTCGTAAAAAATCATAAAAGAGTTTTTGATCATCTACATCATCTTCTGCCAATAGTATTTTCTTAGGAGACATAAAAATGCTAAAACTGAGTTTGTTTTATTGGTAAAATAATTTTGAATTCGGCACCACTTCCTTCTTTACTGTTGGCTGTAATTAAACCGTTGTGTTTATCAATAATTTTTTTTGCTATAGCAAGGCCAATTCCCGTGCCTTCATATTTATCTTTCGAATTCAATCTTTCAAAAAGTGCAAATATATTGCTAACATATTTTTCATCAAACCCAATTCCATTATCCTGGATTGTTATCAAACAATAGTCTCCATCTTTTTGTTCATTACTGTCAAACGATTTTTGGCTTATTCGTTTTGCCTTAATGCTAATGACCGGTGTTTTATCTGCCTTAGAAAACTTTAATGCATTGCTGATAATATTTTGAAACACCTGCCTGATCTGCCCTTTATTTACGTCAACAGAAGGCATTTCACCAATATTAATTTCCGCTCCTTTCTCCTGAATCATTAACTCGAAATCATCTTTTAATTCTTTCAATAATTCATTAAGATCAATAAATTCTTTTTGATGATCCTTTGCAGAAAGTCGTGAGTAACTAAGAATATTAATGATCAACGTTTTCATTCGTCCGGAAGAGTCAACAATCTTTTCGAGATATTTTTTTAATTCCGGGCTAAGTTCAGATTGTCTTTCCCTCATAAGATTGGAAAAGATCTGGATTTTACGTAAAGGTTCCTGCAAATCATGAGACGCCACAGAGGCAAATTGCTGGAGATCATGATTACTTGATTCTAATGCCCGATTGGCTTCTTCCAGTTTCTCATTATTTCTTTTCAATTGCTGTTGTGTAGCTTTTTGCGCCGTAAGGTCAGTAAGAATAATACTTAAGGCAATACCTTCGTCTAACTCAAGTGTTGTAAGAGATAATTGAACTGGCGTTTGAGTTTCTCCTGACGACAGCACTACTTCCTCTTTGCAATCAACTTTCCAACATCTTTTAAAAAGTTCCTTGTATTTGTCTTTATATTCAGGTGCAATAAATTTTTCAAAAGGCAGGCCTATAACATTTGATAATGGCAGGTTAACCATTGTCGCAAACTGTGAATTGCAATAAAGAATAATCCCTGAAAAATTAAGCGTTACAGCACCTTCGGTCATTTTTTCTATAAAAACACGATAGGTATGATCAGCGCTTTTTAGAGTGTAAAGTTGATGACCGTTATCACCTTGCACAACAAGTGCATCTATTTGGCCCGTACGGATGGCTTCAATAGTTTCATTTGCCTCCTCTAACTGGTAACGAAGTTCTTCCAACTCCTTTTCCAGTTCATCTCTTTTATTGTAAGTTTCTTTTTTCACTATTAAGATAATATTCCTAATCCTCTTAAAACTTTTTCAGTATTTGATAGATCCCCAATCAGCCTTCGCTCCGGCAAAGGTGCTTTTTTGATCAGAAGCGGTAGAGCAATCAATTGTTCTTTTTCCGCGATTGACTCTTGTTGATATACGTCTATAATTTCCAACGAATACCTGTCTTTCAAATGGTCTTCTAAAATTTGCCGGATATTGGTAACTGCCCTTACAGAGTTTGGTGTAGCCCCTGTAATAAACAATCGAAGAACATATTCGAAGGTATTTTTTTCTGAATTTTTATTCAAAACATCAGTTTGCTCTTCTTTTTTGCGCATGTTATTTTTTTACAGGGCGGATGTTTAGGCCAACTAAAACTTTCTCTTCATTAGACAGATCACCGATAATTTTACGGATAGGTACAGGCACCTTACGCACCAGGGTTGGTATTGCTAATATCTGGTCGCCCTCAGCTAATTGTGGTTTCTCCAACAAGTCAATTACTTCAATTATATATTGATCTCTTAAGTGCTCCTCGCAATATTTCTTAAGATTATTTAAAGCCAATACAGATTTTGGTGTATTGCCTGCAACATAAAGCCTCAGTTCGTACGTAATCTCTTTCCTTAATATTTTATTTCCTTTTGCCATTATCTGCATTTTTTGCGAGCCTGTTCTCAATTAGCTGCTGCCGATTTTTTTCTATTACCTCTCTTTTTAAATCTTCCTCTATATAGGACTTGTTGAGTTCATCCTGCACGGATTCAAACTCTTCCTGTAAGGATGCAATTTTTGCTTCCAATACCTTTCTTTTTCTTTTTATTTCAATATCTTTTCTTGTAAGGGCGTGAGTTCGTAATACTTTGCCGGTTACTTCCGATAATTGTTGCGCTTCTCTCGCCGAACCGGTTAAAACGCCTTCAGGGCCGAGGTATACTTCTACGAGGTCTAATCCTTTATCTGTAATAACAAATTCTCTTACCTGGTTGGAGTGTTTCATGCCACGGGATTTCATAATATACATACCCCTATTTCTTTCTCCATTTGATTCAATATCTCTTACTAATAACCATGCATCCACCAGTGAAGAAACGCCTTCATCGGTCTGCTCATTAACAATTGTATTTAATGACAAGGCGGCAAACAGTACTGTTATTTGTTCAACCTGCAAAAAATCAATTAGTCGTATAAGCATTGATTTTACTTCACTAACCGAGCCTACTG
>Ga0173479_10000270_pt1 | contig 9656 bp, 10 predicted proteins | sample NitcycUS104311B1_FD_136668 | JGI IMG/M metagenome (GOLD analysis project Ga0173479, IMG submission 136668) | Soil microbial communities from Arlington Agricultural Research Station in Wisconsin, USA - Nitrogen cycling UWRJ-S104-311B-1 (version... | ecosystem: Environmental > Terrestrial > Soil >... | reverse complement strand
TCTACGATTAAGATTTTCATATGTACTGTTTGGTGGGGGTTTTAAATCCAATTCCATTGTAAAAGTCCGTCCATTTGCCCTCTATCACAAGGCCTACATGACTCAATTGTCAGGTCAGTCGACCGAATTGTAAGAATTAAGGCATCAGTTGCGGGCTTCCTTTTCACGGCAAGAGGGGCAATATGACAACAAATTGATTAGCGGTCTCTTCAATTCGGACATCGGTTCTGTTGAGAAGCCGGTACTTTTCGCGGATATTGGACAGGCCGATCCCTGTAGATTCCATGATCCCCCTGGCTTTTTTATTGAGGTTGTTGGTGATCGACAGATATCCATTGCCCGAATGGATCTCCACGGTTACCGGTTGCGCTTTGCTGATGATATTGTGTTTAACGGCGTTTTCCACCAGGAGTTGTAAGCTGAGGGAAGGGATTTCTTTATCCTTGACTGCCGGATCGATTTGCATAACCAACATAAATCCATCCCCAAATCGTGTTTTCAACAACGTGGCATAGGATTGGATAAACTTCACTTCCTGTTCCACCGTGCTCATACCGCTTTCATTGTTGCGCAGCAGGTAGCGATACACTTTGCTTAATTCATCCAGAAATTTTTCAGCACGATCCTTGTCTTCGGTTATCAATGAAGACAGGGTGTTGAAACTATTAAAGAGGAAGTGTGGATTAACTTTTCGTTTCAGCAGGTCAAATTCCTGGTGTAACTGCATTCGTTCCACCATTTCTTTTTCCGCCGCCGCTTCTTTTGATTTTCCAATGATAAACATGACCTCCCAGAGTGATTCAAAAAGGACATTCACTGACAAGCCAACCAGGTATCCATAGGTCAGGTCGGGAGATTGAATGTGATATCCCAGGATATGAAACCAATGAAACACAAAAAATATCAGCAACACCGAAGGAGTCATCACCAACACATTGACTGGAATAGTTAGAAGAACCCTTTTACGTGTTTCTTCGACAGTTGGAAGCTTGGATTGGATAAAGTGGTCATACACATAATGCGACCGCCAGGAGATATATCCGAGCACATAAATGATAGGATAGCCGATAAGCCAAATGCAGAGCTCATGCCAGACCCGCTGTTCGTACATGATAAAGAGCAGGCTGAAGGTGATAAAGGGCATCGAACAGAAAAACCCGATCCATTGATACCGCGGTGGATATGGAATTCTCATGCGATGGCTTTTATTTGGTCAAACAAAGGCAGGATGATTTCACGCTGTACTTTAGTTTCATTGACTTTGACTGCTTCGGCGTGAAGTAATTTGTAGGTATTCACGAGGTTATCGAGGCCTTCGTCCTGGTTGAAATTTTGCACAATCGTTTTCTCATGAAGGGTATGCGAGATCACCAGGTTTCCATGCTCATTCTGACCTATCCTGATTTGAAGCGGTTCTTTCTTGCTGAGGGCATTCGTGTAGATGATGTTTTCTAAAATAACATGGAGGCTGAGTGGCGGAATCCACTTTTGCAAAACATCAGGCTGCAACTTTATCTCAGATTTAACTGCTTCACCAAATCTCGCCTTGGTCAGGTTGAGATATGCCGTAGCAAACTTCATTTCATCCTGCAAGCTCACCAGGTATTCATCATCACTCCGCAAGAGATACCGGTGCACTTTGATCATTTCATCCAGCAATTGTTCGGCTTTCTCTTCATCTTCCTGGATCAGTCCGGACAACGTGTTGAAACAATTAAACAGGAAGTGCGGATTGATCTGGCCTTTTAATCCCAGCAGTTTACTTCGCTGGTATGCATTTTTCAGTTTTTCATTTTCCGATAAGGAGTCCTTCCATTTTTCCCAGTTGGCCATGCCTTCATTGATGAAGGTGATCACAGTGCTCATCATGCAGGCATAGAGGATCGTCCACCAGCGCATATGAAGTTGCGTTTCACAGTTTACCCATTGGACTGATTCAAAGAATGCGAAGACACCATAAATGGCTGCAATGTTCATGAGGTAAAACACCGGCAACATGCGGCTGATCCGTTTGAACAGGTCCCCGGCACCGGGATATTTGTTTTTAATAGTTACCGCTACTGTTCCAAACAACCCGTATACCAGGAAGAAGTAAACTGTGCTAAGGCCAAAGCTTTTGAAAAAATTACTCCAGGAATGCAGTAAACAGGTACCGAAGATCAGCAGGTTCATAAAGCCGATATAGGGCAAAACCACATAGAGGAAGACCAGTGGTTCCTTATTACTATAGCGCTTTACCGGCATCGGGCGAAGGTAGGGAAAGGGCCTGTCTGCTCATGGGATGAAGGGCTAGATTGAGGATACGGGGGATGAATTGGCAGTATGGGGGATGAAATGTTACGTTCGGCGTCGGTTAACCGACGTCGGTGTGTCTTCAAAGCTGCGCTTTGCGAAATATAGCGCACTGAGCTACTACTCCTTGATTCAAAAGTTCGTATATATTTTAATTTTTCCCATCAATTCTGAGGTTTCAATTACCTTGCAGCCCATTTTCAAATCAACTTACAAAACGATGAAACGATTTTTTTTCCTTTTTGCGGTCATCTTCATGGTGACCTTGATGTCTTGCAAGCAGGCTGAAGCTCCTGTGGTCATCCCTACTTCTTTATTCAAAGCCGCGGTGGTTAAACACCCGGTCCAGAACTATGCCAGGTTCAAAACGGTCTTTATGGCGTCAGATTCCATGACTATGGCTAATGGTTTCCATACTATCGGTGTTGCCCGTGGTATCCAGGATACCAACGTGGTCGCTGTGATCGCTAAATTAGATGATGTGGCCAGAGCCAAAGCATTTTTGACTTCACCAGAAATAAAATCAGCTATGGATTCCGCCACTGTCAGTGGTCCTCCTACCATTGATTTTATCGATGTATTGCGCAATGACGATTCCGAGATTCCTCAAATGGAGAGAATTTCGATCAAACATCATGTGAAGGATTTCGCTGCGTGGTTGAAAGTCTATGACCAGGAAGGCAAGGAAGCCCGTGCCAGTTATGGAATGATAGATCGTGCACTGGGTCGTGGCGTCGATGATTCTAACATGGTATACCTGGTTTTCGCTGTCACAGACATGACGAAAGCCATGGAACATGGGCAATCACCAGAATTGAAGAAACTTCTGGAAGAATCCGGTGTGGATAGTGAACCAGAAATGTTCGCATACAAATTTGATATGTACAAGGAGAAGTAGTCTTTCTCTTTTTCAAAAGAAAAAGCCATTGTCGGGAATCTTCAACAATGGCTTTTTCTTTTATTTACATTAAAAGAGTTAGTTAAATGAATGTTGCATTTAACTATCCAGCAGCTCTTTTCTCACTGCATCCAATGTGGTTCTGGCAGTGGCCCGGTCAGCCGCTTCACAATAAACCCGCAAGACAGGTTCGGTACCAGAAGGCCGGATCATGATCCAGGTATTATTGTTGAGATAATATTTAAAACCATCCAGCTTTTCAGTGCGATCAATTTTATACGGGCCAAAGGACGTGTATTTATCCCCGTGACATTTTTCCAATACCTCTTCTTTCACAGCCTGGGTGATATGCAGATCGTCGCGGTCAAACGCAAATGTGCCCACTTCATCATACACGAGCTGAATGAGTTCACGCAGGGTCTTGTTTGTCTTCGCCATGAATTCCAATATCATGAGGCCAATCCACACCCCATCACGTTCGGGGATATGGCCTTTCACAGCTAATCCACCTGATTCTTCACCACCGACCAATACATCTTCACGAGTCATAATCTCGGCAATGTATTTGAAACCAATCTTGGTGACTTCAACTTCGAGCCCGAATTTCTTCGCCATCTGGACCATCTTGTCAGTCACTGAAAATGTCACGACTACTTTGCCTGTCATGTTTTTATACTTATGCAAATACAATAACAGCAAAAGAAGGATGTGATGGGAATCCACAAAATTTCCTTCCCCATCAAACATACCGATACGGTCGGCATCCCCATCATTGGCAATACCAATCTGCATACTTGGATCTCCTTTAATGAGTTGAGCAAAAGGTTGCAGATTCCGCTCGATGGGTTCTGGCGCCTGCCCATAAAAAGAAGGATTGTAATCGCAATGCAGGCAGATCGCTTTAGGCAGTATGCGTGGGAAGATCAGGTACCCCGCTCCATACATGGCATCATAGCCAATACTGAATTTGGAATTGCGAATGGAATCAATATCGAAGGAAGCCATGACATGTTCATAATACATGTCCTCCAGGTTCAAATACGTGATCAACCCTTTTTTCGTCATCCCTTCGATGGACATGATATCCTTCATGGCTTTCTCCGGAATATGATTCTCCACCTCTGCAATATCATCCGGGACGGAAGGACCTCCATACGAGGATTTGAGTTTAAACCCATTATAAGAAGGCGGGTTATGGCTGGCCGTAATGACCACCCCTAAATCGGCACCCAATTTTCTGACTGCCAAAGACACCATCGGTGTAGAGGCAACATGATCGCACATGACGACTTCGATCTGATGTTCTCCAAAGACGCGAGCGGCTGTTTCGGCAAACATTTTTCCTCCAAAGCGACAGTCATACCCTATCACTACTTTTTGCATCGCCCGTGATTCCATAAAGAAAGCTGTTGCCTCAGCTACACGAATTACATTTTTGACCGTGTAATCATCCGCAATGATAGCGCGCCATCCATCCGTACCGAATTTAATATCGCTCATATATTATTATTTTTTATAATATAAAAATGTAGTTTTAGGCCCCGGATCGGATAGACGAAAAGATAGTGTTTTCCACCTGACCTGTCTGGACATTCCGTAACTTCTGGGTAAATTAGAAAAACTTGCGTAGAGATACATTCCGGCACCAGGGGCTCCGCCAACATCTCATTGATGAACTGCGTCGACAAGGGATCAAAGATGAGAAAGTACTGGAAGCAATGTTGAAACTTCCACGGCACATGTTCCTGGAGAAAGCTTTTGAAGAATGGGCCTATAAGAATGTGGCATTCCCTATCGGTTGTGAACAGACTATTTCACAACCTCAAACTGTAGCCATACAGACTTCATTACTGGAAGTTAAAAAAGGTGATAAGATCCTTGAAGTGGGGACAGGGTCAGGATACCAGGCTTGTATCCTGAATCTCCTCGGAGCTAAAGTGTATACGATTGAAAGGCAAAGCGCTTTGTATGAAAAGACAGAAAAGTTTTTGCGTGAACAGGGCTTTATCGCCATTCGAACTTTTCTGGGTGACGGATATGCCGGCCTTCCCATGTTTGCTCCTTTTGATAAAATCCTGGTGACGGCAGGTGCTTCTTCCCTTCCTGAAGTCTTACTCTCGCAGTTGGCAGTCGGAGGCTTTCTCGTGGTGCCTATCGGCGATGATCAAACGCAGACGATGTGGCGATATACCAAGCTACCTGATGGCTCTATAAAAAGTGAGGCTTTCGGAAAATTCAAATTTGTTCCCTTCCTGAAAGGAACTGAGTAAGTCATTTGTTTTTTACTGTACGCCCTGAAACCTGGTGGGTTTGATATTCATCCTTACCGGTTTTCTTCAGATCAACCATCAGGCTTGCATCTGCACTTGCCGCATCTACACTATACAAATTGTTTTTATAATGAATATTGCCATAATCCTGTTCCCATTCCTGGGCCAATAGTGCATACCGGTATTCAATCTTGGGATTTGGTCCAAACATCAGGTATGCATTGTCATCCTCTTCAAAGCTGATTCCAAATCGATCTTCCCTCGGCATCAACACCAATACACCCGGTGTACCGGATTTAATCACTACCTCTTCCACTTGCTGGCCATCCTTAATGATAATCTTCCCTTCTTTTATTTTGGTTTCACCTGCTGACAAGGCGCGAGACAGGGTAATATCTTTTGACAGGTAGAACTGAATGCGCTGGATGTCTTCCTGTGTCCAGTTTTGTTGCCGGTAGAGATCGTCTGTGAAATACGAATAGACGGGACTGCAGGATGTGATAAAGCAGGCACTGAAGAAAAAGAAAATGTAGCGAATAAACATGGGCGTAGTTGAATGTTTGCGCAGGGAAAATTATGGGTAACTGGGGCAATGCCGTTAGTGGACGAGGTGCATTTAACGTGGATTTAGTATTGGGGTAATGGAAGTGTTAAGGATCTGTGTCAACCTCTCCACAATCAATGTGGCACACCTAAATGTGCCACACTTAGACGTGCCACACCTAGGTGTGGCACGTCTAAGGGAAATGACCGTTTTTTTATCAATTATTGCCCGTTTTTCTCTAAAAAGAGGAAATATTTCCCATTTTTTGGGTCAGTGGCCTCACTACCTCCAGTCTTGTAAACTACAATTCCATTTTTCGCCTGGCGGCGAAAAAGGATTTTAGGAGTAGGGCACTTTCTTCCATCATGATCCCCATTTCAAGTTGGGTGCGGGGATGGAGCAATTCTTTCCCATAGCGCATAAAACCGCCTTTATCATCCGGAGTTGCATAAAGTACCCGTCCGATTTGGGACCACCGGAGCGCGCCGGCACACATGACGCAAGGTTCAAGCGTAACATATAATGTGCAATCCAGAAGGTATTTGCTTCCGAGGAATTGTGAAGCTGCAGTGATAGCCAGGATTTCGGCATGGGCAGTCACGTCCTGCAGCAATTCAGTACTGTTGTGACACCTCGCGATCAACTGATCGCCGGACGTCAACACTGCTCCCACTGGCACTTCGCCAGTATCCGCAGCCTTTTGGGCTTCCTGCAAAGCCAGCCGCATGAAATAGTCATCACCGTATAAAGGCATGGATGCCAAAGGTAATAACTACACACTATTTTCAAAATGAGCCTGTTATCTAATTATTAAGTATTATTTAAATAAAATCTGTCCCTTCTTTTACTTAGGTAATTATCTTTGCACATGGAATTCAATCTTAAAAGCAAGAAGGAACTCTTCGCTGACGCGCTGACCTTCGACGACGTATTGCTTGTTCCCGGCTACTCCAACGTCCTTCCCCGGGAAGTAGATATCAGCACTCAACTCAGCCGGAATATCCGAATCAATGCGCCCATGGTGTCTGCTGCCATGGACACGGTAACCGAGAAGGACACTGCCATTGCTATCGCACGTGAAGGTGGTATCGGGATCATCCACAAAAACATGTCTATTCAGCACCAGGCTGACCAGGCCCGGTCGGTCAAACGATCAGAGAGTGGAATGATCCAGGACCCTGTGACTTTAACTCCTGATGCTACTGTAAGTGAAGCACAACTCCTCATGCGACAATATAAAATCGGGGGAATTCCGATTACCAATGCCGCCGGAACGCTATTGGGTATCCTGACGAATCGCGATTTGCGTTTTGAAGCACATGGTGAACGCAAGGTTTCCGAATTGATGACACCAGCACCACTCATCACGGCTCCAATGGGTACTACCCTGGAGCAGGCGAAAAAGATTTTGCAAAAACATAAGATCGAAAAACTTCCGGTTGTTGATAAAAACAACAAACTGACTGGCCTCCTAACGTACAAGGATTTGATGAAGCTTGAAGATTTTCCTAACAGCAGTAAAGATCACCTTGGCCGATTGCGCGTAGGAGCTGCAGTTGGAATCACAGCTGATACGCATGATCGTGTTGACGCTTTGATGCAAGTAGAAGTAGACGTGATCATAGTCGATACGGCACATGGTCATTCGGAAGGTGTATTGAACATGATTCGCGAAATTCGCAAGCGTCATAAAGGAATCGAACTCATTGGTGGTAATGTTGCAACCGGAGCTGGTGCGAAAGCATTGATGGAAGCAGGTGTTGATGGAGTGAAAGTTGGAGTTGGACCCGGAAGTATCTGCACGACCAGGATTGTAGCCGGAGTAGGAGTGCCACAATTGAGTGCCATATATGGTGCAGCCTATGCATTGAAAGGTTCTGGTATTCCTGTTATTGCGGATGGCGGTATTCGATATACAGGCGATATCGTCAAAGCCATTGCTGCAGGAGCACATTCCGTAATGGCAGGAGGATTGTTTGCAGGATGCGAAGAATCACCAGGAGAAACGATTATCCTCGATGGCCGGAAGTTTAAAGTATACCGGGGCATGGGCTCATTGAGTGCGATGGCCATGGGATCGAAGGATCGTTATTTCCAGGATGTGGAAGATGATATCCGAAAGTTGGTGCCGGAAGGTATTGAGGGTAGGATGCCTTATACCGGGTCCCTTCACGAGGTGATGCTACAATATATTGGAGGCCTTCGAGCAGGCATGGGCTATTGTGGCGCAAAAGATATTGTTGCCCTGCATGATGCTAATTTTGTAAAAATCACTTCTGCCGGCATCCAGGAAAGTCACCCGCATGATGTCACGATCACTAAAGAGTCGCCGAATTATTCACGCCGATAAGAATGGCTGTTCGTAAAAAACTTCCCGCTGCTTATTACAGCTCTGATGATGTCAACTTCATCGCAAGAGATTTGCTGGGCAAGTTTTTAGTTTCCAAAATCAACGGCAAGGTAACCAGTGGCATGATCGTTGAAACAGAGGCTTATCGAGGCCCAGATGATCGCGCCAGTCACTCTTATAACAATCGCAGGACGCCCAGAACCGAAGTCATGTACAAAGCGGGAGGGGTCGCCTATATCTACATCTGTTATGGCATGCATCACCTGACCAATGTTGTGACAGGGCCAGAAGATTATGCTCACGCTGTTTTGATTCGAGCTTTACAGCCGGCTGATGGAATTGAAATCATGGCAGAGAGGAGGAAAATGGTGACGAGTGATGTACGCCTGACCAAAGGGCCTGGAGCACTCAGTGTGGCATTGGGTCTGACCAATGAATTGAGTGGTATTTCTCTTCATTCATCTTCGACCTTGTTGTGGATAGAAGATCGCGGAGTAAAAATGGATGCCCGGGAAGTTTGTTCCGGGAAAAGAATAGGGGTGGAGAGTGCAGGGGAAGCGGCGCATTGGCCATGGCGATATTTTGTGAAAGGAAATAAATACGTAAGTGCAACACGGACTTGTCCGTAATCCTTATATTTATTTCTTTATCACCGTTGAAAACAGTTTGTCATGCACCTTCACCCAAACCAGGTGTACCACCTTTATAATCGTGGTAACAACCGCAACCAGCTTTTTTACGAGCCTGAGAATTATCCATTCTTTTTGGAGAAAATTCGCAAATACCTAGTTCCCTATTGCGATCTGCTCGCCTACTGCTTACTGCCGAATCATTTTCATTTCCTCCTTCACGCCAATGAGCTCACCTGCCTTCCCTATGATCATGGTTGGAGGCAAGATTTGATCTTGGAGCAGAATCCATTAGTGCAGATGTCGCAGTTTTCCCATGGGATACAGTTGTTACTAAGTTCCTACGCTAAGGCCATCAATAAGGGACACAAACGCACAGGCTCCCTTTTCACCCAAAACACGCATTGGAAAATGACCTCCAGCGAAGCACATAAAATGGATTATTCCCTTTGGTGTTTTATTTACATTCATAATAATCCAGTGAAAGCGGGCCTTGCTCTTTCACCGGAGTTGTGGCCGTATTCTTCTTACCAGGAATACCTGGGGTTATCAACAGCCCCTTTATGCAATTTAGAGCTAGGAAGAAAGCTTTTGTCCTTAGATATCAATGAGTTAATCAAGTTCAATAGCCTTGACATTCCAGACCATATTCTCGATAAACTCCTGTGAAAAG
>Ga0173479_10000261_pt1 | contig 9795 bp, 9 predicted proteins | sample NitcycUS104311B1_FD_136668 | JGI IMG/M metagenome (GOLD analysis project Ga0173479, IMG submission 136668) | Soil microbial communities from Arlington Agricultural Research Station in Wisconsin, USA - Nitrogen cycling UWRJ-S104-311B-1 (version... | ecosystem: Environmental > Terrestrial > Soil >... | reverse complement strand
GTGGTCCAGGGCTTGTTCGGCCAGGTCGGGCCAGTCGTGGTGGAAATAATACGGGACTTCCACCCAGTTTTGGAGATAGACTGGCCGGCCGTAAGGTCGGTGATACTGCCAGCCCAGTGATCCTGATACCGGAAGATCAGGACCATTGAGTTTGAGGACAATGCGGTCTTCGTAGACCATTGCAAAAGCTCTTCCTTTGTATTCCATGGATGGGGCGGAGAGCAGGGTAGACTTGCGGATATGGGGGTGGTGCCTTTCCATCCGAGCACACAGGTTCATAAAAAAAGCCAATGCATTCATGACTCTGGTAGTATGGACACCACCAAGATAACACTTTATGAAAATTTATAATGTGTTTTTAAAAATAAATTTTTAGTCTCATTAGTTGTTGGAGATACTTCGACTTCGCTCAGCACGACGGAACTCCAACAACAACAATCCTCCAGGAAGTCCCCTTTAGGGGATTTAGGGGCTAACCGACGAACCCGTTTACTTTATGTGCACCATCACAGAATGGTTTCTCGGAGGAGCCTCCGCATCGGCAAAGGGAAACTCCGTTTGGCTTTTCCACCACGGTGCCGTCCGGCAGGATGACATGGCAAGCTTCTTTAATGCGGAGAGGCCCATTTTTAGAAACAAATACTTTAGGAGGTAATCCGGAATCCGCTATCACTCTTACTTCTGTCTCTTCCACGACAGGTTTAATGGAAAGCGCCCCGGAAGGACAGGCATGGACCGTGTCCTTAATGCTTTGAGCATCTGCTTCACTCATATGGATCCAGGGTCGTTCGCGAGGCCTGAAAACTTTCGGCAGACTTCGAAAACAGACTGCGGAATGAACACACAGATGGGGTTGCCAAACCACTGTAAGGTCCCCATGCGTATATTCTTTTTTAATCTTCATGCTAAAATTTATTTCGTGATCAACACTACAGGGCAATGATCGCTTCCCATTTCATCCGGCAGAATAAAGCTGTCGACAATGTTGGGAATTAAATCATTTGAAACTATAAAGTAGTCGATTCTCCACCCGATATTCTTGGCTCTCGCGCCGAAGCGGGCACTCCACCAACTGTAGCCTACTTCATTGGGACGAAGATGACGATAGATATCGGTAAATCCAGCTTTCAGTAAAGCTGACATGCCATCAATTTCCTTTTGTGTATAGCCAGAAGTCTTATTGTAATTCTCTTTGGGCCTGGCCAAATCAATTGGCTGGTGGGCAACATTGAAATCACCACAGGCGATAACGGATTTTTTCTTTTGCAATTGGGTGAGATAGAATTGAAAATCCCTATCCCAAAGCTGGCGATAATCCAGGCGGGCCAGTTCACTTCCTGAATTTGGAATGTAAGATGTGACGAGATAAAAATCATTGAATTCGGAAGTGATCGTCCTGCCTTCCTGGTCGTGATCATTGATTCCAATTCCGTAAGTAACATTCAATGGTTTTTCTTTCGTCATGATGCAAGTTCCGGAATACCCTTTCCGGACTGCACTATGAGGGTAGACATTGTACCCTTTGATATCCGCTAATGCACCATGAACTTCATCATCCTGAGCTTTTGTTTCCTGGAGACATATGATGTCAGCGTTCCATGTATTGACCTGGTTGATAAATCCTTTTTTAGCGACTGCCCGGACACCGTTGACATTCCAGGTGATGATTTTCATAATTATTAAATTTTGGAAGGGTTAAATTAATAAGAAAGGAGTAAGGGGTAAGGGGTAAGGGGCAATGTGCAATAGGCAATGTGCAAAAAAGGTGGAAAAGAAAATGTTCTCCGTGTCTTTGCGTGAGGAAATAAGTCACCAGTTGGCAGTCAGTAATAGGCAGTTTTGAATCGAGAATGGGGAACAAGAAATGAGTTTGGAATGTTTGCGGGAAAGATCGCCTCCGCGCGCCGTCGCTGTAGCCAGCTATGGCGCCTCGCTTCGCCGAAGTGGCTACGCGAAGGCAAGCATGCGACTAAAGCTTTGGCGATCACAAGAAAGAGCGGGTAATAGTTAATTTTGCAGTCAAATGGGAAAAGTAAAAATTGGATTGGTTCAGATGAGCTGTGTAGCGGATAAAGCTGCAAACCTTCGGCATGCCATCGAGGGAATAAGAAAAGCTCACGGATCCGGGGCTCAGATCATCTGCCTGCAGGAGCTGTTCACTTCACTATATTTCTGCGATGAGGAGAATTATAACAATTTCTCTTTGGCAGAATCCATTCCCGGCCCATCCACCGACGCACTGATCCCGGTGGCTAAGGAATTAGGAGTTGTCATTATTGCTTCCTTATTTGAAAAAAGGACACAGGGCCTGTATCACAATACCGTGGCGGTCCTGGATGCAGATGGCCAGTACCTGGGCAAGTATCGCAAAATGCATATCCCGGATGATCCGAATTATTATGAGAAATTTTATTTCACTCCCGGTGACCTAGGCTATAAAGTATTTAAAACGAAGCTGGCCACCATCGGAATATTAATTTGTTGGGATCAATGGTATCCGGAAGCTGCACGGATTACATCACTCATGGGTGCTGAAATATTATTTTATCCAACAGCGATCGGATGGGCAGCCAGCCAGGATGATGCCACCAATACTGAGCAATACAATGCATGGCAAACCATTCAGCGAAGTCATGCTGTGGCGAATGGTGTTCATGTCGTCAGTGTCAATCGTGTCGGACTGGAACAGGGAAACAAAATGAAATTTTGGGGCGGGTCATTTGTTTCCAATCCATTTGGAACCATCTTGTACCAGGCTTCCCATGAAAAAGAAGAATCTTTTGTTGTTGAAATAGACACAGCGTTGACAGATCAGTACAGGACGCATTGGCCATTTCTTCGCGACCGCCGTATTGATTCCTACGACCCCATCACCAGACGATTTATCGATGAATCCTGAAACCCCTGCAGCGCAGGGTTATCACTTCCCGGCTGAATTTGCATTACATCATGCTACATGGCTGAGCTGGCCACATAATCCGGATACCTGGCCCGGAAAAATTGAAACCATTTTTCCATCCTATTCAAAATTTATCAAGATCCTGACCGAAGGTGAATTTGTACACATCAATGTCCGGGATCAGAAAATGGAAAAAGAAGCCTTAGCCATTTTGACCGGTGAAGAGGTCAACCTGGATCGCGTCAAATTTTTCCATCATCCTACCAATGATGCGTGGTGCCGTGATCATGGCCCGGCTTTTCTGATCAATGCCGAAAGTCGTCAACCCAAAATAATAGTCGACTGGGGACATAATGCGTGGGGCGGAAAATATCCTCCGTTTGATCTCGATGATGTCATCCCGACACTCATTGGTAAAGCCTATGACATTCCGGTATATCATCCCGGGATCATCATGGAAGGAGGCAGTGTGGATTTCAATGGCGATGGCACCCTGATCACTTCCACTTCCTGCCTGCTGAATGCCAATCGTAATCCTACATTATCCCAAACAGAAATTGAGAAATACCTCGTCAATTATTATGGCATCGAACAAGTGTTGTGGGTGGATGAAGGGATTGTAGGAGATGATACCGATGGACATATTGATGATACTGTGAGGTTTTATAATTCCGATTCCGTCATTACGGTTATCGAGCATAACAAGCAGGATGAAAATTATGCATTGCTGAAACGCAACCTGAAACAGTTGAGTCAAATGCGCTTGATCAATAATCGCCAACTCAATATTGTCGAAATCCCAATGCCGAATGCGTTGCATTATGAGGGTCAACGCCTGCCCGCTTCTTATGCTAATTTTTATATTTCCAATTTACATGTCATCGTACCCACCTTCCAATGTAATCGTGACGATGAAGCGTTGAATATTATTCAGGATTGTTTTCCGGAAAGAAAAGTGGTGGGGATTGATTCCACGGATATTATTTGGGGGCTGGGAAGTTTTCATTGTTTGAGCCAGCAGGAACCAGCGGTGTAGCCCCTTTGCCCCTAAATCCCCTGAAGGGGACTTCATAGGTGGCAGCGTAGGTACAACCTATGGCTAACAGAGAAGTCCCCTTCAGGGGATTTAGGGGCAAAATTTATTTTTTGAAAAAGAAATAGACGGCAAGGACGAGGAAGACCGAACCTATTACATGATTGAGGCGGAAGGTTTCATTTTTAAATACCACCACAGTAAAGATGGTAAAGACGATGAGGGTGATGACTTCCTGGATCACTTTTAACTGCATGAGGTTGAATGGGCCTCCTCCTCCCTGGTACCCTATCCGGTTTGCGGGAACCTGCGCACAATATTCCGGCAGGGCAATGATCCAGCTTATAAAGATGATGAGCAGCAAACTGATCTTTTGTGAACCTTTTGCTTCTCCAAATTTCAGGTGACCGTACCAGGCGATGGTCATGAAAATATTCGATACAATCAGTAAGCCAATGGTGATCAAGCCTCGTGTCATAGGGATGTAGTTTGAAGTGCAAATATAAGAGAGTAAGAGGGTAAGAGAGTAAGAGAGTAAGAGGGTAAGAGAGTGGTGAGTAGTGAGTAAAAAAAATTATTGGACACTTAAAATAAAAAACTCCGGCAGGAATATCCGGCCGGAGCGATTTATACTACGAGTATGAAAGTTAAGCTTACTGTCTTGAGAGTTGTTGTGTGAAAACTTTATCTCCCTGTTTGACAGCGACCACATAATTCCCGGGAGCTACATTTTTCAAATCGATGTCGTGATTGTAGTAACCGGTGGCATTGTCATTTTTTTCTGAATACACCACTTTGCCATTGACATCTGTGATTGTAATGGTTATTGGTCCAGCTTCAGTGGTAAAAGATAATGCGAAGACTCCGTCCGTCGGATTAGGATATACGCGAGCATCTGTGAGTTTCAATGGCTCTACGCTCACCGGGCCTCCCGGGGTATCTTCCGGTATGGGCTTAACAGCTTCTTCTTTAAAATCTTCAACCTTACCGCAATCTCCGCGTGCACGCCATTCTTGTCCGGGCATATCGGCCCAGGATTTCAGATGAACATTTGCCTTTGTCGATTTTCCATCACGGGTATAGGTTACCGTAACATCTTCCCCTGGTAAATAGTGTTTCAGGGCTTCAAATAAAGACGGAAAATCAGTGATGACATAATCGTCCAGCCTGGTAATCACGTCACCGGTGATCATACCGGCTTCCTGCGCTCCTCCCTGGTCTATCAGTGAACTGATCATACAACCTAGGTGATCATTGGGGGTATTGACATGGATTCCGAGAGCGGCGCAATTGGATTTATTCTCATCGCCATTATTCCAGTGATGTCCATACCATTTCACCTCTTTATATTCATGATCTCCAGTATTATCTCCACTTGACAAAACGATCACTCTGGTGTTGCCATCAGGAGAATAATATTGGTCAGCGTTTATATCCTGTAACCTGCCTTCTACGACAGTGTGATCACCTGCGTTCCTGATCAGGAAAAGACGTTCACCTTCTTCTGCAGCAGAAATCTTTTCAGCATCCACTTTTTGCAGGACTTCCGGATTGATGGCCATATTCTGCAGGATTACTTCAGGCTGTTCACCTTCTGCAATCCATGTTTCCGTGACGGGTTGACCATGCTCATCCACCTTCGTGGTTGTAATGGTGATCCGTTTGGTATTTTTTTCCACCGTGGTAGTGGTTTGGGCCTGGAGAGAACCTCCCAGGAAGACCAAACAGGCAATAAGTAAACGTACAGGTTTCATAATGATGTGGATTGTGGGTTTAAAACGGTTGGATTTGTCAGAAAAGGTATTGGTAATTATCTATACCAATCAAGTCGTCGCGATCAATAATCGATATACAGATGATTAATCAGGACGAATTACATACGTTGTTTGCTTTTAGTGGTAAACTCAACTCGCGAATTACCAGAGAGTTCTATCCCCTGCTGGTGCTCGTACATCCTCAAGTATTTTTCATGTAGCTCATCACTGACTTTATGACCATTGACCTTCAATTTGTCCGGAGTCAGTTGAACCTCCACTTCCTGGCCAGGCTCAATCAAACCATCCTCCACCATCTCCTCACTCAGAGAAAGGCGTGGGGAAGGGGCAAAGTATATTTGATTCCTGCTGTATTCTTCAGCCATTTGCCTTTCAGCTTCACGGGCCAGGTTTTCATCATTCCATTGAAAGTTGTAATTATAGTCCTGGTTATTCCGACGCTCCTGTTCTGCATGATGGTGATCTTGTTCTGCCTCCCATTTATCTTGTTCAGCTTCCCTTTGATCTTTATACAATTCTTTGTACTGTTTGGACTGCTCTTTCCATTGTTCGGCCTGTGCTTTCCATTCTTTGTTCCACTCTTCTGCATGACGTTGCATTTCTTCTTCCCAATGCTTCATTTCTTCTTCATTCATCATGCGACCATCTATGGCAATTGCACCGGGAGCTTCACCTGACCAACTAAAGCCGGGAGTGCAAATCACAGTGGAATCATTCCCATTGATGATCACGATTTGTTTTTTACCATTTATTACAGAATCCGTAATGATGTGGTACTCAAAGTCCCCGTCACTATTCATTATGTGGAGCTTGCCATCTTTATCAAATCCACGATAATATCTTAATCTCAAGTTCTCGAGGTTTTCTAAATTTTTCAATTCTATTTCCTGCATAGGAGGCATAGGTGACATCGAAGGCATGGGAGGCATGGGGGGCATCGCAAAGGAATACATATGCATGGGTGGCATAGGCGGCATGGGCGACATCATCGGAGCTTCTGGTGAAGGAAATCCATCCATAGTCGGTGGTGTATCCATACTTCCAAACAGCTCATCGATGACTTGACCATATTGATCAAAATCAGAAGGTGCAATTTCTTTCCCATCAATATGGAGCTCCTGGATATCTCCATCTTTTACTTCTATGCTGATGTCTTGTGAATCGGTCTTTTTATGAATCTTATAGGTACCGGTGGATGGAATGGAGTCTACTGTATTTTCATTGATGACCGTAATGGCAATTGGACTTCTTTCTTTTTCACTGGTTCTATTATCATGAGCATTGCTTGTCAGTGTGAAAGCGAGAAAACACAATGAACACAAGCACAGTAAAACGGTCTTCTCCATTTGATTGTGGTTTTTATAAGGAAGATGCAGGATCCTTTGAATGCGGGCCAACATGGCGCCTTTAGGGGATGCGAAACCAACTGCAAGTTTAGGAGCAGCGTGAACCTTCATTTCCTGTATCGTAAGAAGGGCTTTCGCATACCCTAAGTGATCACCACACCAGGAAACAGCGAGATCATCAGCACGATTCTCCCTTTCCGTTCTCACCATCCTGGAAATCCACCAGGTAACCGGGTGATAATAAAAAAGTGTCTCGATAAAAGATTGGATGAGATTGGATAAGTAATCACGGCGAACTATATGCGCCAGTTCGTGAGTCAGTATGGCTTCCACTTCATATGGAGTCAACTGATTGATGATGCCGATGGGAAATAGTACCATTGGTTTGAGATGACCAATCGTAACCGGTGATTGAATGTGCCGGGATTCTGATGTTGTGGCTTTGACTGTTAATTTCAATCTCCTGATGATGTGATCCAGGGTGGTTTGCAATTCTGCTTTCGGAATAGAATCATTCCGAAGATGACTGACCCATCCCAGGCTTATTAATAGTCGCAACATGAGTATGGATACGCCTCCTAACCAAATGGTCAGCATCATGGGCATCCGCGCTTCCAGCCACGCTGAAAGTTGAGCGGCTATGCCGGCAGATTTTGTAGCAGCCATGAGCATAATATTCCCTGATACGGCAGTGATATTTTTTTCATCAGGCAACATGACAATAAAGGTGCACAACGCCGTGATCAAAGTGGTCAACAAGGCAAGCGTGGAGATCGTGTAGCGAGTATGAGCACTTCGACCTGGTATACACTTCAGTACAATAAAGAGCAATAACCCAATGAAGGCGATTTGCCAGATGGAATGGACAAAGGTCCATCCGAGTGCTTTCATCCATGATGAATCAATCCAGTTTAACATCAGTGTCATGATGGTTTATTTTTTTCTTTTTCCAATTGATCAATAAGTGCTTTGATGGCAGCCAATTCATCAGGAGTCGTTTCATGGTTGCCGAGTAGTTGAAGAGCAAGCTTGGATGCTGAACCTTTGTAAGCAGCATTCAGGAATCTGTCCAGCAGGGCAGATTGGATTTTCCCTTCCCGTACCGCTGCAGTATATATGTGAGTACGTTGGGAATCATCTCGTTTAAGAAGTCCCTTTTCATACATGATCTGCATGAACTTAAGGGTGGTGGTGTACCCAATGCTTTTGTCCTGGTCGTTGCTGAGAAGATCGTTTATCTCGCGAACGGTGGAAGGGCCTTTTTTCCAGAGGATCTGGAGGATTTCCAGTTCGGATTCAGTCGGTCGGATGTCATTTGCCATATCTGTGTACGAAGTGTTTCGTATACAATAATACGGGAAGGGAGGGATTTAGTACGAAGGAGTTCGTATTTTAATAAAAATTTAACATTAGGCTAAGGCGGAGGCTAAGGCTAAGGCAAAACTAAAACTCTACCTCAATAACATTGGCGAATGCATAGGTGCTTTTGGGGACACCATCCGGGGGCATGGAATCATATCCATAACGGAAGGCAATGCTGAGGATAAGTTTTTTGGTTATGCCCAGATCAAGTGAGGTTTCATTACTCAGACGATAATCACTTGGGTCCGATAAAAGAGGTTGAACGTAGGTCGTGCTGACGAAAGTGACCTCCGAATCCGGAAGAAGAGTGAAACTAAAATAGCTGCTCATCCGATGATTCTTTTGGACTACGATCGGTTCGATAAGATCCTCTTCCTCGTACATATAGGCTATGCCGAGATAAAATTTTGCATTATCCAGCTGGGTGAGTTTGAACCTGGGCCCTGTTCCAAAGAGTACTCGCCTATCGACCTTGACCAGGGAATTATATTGAATTTGGGTAAAGGCTTCCCAACGAATAGCTTCTCCCACTTTCCTATTGTACCGTAAATGGCCAAACCCGGCATTTGAAAATTTTTCCTGGTTACCGGTAATCAAACTCAGATCTGAAATAAATAACCAAAGGTCCTTGGTGGATTTGGATTTGTACTCTATCAAGGTTCCGGTAGAAAAGGATAGTGTTTCCTTGGTGTTTTTTGATCCCGCAAAAGCAACCCTGGCCGATCCAAACCATCCGGCAGAATCAGTCTGTATTCGTCGTTTTTCGATATTCACAATTTGACCAACAAGTGTAGTCTGCCCAATCCAGAGGAGGGCTATTCCGGACAGGCATAGCTTGTGAACAAGGTTCATTCCCCGGTATTAAGCAAATTCTGTTCCTAAAAGGCAAGGGACAAGGAGTAAGGAGTTAATAGCCGACAGTTGGCAGCGGTTGCTGAGCTGTAGCACGAGGTTGAGCGCGTGCAGGTCGAAGCGTCGGCAGTTTATAATTCGCTTACGAAGAAGTCACATGATTATGGGACAACTTATATGGGAGGGGCAAAGCAATTGCCCTAACTTTAAAGTGGAAAATTATGGAACATAAATCAGGCCGGCACCTGGCCGCTATACTGTTTACTGACATCGTTGGGTATACTGCGATGATGCAGCGCGATGAGTCATTGGCGCTGGCTTCTGTGCACCGGCACCAGGAGGTATTGGAATCATTGGTACCTCTTCATGAAGGTGAGGTGTATCAATATTATGGGGATGGAAGCCTGAATATTTTTCACAGTGCTATACAAGCCGTGAAGGCGGCAATGGAAATTCAGAAAGAACTTTTGAAAGAACCTGCAGTTCCCCTGCGAATCGGTATTCATATTGGCGAGATGTACACTGAGC
>Ga0173479_10000256_pt1 | contig 9873 bp, 15 predicted proteins | sample NitcycUS104311B1_FD_136668 | JGI IMG/M metagenome (GOLD analysis project Ga0173479, IMG submission 136668) | Soil microbial communities from Arlington Agricultural Research Station in Wisconsin, USA - Nitrogen cycling UWRJ-S104-311B-1 (version... | ecosystem: Environmental > Terrestrial > Soil >... | reverse complement strand
TTGGCAGCCGACTTTCGGGAATAACACCTCGACATTAGCTACTGATCTCTATACAACCATCAAGAATACACTCTCAGCTCGTCATAGCTTAACTGTGTTAGATGATGAGATCATTGTGCTAGGAATGCCATCAAGCACGCACGCATAAGGATTACTAAATGGCTGACAATTATACCCCTGCAAATCCTAGTGGCGGCTATGTCAATGGCAAGGATGATTCCAAAGCCTGGGACTCAGCTGCTTTAGGATTAGCACAGAAAGAACCAGCTGTTCCACTTTACACAGCTGAGGACGTGAAGGATGCGCTCTCAGAATATAATCTGGTTAGATTCTTTAATGCCATGTTTGAGGAGGCAGACAAGGTTGCAGCTCCGCGCCTTGAGATTCGCCGGAAGTGCTGGGCCTTGTACAATAACGAGTATGATTGGACGGACAAAGTCTGGTGGCAGCATAAGGCACCAATCCCAAAGGTCCGAGGAGCCGTCGATAAAGCAGTTGCCATCTTCAGAAAAACGCTCCTCAGAATGAACCCCTTCTATGGGATTCAAGCTGAGAGTAGGATGGGCAGAACTAAGGGAAGATTCACGATGTTGCTAACTGATTATCACTTTGATCAGGCTAGCATTGTCGAGGCAATGGTTGACGCTTTCAAGGTTGGTTTGATCACTAGCGAATCAATCCTTAAGATCTGGTGGATGCGAGTTAGAGATTTCAAAGCCAAGTTGGAAGTCTCTCAGAAAGAAGAATATACTTATGAGTTTGGCGTGCCAACTGGCAAGTTCATGAAGGAAGAGCGCAGCACTAAGTTACAACAATATGAGAAAGGGAAGCTAGGCGTTGGGCCAGTCAATCCTGATAATTTTTGGGTAGTCCCAGGAACCCGCGGCAGAATGATTATTGAGCGCGATCAGGCAACCTTGAATGAAGTTGAATCGCTAGCTGCAGAAGGTATTTATGAAAAGGAAGCCGTTACAAGGTTGCGCGAGAAACTATCATCCGCTACGACAATCATGGAGGACGTCACTCCACCTATCACGAACGAAGGCAGACCGTCAGCAAATAATTATCTCAGACAGGTTGACCTTTGGCATTTCTGGGGAGATATCTACAATACACAGGGCCAGTTGGTTAAGTGTGACGCCAGTTTCACCCTAGCGAATAAAGAAGTTCTGATTAGGAAAGCGCGTGACAATCCGTTCTTCCACAAGGATCCACCGTACATCTTGGGCACTCCATATAAGGTGCCATTCTCCATGTATAATAGAGGCATGGTTGAAGACGTCATGGAGATCGCCACAGCAATCACTGAGATGGCCAATCTCATTGCAGATGGCGCTCTATATGATGCCCTCAAGGCATTCTCAATAGACATTGATCAGCTAGATGATCCATCAGAAGCTCGCCAAGGAATGTACCCTGGCAAGATGTTCTTGAGAAAGAGCAGTAATGCTACTACGCCTAACGAGCAATTAGTACAAACAGTTGATGTTGGGAAAGTTCCACAAGAAGCCATGAATATGATAGGGCTTTTTGAGCGCTATTATCAGGAAGGCTCTTATATCAATGAGTGGGTTTCTGGGCAAGGTGGAAAGGGTGGCAAGACTCTAGGCGAAGTTAACATCAAGACTCAGTCGGCATTGGAAGGGCTAGATGAGAGCGCGCGGAATTTGGAAGTTACCTTGATCGAGCCAGCCCTTGCAATGTCAGCTAGGGTTATATATCAGTACCATGAGGAATATACTTTACCTAGATTGATGGACAACTATCCTAATCTAGCTATCATGTTGCAAGGCCTGAGTCCAGCTGAGAGATATTCAATCATGGTTGGAGATTTCTCCTTCGTCATGCGAGGTCTCTCAGTCATGATTGAAAGAGAACAGAAGATCGGTGAGCTGAAGGAAATCCTCCAGTTGTTGAGTTACTTGCCTGGGTTTGTGGAGAGATTGAATCCAGATGCGACGTTGGAAGAAGTTCTGATGCCTTTGGGTTGGGATCCTTCTAAGTTGCTAATCAACCCTGCTCAAGCATCAGTAACTACACCAGCCCCTGGCGCGCAACCAAGCCCTCAGATGATACCACCTGGGGCGCCTCCAGCAATGGAGATGCGGAACGCAGCTGAGGGAGCACGGATGGGAGGTGCGAGGAATAATCCTGTTGCACGTGGAGGCAACCGGCAATATAGTCGGCCAGTTTCTACTGCTCCAGCATTACCTCCACCTTCCGCCGGTCCGGTTCCCGGACAGCCAGCAGGGGCAGGAGGCCCACTAGCGCAGCAATTGATGGCTGCCTTACGATTCCAAATGGCTCGTGGCAATGCTAGGAATATTATGGAGGCAGGGCCCCAACAATGATTAGGATTAAACACCCAACTATTGTAGATGTGTTACTGATTGGTGTCGTTGCTTTTTTGCTGCTCTGTCTCTGGGTTAATTTCTTAGGGGCACAGGCAGCACCATTACCTAATGCGCAAATCAGATCAGATTATCTCAAGACAGTAATGGCTTGGACTTGGGCAAAGGGAACTAAGCCAGATGCTCTAGGTTTTAGAATTTACTGTGGAGACGTAGATAACACAGATGGAGGTATGTGGTTTGCTACTGAATTCGTCGAGATCCCAGACAAAACCGCTAGGAATTACCTTATCGGAACGCTGATTAGTGAAACACTAACAGCTTATGGGAAGCCAGCCGACGGGCTTGCTGCGCTCTTGCAAATCAAATGTAAGGTTGTTGCTTACAACACTGCTGGAGAATCCAGCGATGGTATTGTAGGAGCGCCAGCAGAGCCTAGAAACGCTAACTTCCAGATAACAGGGAGATAACTATTATGTTAACAGTATCATTACTTTTAGCTCTAGCAGCTTTCATCTGCACTATGCTCTCTATCAGGCCATATGTGCCACTTTGGGTTGGCGTAACTTTACTTTGCATTATAGAGTTACTCAGATCAATGCCATTAGGTAGGTAGGAGGTACTTATGCCAGCGGTTAGTAGAGCTCAACGTCGCCTTATGGGTATGTGCGAGCACTCAGATCATCCTCCTGAGAACTGCCCTCATATGACCCATCAGCAATTCCACGACTTCGCTTCAACACCCGAGCGTGGACTTCCCCTCCACGTTACGAAGAAGCAGAAGGAGGACCTAAAGAATGGTTACAGACGCCGTTAGACAAACATCGGTATCTGATAGGATTGCAGCGACGGAGAAGCTCTACAATGAGGCCGAGCTTGGGGCATCGTCAGACACGGTGCTACGCGCTCTCGACCCCATCATCGAGAGGCGACTTGGGCAACTCCTCGACCAATTCGCCTTATGCGCTCCCGAGCTCGGCTCTCTATTAGACTTACGAGCTAAAATCACTGAAACTTGGCGTATTAGGAAAGAGTTACTCCAGACTAGAGACCGTGGTAGGAAGTCATGGGAAGTCTTACAACGGATTCTGGACGAGAAAAAGGATGGAACCCATCATGGCTGAGAAACAAAAGATCACTCAATGCAGGATTATCTTGTTTAGAGTTGCACCTGACAAGTATACACCAGCGCTAGTAACAGCTGTAAACGAGGATGGCTCAGTAAACCTGACGGTCTTTCACCAATATGTAACTGAGGGCGTCCAGAATGTTGTTGAGGGACCTGAGATAGGGAATTGGGTCTGGCCTGGAATTGACGCCAAGAAGGAGGATGGCAAAACAGACCTTGGCCGGCATGGAGCTACAGGGCCTGAGGATAAAATAGCTAAATAGCAGCCTTCTGAAGAGGCTCATAAGCGATAAAGTATAAGAAAGGACAGTGGCAAATGGCTCAAGCCAATCAAAATCCTGGGACAACTCCTGCTACGGAGCCTCAGGCTGGAGGTAGCGACCCAAACGCAGGCGGTGGGGCGACGACTCCACCCGCAAAGCGGCTTATTGCAGGCAAGTACGAGACTCTTGAGGATGCGGTTGAGAACGGCATTTTCGGCCTTGAAAACGCATACCACAAGACGCGAGAGGATATTGCGAAACTAACCCGAGTTGTCGAGTTAGCGGTTGGTGGAGGTAACAACCCTCCTCCAGTTGATCCTCGTGGAGGTTATGCGCCAGTTGGGACGGCGGGACGTGGTAGTTACGACCAGTACGGCAGAGGACAACAACCTCAGCCTGATGATGTTGACCCTACTAGATTCCTCGTTAATCCAGGCGAAGTCCTGAGAGAGCGAGATGCTCGATTGTTGCAGAGAGTATCATCAGTAGTGGAAAATGTTGTAGGCAATGCTATGGTCGTTGCTGACTTCAAGCGCCAGAATCCTGATCTAGCGCCCCATGAAAGGATCGTCAGTGCGTTTATGCGTGAGACAGACCAGACAAAACCTTACGCTGATCGTTTATCTGATGCTGCCAAGATGACAAAGGAGTATCTCGTCAGCCTGCGAGCTGCTGGAGGGGGGAATCAGAACCCATCACCTACGGGGGGCAACTATGTTGAATCTCCCAGAGGCGGCGGACCAGGAGGCGTTCCTCCAGGTTTTCCTGGCGGTGGCTCACCACCTAACCAGGTTGATCCAGAGGAACAAGAACTTATAGATTATATCGCTGAAAGGAACAACGATATCTCCGCTCGCTTTGGGATTAAGACTAAGTGATCTCAAAGGAGTAAAAGCTTATGGCAGGGCAAAATTGGACGGTCGCCCCTGATGGTGGCCACTTCGCCAACAAGCCCTTGAGCTCAAAACTCCGCTACGTTAATACGAGTCAATACGTGTTCAGGCAATTCACACGGCCTGAGCCAGGCTTCGGAAAACAGCGGGGTGAAAGCATCGACTTCGATAAGGTGTCGATGGCCGAGACTCAGGGTGGACAGATTGGTGAGTTTCAGGATATTCCTGAGACGAAGTTTTCAATCACCAAGGATAATCTTCAAGTTACTGAGTATGGTAACAGCATCCCTTGGACGGGAAAACTCGAGACATTGAGCGAGTTTAATCCTAATCAGCCCGTTCAAAAGGTCATCATGAATGACCAGAAGAAAGTCCTTGACGAAGCAGTCGCAACGGAGATGAAAACCTCCAAGTTGTGCTATATTGCGACTGGCGCGGCAACTCAGACCTGGGACGTTGATGGGACTGCTTCCACAACTGCTACCACCAACTTTAACTATTTCCACTTGAAGGAAATGGTGGATGCAGCTGAGATGGGTATCTTTGGTTCTGGCAACACTGGCAAGATCATCCCGAAGTTCCCAGATGGTAAGTATGTCGTTATTCTCTCGGTCAAAGCCAAGCGTGGGCTTTTCGATGATCCTGAATTTCAGGAAGCAGCGAAATTCAGTTATCCCCGCAAGCTCCTCAATGGCGAGATCATGGAGGAGACGGTTTACAACTGCCGCTTCGTCATCTGCGACAATAGCAGCGCGCTGAGTAACGCTAAAGGAAGCAATTCCATTGGCGAGGCACTGCTGATTGGTGACGATAGCATCATCGAGGGAGTGGCCCTCAAAGAAGAATTGCGCTACAAGCTCGCGGTCAAGTACGGCCGTGATAAAGGTCTAGCTTGGTACGCCATTCTTGGTTTCAAGAAGCCGTGGGACTACGTTACCGACGGTGAGGAACACATCATTAGATACACCTCTGCCTAATAGTTGAGGTCTGTCTAGGAAAGGAGTAAGTGATATGAGTTTTAGTGACAATCATATGTTCATCCCTAACCCACTCACCACAGCGTCGAACTCGATTGCTGAGGAAGTCACGTCAACTGGTAAAGTTGAGTACGTGGCCCCTTGTGATCTGGATATTGAAGAGTTCGGGCTTCTGATCGCGGTAACACTCGGCAATACCATCACTACGGCAACTGGCTTTGTGCTAGCGAAAGTTGACGCAGCTGGTAACGAGACAGTTATTGAGCGGTTAGTTGTCTGCAACAACACCAATAACTTCTACGCTGGCGACGGAAATCCAGGTGGTGGGACAGTAGCCGCGGCGACAACCTTCGCTTTTGCAGCTGGTTCAATTCTCTCTAAGCGCATGACGGGGACTCCATCCCACTTCATCGCGCAAGGTGAGATCATCAGGATGCGTGGTTCGACGACTGCTGGTTCTGCAACTGGTGATGTTGTGCCTTTTGTGGTTTGCAGGTGTGCTGGTAGGGGATACAAGAGCACGAACGTCTATAACGAGGGCGTATTGACGAGAGCCAATAACGCCTAATTACTGACGAGATTAGATTAGAAAGAAGGAGGTAAATATGGCAGATGTAAAAGATCCAGGGGTTGGTAGCGCTCCAGGCTTTCATGCCCCTGATAAGGCCGAGAAAGTGGCTCCTAGCCAAGCTGATGCGGCAAAGGCTAAGCGCGCCGATCACTGGCAGAAGGTAGTCAACCACACCCAGGAGCAAATCAACAAGATGCATGAGATCCTCAATGATCCTTATGCTACCGCAGAGGACAAAATTGAGGCTCAAGAGACTGTAGACGCAATGGCAAAGATTCAGTTTCGACTGAAGAATCGCTACAACGTCGCGCCTAACGTCTAATTATTAACTCCAACGGGAAACACCCTGGGAGGGTTCAGTAATGGCTTTACCGAGTCAACCAATCAACGACAAGGGCGAAATTGAAGTACCAGTGGTTTGTGCAACTAGAGATTTCCAGGGGGCCGTGGCTGAGACCATCGTAACCCTCTGGAATACTCTCTATACGATGAAGAGATCGCCTGTTTACTGTCAATTTCAGTCTCATGGGTATGCTTTTGTGAGGGCAGGGGTTTTTAGGAATCTGAGAGATGGCTATAAAATGCCAGTTATCAGGGGATTTATGATAGATGATGACATTCTACTCAAGAGCGATCAGCAGCAACAACTGGCAATAGCGATAGATACTGCTGATAAGTTCGGGTGGAATTTTGTCTCCCCTTACAGAACCAGAGACGGCTATGTAGCAGTTGCCAGAGCGAATGGAGATTTATTGCGGCCTGATGAAGTTATCGCTATGGCACCTTTTACAAGGGTGGATAATGGAGGGTTAGGTTTCTACTATGGTGATCTTCCTCTTGACTATAAATTTCATGAGGAAGGTGTCTTTGGTGGAGAGGACCTAAATTTCTTCCATGAAAATCCACAGCTGGAATTGAGAATAGTAAATCTCAATCTCAGGCACTTGAAGGTGCATGATCTGACACTTGAAACTCCATTGCCCTACCAAAAGCGCCCGTGGACAAAGCCCAATACTAATATTAAGACGGCTGAGGAGCTAGGTCTCCAGCCCGACGAACACCCTAGGATTAGGGAATAAACGCCAGGATTGGCTAAGGAGAAGAAAGATGGCTGATATTGCTTCGACAGATGTAACTATTACAATAGTTAAGAACCAGTTGGTCAGAGGATCTCCAGGTGCTGAAAGAAGGAATCTCGTCAAGATCGCTTTTGGAGATGGCTCATTGACCTATGGGAGTGGAGTTCCACTGCCGGCAGCTGCGAAGTTTGGAATGGCTAAGTCAGTCGATTACCTGCATCCCGTTGATTCTGCATCTGCGAGTACGATGGTCTGGAAATATGACTACGCCAACAACAAACTGAGAAGCTTTGGAGTCATTGCTACGACTGCAGCGATGGCAGAGGCACTAACGACAGCAACAATCCCAGCTACCACCCTATACGCGGAAGCGGTAGGTTGGTGAGTCATGGAACTGCTTCTTGGGTGTGGGCACTTTCGCCAGAAGCGGGTTTGGTCTAATGACAACACGGAGTGGAAGCAGCTAGTTGGCATAGATTTTACCTTCGACGTCCATCCTGATGTAGTTGCTAATCTAGCCGCTAGCTGCCTCCCATTCAAAGATAATTCGTTCGATGAGATCCATGCTTATGAAGTTCTTGAGCACATGGGGCAGCAAGGCGCCTGGAAATTCTTCTTTGAGCAGTTCGATGAGTTTGCTAGAGTGCTCAAAGATCAGGGGAGAATGTTTATCACTTCGCCCCATAAGGAATCAGTATGGTTGTGGGGAGACCCTGGACATACAAGGTATATAGGCCCTGAGTTGATTTATTTTCTTGACAGAGATAACTATGACAAGAACTATGTACGTGGAACTTCTATGACGGATTATAGGCCATATTTCAAGTCCAACTGGACTGGTGAGTTCTGCGATCGGCAAGGCGAAAGTAATGTGATTATTATTAGGAATAGAAAGGAGTTTTGATGCCTTCATCAAAGCAACAAGACGAGTATGTCATGCCTGGGATGCGGCAGGTCAAGGTCAATGGCACTGCTACAACTGGTAATAGCCCAGCCTTTCAGATGATTAGGGCTGAGAAGATCACGTTGCAGTTTGTTAATAATGCTGCCGCTGCTTACACTGCCGATCTCCAGGCTAGTAATGACAACTCAAACTGGGCAAACGTCCCTACGCAGGTAACTAGTACGACCGCGGCAGTTAAGTCAGTTCCTCGAGATGGTATTGGCTTTAAGCATTATCGGCTCGCGCATACAGGTGGAGTTGGAACGACTGACTTTACTTGTTTCATAGTAGGTTTGGAGTCACTATAATGGCGGCACCAGCACTATCGACGGACCTGAATAGAGGTACTAGGACACGAGTTCTAACCTATACACAGTCAGGGGCTAATGATGGCAATGTAGATGTAGAACTACATAGGCCATTAGCAGCCCTTTCAGCGCAGTTAGTTGGGACATTCACAGCTGGGACAGTTGCAATTCAAGGAAGCAACGATAATTCTAACTTTGTCGCGCTTCCGACAGCTGTAAGTTTCAGTGCGGCTGGGATTAAGTCAGTAGCACAAGCGGATTTAGGTTATCGCTATTACAGAGCGGCTTTTAGCTCAATGAACTCTGCTAATTCGTTGACCTTGACGTTGGTAGCTAAAATGTTAGTTTGATTGTCCGGGAACCGGACAGATGGCTAGGAGTCAACATGACAATTTCTATCGAGTTGTTATCTGGCTTCTAGCCTTAGCTGTAGGAGTGAAGACTATGATTTGGATTGTGAGAAAACTATGCACGAAAGTAATCTCGGCATCTATCTTGCAGCGGTACTTTCGGTAGGCGTTGGCATTGCTGGCTGGGTCCTACTGAAAGTCGTCGCAATAGAAACTCGGCTAGCCAGCTTCACGCAGTGGCTTCAAGATCACGAGAAGATGGACTTACATAATCATGAATATCTGGGAGATAGACTAGAGACAATAGATCGAGACATAAGGGATCTTAAGGAAAAAATTTATCGAGTTGATGTAGGCGCCGCTGACAGACAAAATGAAATACTGACAACCATCAGAGTTTTGAATAAGAAGATGGCCAAGGTTGGGGAGGAATAATGCTACTAGGAGAAGCCAAGGACGTTGTAAGAGAACACTTTGGAAGGTTGGGGCTTAACACCACCATTCTGACTCTTGGCTTAACCGAGGGCAGGAAGTTGATTGAGCGCGAAGGCAATTTCTGGTGGATGCGTGGAAGTTATGATGCTGCAGCCGTCATCAATCAGCAAGATTACTCAATTGAGAGTGGTGGTGACTTTGATATTGACAACTTTAAGGACGCCAGAGCGTTGTTATATAAGAAACCATCTGACACTAACTGGCAGCCTGTCGAGTTGGGCATAGTCGATCATGAAGAACTCGATCAAATGTATGATGAGGACGACATTGGAGTGCCAGAATATGCCCTTATTGACAATACAACGCTGAAAATCTACCCTCCATTGCCTGATCTAGAGTATGATTTGAGGCTTTTTTTCTATCAGTGGACTGATAATCCTACTGCTAACACTTCAACTGATGACCTTTTGAAGAACTATGGCATGGCAGTTTGCTATGGAGCTATCATCTGGGGCTTTGAAATGCAGTTGAAAGACCTCCAAGGGGCTGGTTACTGGAGGAATTTGCTTGGTGG
>Ga0173479_10000255_pt1 | contig 9897 bp, 6 predicted proteins | sample NitcycUS104311B1_FD_136668 | JGI IMG/M metagenome (GOLD analysis project Ga0173479, IMG submission 136668) | Soil microbial communities from Arlington Agricultural Research Station in Wisconsin, USA - Nitrogen cycling UWRJ-S104-311B-1 (version... | ecosystem: Environmental > Terrestrial > Soil >... | reverse complement strand
TACCATTAAGTTTTCCAAAAGAAAATTGTCCCGCAAATCCTGCGTACTCATCCTGGCCGTCTCTTTCGGGCTGTTTTGAAATCGTACTTCCATAGTATTTAATCTAACTATTGTTTCTATTTTTTGTTTTATTTTTTATCCCTTCCATATTCTGCCATCAACGTTCTAATGGTTTTTTGCGACAGCGATAGATTTAAAGATACATCCCCTGTAGACACAGGGGATGTTTTTGGTTATGCTATATAAGACTAACTAAACATTATAAATACCATTTTTTGTATCGTGCCAATGCTTCAATAAAATAATAATCAGCATATGTTAGTGGAACGTCTACTTCCGAAGCTCCCGGCTTGTGACCAACACTATGCATCAATATAAAGCCGCCATTACTGCCAAGCGGAGCTCTGTAAGATGGTGATGCTAAAGACCGCAACATTTTCTCTGCGGTCCCGATATACTCATTCTTATTTTTTCCGTTTGTATACTGTGCCAGTTCCAGCAAGCCCGAAGCCATAATAGCTGCTGCCGAAGCATCCCTTAATTCGTTTGGTATACCGGGTGCATTAAAATCCCAGTATGGAATTTTATCGGCTGGCAAATTGGGATGATTTAAAAGAAATTGGGCAATTTTATTTGCCTGGTCCAGGTATTTTTTTTCTTTAGTAAACCGATACATTACAACGTATCCATAAAAACCCCAGGCCTGTCCACGTGCCCAGGCCGATTCATCAGCATATCCCTGGTGAGTAACCTTGCGGGATACTCCACCGGATTGCAAATCGTAATCAATTACATGGTAAGAACTGTTGTCAGGACGAAAATGATTTTTTAGTGTGGTATTGCTATGGTTAACTGCTATCTCGTGCAATTTTTTATCGCCCCCGTTTTTTGCAACCCATTCTAACAATTCAAGGTTCATCATATTATCAATGATGACAGGGCATTTAAAATTTTTACTGGAATCCCATGATTGAATGGCCTGTATAGATGGACGGTAACGGGTTGCCAACGAGTCAGCTGCTGTGAAAATGACATTCTTATACTCAGGATTATTAGTTAGAGCATAAGCGGTGCCAAAGCTGCAATACATCATAAAACCGAGGTCATGATTGCCGGTATATGTTTTCTCCGGTTCTAAAATTGCCAACCGTTTTAATGCCTCCTCTTTAATTACTTCATCTTTAGTGGCGCCATAAAGCATCCAAAGTGTTCCCGGGTAAAATCCACTACACCACCATTTGGTATTGCTGGTTACCAATTCTTTTTTTTCAGCATTGTATGATCTGGGCATGAGGGTAGCAGGAACTTGTTGCATCAGCACTTTGTATTGCTTAACAGCAAATTCAAAATTCTGATTTATCAGTTCGGCCATGGCCTTTTTTGAGCTTTGAGCAAAAACTGCAAACACTAAAAAAAGGTTGAGAATAATCAGGCTTATTTTTTTCATGGTTTTTCTATAATATTTTTAAGTTGACATACGTCTAACAAGTTGTACCGGTATTACTATTGGGACATGATTAAGAGTGTTCTCTTCTACGTCTCCTTTCAAAATTTTAAGCAGCTCGTCTACTATTGCTTTTGCAATGCGACCAGGAAATTGTTCAATGGTAGTAATGGCAGGCGTAACAATAGACGAGCGTGGGTCATTAGAATACCCGACTATCTTAAGCTGCGAAGGCACAGAAATGCCTTTCTCTTTCGCAAATTCAAGTGCTGCTAAAGCGCTTGAGTCATTGGTTGCAAAAATGCCGTCAGGATAAGGCTTTTTTGCAAACAGCCGATGCATATCCTTCCGTGCATTGTCGACAGTTAGCTCATGGTAAGAAACCAGATCTTGTTCTATAGGAACTCCGTTTTGCATCATTGCTTTTTCAAAACCGGCGTATCGCTCGGTATATAGATTACAGGTGAGTGGCCCTGATATATAAGCAATGCGTTTACAGCCTAATTCAATCAAATGGGAGGTGCCGAGGTAAGCACCTCTAAAGTCATCACCTTTTATAATGCTTGCAGGGTAAGCTTTTGTAGGAACGCGGTCATAAAAAACAACAGGAATATTATTCTGTGTCAATACATCAAAATGACTAAACTCGGTTGTGTATAATGTACAAGCCACAATCACTGCATCAACACGGGATGCATATAAGGTGCGGGCCAATTCTTTTTCCATTTCAACAGAATCATTCGACTGGCAAATAATTAAACTATATCCGTGTGCATGGAGTCCGTTTTGAATGACAGTAATAACTTCAGCATGCACATACATGGATATGCGAGGTACAATTAAGCCAATTGTTTTCGTTTTATTAGTACGAAGACCAGAAGCCATCACATTGCGCTTATATCCTACCCGCTCAACCAGGGTCATTACTTTAGCCCTGGTCTTTTTATGCACATGAGGATGATTGTTTAATACACGGGAAATAGTTGCGGGTGATAGTTGTAATGCTTCCGCTATATCCTGGATCGAGTTATTTTTTGAGGCTTTTTGTTTCTTCATGGTGGCTTTCTAATTTCTATTCCATTACTATGAATTTTTCATCACTAAGCTTTTCCTGCATGGAGCTTCTTCCATTGCCTGTATAAATATTGTTCTCTACTTTATTTTTTCCGACCGCATATGTCGCCACACCATAACCATTATTGAAATGGATAGTGTTGTTAGTGATAGTAATATTTTCTGAGCCAACAAATAAAAATTCGGCCAATATTCCATCACGGTCGTTTGCTTCAATAAGGTTTTCTTTTATAGTTATATTGTTGCTTTCAAAAATTAATATCCCATGATAACCGTTGCGGGCAATTTCGCAATTGCTAATAGAAACGTTAGTGTTATGATCTAAAACAATTCCACTTCCAAATGGGGATGTATCTAAGCGGCTGTCTTTAATGATTACATCAGTACAATGTATTAATAACAGGTTATGTAAGAGTTTTTGACCTGGAGCAACACTCACTCCATTTTCACTAAAGTCGCAACGGGTAATGACTAATTTTGATGCCCCGCTAATAGATACGCCATTGTAAGTGGCATTTTGCACAGTGAGGTTAATCAAATTGATATTTTTGATCTGCCCTTCTTTTTCAGCCCGAAATAAAATTCCGCCACGATTATAACCACCACGAAAAGAGCGGATGCTATTTGGATCTGAAGGTGGTTGCGTTTTCGTACCACACTCTATAAGAAAATCACGAATTGTGATATCATGCATCTCATGGTCACGATTTATAATTGTTTCCCTATCTCCCGATGCAGGATCAAGAAAAAGTATAGTGCTTAAACCTTCACCCATCAACGTTACATTAGCGGGAATCTTCAGTGTTGCGGGTAGCGTGTGTGTTCCTGCTTTTGCAATAACACAACGACCTGTACCTGCAACTTCATCCAATGCTTTTTGTAAAGATTCACCGGGTGCAACCATAATTGAGTTGCCTGGAAAAGTTTTTGAAGCATTAGCCTGTGCTCCTGCCACATATCCGACTGTGTTTGCCTTCAGGATAACTTTTCCCTTAGAAGTCTTTTTTGTTGCAGGTGATCTGAACGCAGTTAAAACGCTTCTTGATGCAGTGCTTCTAACCGAGTCGGCAGCTCTTTTTGTATAAGGAACTTCGACACCCAGCGCTGAATAGTGACGATAAACATATTCATAGTCATCACGAAGGTTTTTTGCTCTTTCCGATATTAGACCATAGCTATGTGGCTTGTCTCCTAGTAAAAACCCGGCTGTGTATTCATAGCCTAATGCAATTCTATTATCAGCGAGGGAAAAAAGATCGACTCCTTGCGTATAAGCAATTTGTGCCGCTCCTGCAAATTCACCAAGCCCTAATTGAACATGCCCCTGGTCACGGGTCGTTTCCTGGCATTGGCCGCTAGGATAAATGTATTTGAAAATACTTCCGTTAACCGGTGCGTGTAAAAAATGATCGACTGCATTGTCAAACATTTTGCGGTTGTCCGTAAAAATCGCAATTGCCATTATTGAATGAATAATAGCGCCATCCCAATTTCCATTTGCCTGCGGATAATAGTATCGCATCAGAGGATAATAAACCGTCATCAGCATGTTGCTAAAGTTGCTTATGTCCTTCTGTTGCCAACCCGAATTTGTATAACGCAAAATTTCTGCGGCGTTACAAAGAAGGTGACCTGTCCATGCGGCAAGTAATTTAGCATCGTTATAATCAAAATCCCAAAGCATCTCTGACCACTCTTTCAATATGGCTATTGCTTTATCAGCATATTTTTTGTCATCGGAAATGTACCAGGTCAATGCATAATTATAGGCCATGTTTGCACTTCTCGATAAATCATCGCCACCAATGTTTGGCTTTCCGTAAGGCCCTCTTAAAACATGTGTAAAAGGCTTTATAATAAAGTTGGTATCGGTCGCTGCTTTCAATTTATCGAAGGCATTTTTCCAGGGCTGTTCTGCTTTTTGCACCTGGGTTTTCATATACTCCAGGTCTTGAGACGTTTGATTGATTCCCGGATGTACAAAATTCTGCGACCATACTCTTGTCGGCATGCTAATGGCTAAGCCACTACTCAGAACTAATAACATGACGATCCTGCCACAGACTTTCATACTGTAGAATTATGCTGCCTTAAAAAATAGTTTAATAAATACTCCCAACAGTTTTAATTAGAATGCATATCGCTTGATACTGATTACTGCGCTTTTTCCTCCGTTATTTATAGAATTGATAAAAATGTAGGCTTTGTATTTTTTATCTGCTGTTTCCACCCATATACCGGATTCAGCCACAAGATTTATTGCAAAATTTGGAGAAGCTGAAAGATCAATTTTTTCAAAGTCCACATCATCTATATAAATTCCATTCTGCAACTGTGCAAGATTTTTATCCTGCAGGCCAAATGCCTTTCGTATTTGTGTGCTTTTGTTTACCCCTGCAGGCAAGGTTATACCAGGAAGATATTGTACATCAGCTGCAGGTGATACAAGTGCATGATTGAAAAGACTGGTAGTGATATTGCGGTATAAATACACAAGATCAATTTTATCTGCTTTTGTTGCCGCAGTGGCCGCATTATAAACTGCCATATCTGAAATGGAGATATAGGCATTAGCTCCGTCTGTTACAGTAAGGTTACGAATCATATCCATTTTTGAAATAGTATATGGACCCATCGTATAAGAAACGGCCTCTCCGTTGCTACTTTTAGCAGAAAAAGTAAAAGAAACTGACTTGCCACGAGCTGCTTCCGGTACAATATAAAAATAGCGTAAGGTAGCTGCAGCAGTATCCCTGTTAAACGTCACGATGGTTTTTGAACCATTGGTTACAGAGATGGTACCAACAGGTACGGGAACATCTACTCCACTCCCATTAGTGAAATAAGAATTGTTTTCAAGATAGGTTCCTGTAGCACCAGGTATTGAAGCCTCTACTTCTGCACTAAGCAATTTTCCTTTTGAAGGAGGAATAGCCATTGCATAAGCAAATTCAATTCCCTGTGTTACTATATTGGGACCGAGGCTTCTTTTAATAACATCGTTCTGAAGAACATTTTCTGCGACGGGGAGTGCCTAGTCTTTTTTTTCACATCCGCTAAACAAAAGCAGTAGCGCTATCAGCACCAGCGGACTATTATAATATTTTGATCTCTGTTGCATTTCAAATATTTTTTGTTGAATTATCTGGGTTGAACTGTAAGAAGAATTTTATACGGTTTTCTAACCTGCCGGTTTCCGGAAACAACTGTATATACTTTTGGATTAGCCAGATCAGAGAAGTCAACTTTTCCCACGACCTTAGGATCTAATTTGGCATCAGATACTAAAGTAAATTGCGGGTAAAGGTTTTTTAGGTCTGTACCAAACCTCACTTCCACGGCAATTGTTTGGGCAGTTGTATCAATCACAGCAGCTTTGCTTCTTACAGTAACAAAGTCAGTACCTACTATTTCAAAACTGCTTACAGAACATTCTGCACGTTGCGTGATAAGTAACCCATCTTCATCTACAGGATAATCTTTTTCGCAGGCTATCAATACAAACGATAATACTGAAACCGCGAATATTATTTTTATATACTTTTTCATTTGTTTAATTAATTAAGATTGAAACAGACATTAATCATCTATGTGGAATGTTCTGTGTCAGGTTGGAATTTCGGTCACGTTCACCTGGTGGTATTCTGAAAATATAATTTTGTTGATATTCCCTATCTGCGGTATTTTGGTAATAGCGTGTCTGGTTGGCTCCATGTGTATCAATACGCCAAACACCAGCACTGCCTGGAGGGCCCCATACTCTTTCAATTGCTCTCCAACGACGAAGGTCAAATCCACGATGCCCTTCTGCAATTAATTCAACTATTCTTTCTTGTTCAATCGCATCAAAGAATGTCGCTTTGTCGGCTGTTTTCGCAGGGGCTAAATTTGGCAAATTTCCGCGGCGACGAACTTTATTTACAAGCTCAATGGCATCGGCTTGTGGGCCCATTGCCTGGTTGGTTGCTTCGGCGTACATCAGGTATACATCAGCTAAACGAACTACCGGCCAGGCAAAATCACCATCGCTACGTCCCTGGCCTGCATAGTTGCGTACAAACTTGCGAAAAACATATCCTGAGTTAGTTCCGTCTGTGTTATAAGTGGTATAAGCTTTACCATCGATAGTAACAGGTACTGCCCAGGATTGATAAATGAACGGAACAAAGCCAGTGGACTGCAAAGAAACCATGCCAATACTCATTTCATAATCCCATTGTATGGTTGATTTCATTCTGTAATCACGATCCGCATAACTGGCAGGGTTCACTGTTGAGTTGAGTGCCGTTCTTGCACCAGGATTACTGGAAGGATTCATTGGTATCAGCTTTGGAGCAAAATCTCCTGTACTTATTAATTGATACCGGTCTGCTATTTCGAAGCGTGGAGCCACCCAGCATTGTGAGCCTTCGTGTGAGCGGCCCGCAAAATCACGCATTAATTCTTCACCCTGGCTGGTACCGGTACCACCATGAGTAAATACCATAATCATTTCCGAATTGCCATTGGCTTTTGGAGTAAATAAGTGATAATAATTAGGTAATTTATCTGCTTTACCTAATCCATCAATTTCCCCGGCAACCCCATTCAAATACAGCGTTAGGCCATAGTCGTCAATTACTTTTTTAAAATCATCTGCAGCAGCTTTATAAGCAGTATTCGCTGTTGTTTCACTTGCAACAAAGCCCTCTAATTCGGGCCATCCAAAATGATTCCATGAAGCCCAGTATAATTGGAGTTTACCTCTTAAGGCCAGTGCTGCAGGTTTTGATGCCCGGCCCAATTGCGTTGCTTTTGCTGGAAGTTTTTCAAATGCATATGTGAAGTCCGCCATAATCGAATCCTTAACCTGGCCAATGGGAAGGCGGGCAATATCGGTAACTTCAGCATTTTCTGCTATTACTTTTCCGAGGTACGGAACATCGCCCCACATAGAAATTAACCGGAAATAAACCAATCCACGTAGCAAGCGAGCCTCGCCAACAATGGCTTCCAGAGCTGGCACAGAAGTGGGATTGGCCTGGGTCAGCATCCGGTTCACATTTTCAATAACATAATTAGCACGATTAACACCACCATAGAGGTAGCGATAATATTTATCAAAAGCAGCACCGTAGCCCGAGGGATTGTAATTAGCATTATTATACGCATCTCCTAATCTTAAGTTTCCGCTTACTGTGCTTAATGTTCCACTGCGTACCCGTGTATATTCGCCGTGGCCATCGAAATAATAGTCGCGGTCAAAAAGAGGTCGTGTAGATGCATAAGCTCCCAACAAAGCCGTTGTGGCATCTGCCTCCGTAGTCCAGAATTGGGCAGCAGCCAAATCAGTGGTTGGCTCCTGGTCCAGGAGTTCTTTTCTACACGAAGTTTGAAAAGTTATTATTGCGGCAAGCGCAGATATTATAAAAGGTCTGGAAGTTATTTTTAATTTTTTCATGATTGCAGCTTTAAAAACCCAGTTGAATTGCAAGTGCATAAGATTTATTAATCGGGTATAGGTTATTGTTATTCCCTTCTTTTTCAGGGTCTAGGCCTCGGTACGAGGTAAACGTTGTCAGGTTTTCTGCTGATCCTGCTATACGAAGATTGGCAACATGAATCCTTTTTAGTAGTGACTGAGGAATTGTATAACCTATTTGTACATTTTTCAACCGCACATAACTTAAATCATCGAGCCAAAGCCTTGTCTCTGCTGTATTGTTTCCACTACCTCCCAAACGTGGCCATTCACCACCGCGGTTTTCAAGAGACCATGGATTATTCCAATGATCCCATGTTGATGCATAACGTTGTGTTCCAAAGTTTACGTTGTTAAATGCATTCAACCAGAATGTTTTTCGGCCAGTTGCACCCGTAAAAAATACAGCTGCATCAATTCCCTTCCATGAAACATAAGTATTCAAGCTAAAATTTGCTGTGGGTCTGTTTTGCTGAATATTTGGATAAGCTTTCTGATCATTCCCATCAATGCGACCATCGCCATTAAGATCTTTCCGAAGAATGTCACCTGGCTGGGCACCCTGGGGAGTTGCGTTGTAAACATCCTGCCATGTTTGTGCAATACCCAAATCTTCATAGGTATAAAGGAAGCTATAAGGCATATCCAGGGCAATGTTAGCACCGTTGGTGGTGGCACCCCTGGCAAGAAATTCGTTCCATTTTTCCAGAATTGATCTGTTGTATGAAGCATTAAATGTGGCACCATAGTTAACCGCACCTACCCTGTCGCGCCAAGAAAAGGTTCCCTCAACACCGCGGTTTCTGAGATTACCAATATTGGTACGCGGAGGATTATATGCCCCGGTTAAGTGAATGGACATTTCTGAAGGACGATTCATTCCTGTTGTTAAACGATCATAATAATCCAATTCGACCGCTAACCTGTTTCTCAAAAAGCCTAACTCCAGGCCGACATTTAAAACACTGCTTTCTTCCCAGGTCAAAAACTGGTTAATCAATTTAGAATTTACAAATCCCCGGGCAACACTATTTGCAATCATGTAATTACTTGCACTTAATGTTTCCTGTTGCTCATAACGACCAACGCCGCTGTTATTACCCAGTGTTCCGTAGGAAACGCGAAGTTTACCATTGCTTAGAAAACTCTGTGTAAAGTCGTTTATAAAATCTTCCTCTGTAAAACGCCAGCCAACCGCAACAGAGGGGAAGAAACCGTATTTGCTACCGGAGAGAAATTTAGAGGATCCATCTACACGAAAATTACCTTCAAAAAGATATTTATTAAACCCCGTGTAATTAATACGGCCAACATAAGATTGAAGTCCCTCTGAACTTGTATTTCCACCAGTTGACTGGATATCTGTCAACGCCGCGTCAATTTCAGTTAATGACGGGTGTAGCCGATCATTTCTTGAACCAAATTGATATCGGTCATACCAGTATTCCTCACTATACAAAGCCAATGCACTTACATCATGGTTGGTTTTGATTACGGTATGATAATTCAGGCGGGCATTCCACAAAGTTTTATATCCGGTACGTGTTGCGTTGGAAACACCGGCATTTGCTCCCACATACACACGGCTACCAAAGGAATTAGTCTGAAAGTTGAATGCCTGGTTTGGCATGGCTGCATTTTTCTGAAACTCATTATAATAATTAATCGAATAATCCGCCGTAGCCGTTAACCCTTTAATTGGTGACCAATCAATGTACATGGTAGGATTTACTTCCTGCCGGTTTGTCTTTGTTAAAGAATTAACGTAAAGCGTATAAGGATTATATGCCTGCGGGTCTTCGCCATATGCCATTACTCCACCATATTTATCAGAAGCAGGATCGTATGGAACGATACCGGCAATTGCATATTGCATGTCAAACCCTGCGGTATTGGTGGCTGCGGGATCCGTAAAGCC
>Ga0173479_10000248_pt1 | contig 9987 bp, 12 predicted proteins | sample NitcycUS104311B1_FD_136668 | JGI IMG/M metagenome (GOLD analysis project Ga0173479, IMG submission 136668) | Soil microbial communities from Arlington Agricultural Research Station in Wisconsin, USA - Nitrogen cycling UWRJ-S104-311B-1 (version... | ecosystem: Environmental > Terrestrial > Soil >... | reverse complement strand
GAATGCCGCTGCGCTCCGGGATGAGGTGATCGCCGCCAAGGAACGCGTGATGCGCGCGCTTATGGCGGTCGGGCCCGAGGTCTCAGGCATCTTGGTCGATATCTGCTGCGAGCTAAAAGGGCTAGAGGAGGCCGAGAAAACGAACGGCTGGCCCTCACGCGCCGGCAAGGTCGTACTGCAAATCGCGCTGACAAGACTTGCCAAACATTACGGGTTGATCGCGCCTGATGACGCCGCTGTCGACAAGAGGACCGGCCTGCGCCATTGGGGCACCGACGACTACCGCCCAACCCTCGATGCTTGGCACGGAAAGAACTCGCGCGAAACGGAGTCTAATGGATAGTGCGCTGCGCGAGGGCAGACTCGGCGTCGCTCCTGATGCGCTTCACCATGGCCATCAGGCCATTGGAGCGCTGTGGGGTGAGATGCTCCTTGAGATGCAACAGCCCGAGTGTATGCGGCGCGTCGATGCTGATGATGTCCTGAGCCGTCTTGCCGGAGTAGAGCGCGAAGAGAATCGCGATCAGGCCGCGCACGATATGGGCGTCGCTGTCGCCGACGAAGCTCAGTCGCGGGCTGCCGCCATTAGGATCGACTTTGGTCGAGAGCCAGACCTGGCTCACGCAGCCCTGCACCTTGTTCGCTGCCGAGCGCTCGCACTCGGGCAGGGGCTCAAGCCTGCGCCCGAGCTCGATCACGTAGCGATAGCGGTCCTCCCAGTCGTCGAGGAACTCGAAGTCGGCGCGGATCTCGTCGAATCTCGGGATTTGGCGCGTATCGGTAAGCGTATCCATGACTCCAATATAGGCAGAAATGGACGTGGCTGCGACCGCCATCGGTCCGATTTGCCAAAGAGAGCGGGGCGCGCAATCCGGGAGGGAAAGGGCATAACCTTCTCGGATGCGCGCCCCAGGCAGGCGGGGGGGCCGCCAAACTCTTGTCGTTGTCCTAGGCCTTACGTGCCGGAGGCGTCAGGGCCCGACCAGTCAGCCTCGCGATCGGCCGGGATCAGCGTGTCCTGCGACGCACCAGTTTCCCAGCTCGCGGGCGCAGCCGCGCTTTGGCCCTCGGAGCCCGTGCTCGGCCAGGTCGCGCCAGGCTCGTCGCTGCCGCCTTGGCTGCGCTCATTGATGAAGTTCATCAGGAGATGCGCGCCAAACTCAGCCTTCTGCATGAATACGTCGATGACGTCGCGGCCTTTGGCGCAGGGCTCCGGATTTCGCTCGCAGAAGCCCGACACATCCTTCACGGCCGCCTCGGCGGTGCCGTACACCTCGCTCCGCTGCTTGTCGTCGCTCGGCAGCAACAGGATAAGAATCATCAGCCAAAAGGCTGCGCGGATAAGAAACCTCATTGCCATGCCCTCTCTGTTTAGACGCGTGCGGCTTTGGCGCCGCTATCGTTCCCCTAGAGGCTGGCACTATAGCGCAGAGAAAATAAGGGAGTTTCACCGCATTCGCTAAAATTGGAATCGAAAATTCTGGTCGATTCTGCCGATCATAAGATTAGTCTTTTAGTAATATTCCAGAGTAACTGGTTATTAATTTGCTGCGGAATCGATTCTAAGTTTAGGAATTTGCCCTTGCGACCGCCGATTGGCGACACGTCTCGATTCAATGAGCGCGGCACGTGGCGTTGCTCCGTTTTAAGCTTCTTTAAGCGCGCTCTGATATGCACAACCAAGACCATCGGGGACGCAGCGGCCCGTCCACTGCGAAGAGCGCGTGTTTGATCGAGAGACTGTGCATGGGCTTGCTGCCTATTTCAGCTCGCTCGTGCATGAATCGGTCCGCGGCAATTCGCTGGCCGCCGCCCGCCAGCAAACCTTCATAGCCTCGCATGTGCTGAGCGGACTGCTCGCGCTATGCGTCTTTCCCGTCTACCTTGTGATCGTCGGCAAGCCGTCGCTCTCGAGCGCCATTGCCTTCCTTTGGCTCCTGTCGCCCATCGCCGTCGCGGTCTTCCTGTCAAGGACCGGGCGATTGCCTGCGGCTCAGCTCCTTTCCGTGGCGAACTTCGCAGGCGTGGTCACCTATTGCACCTGGCTTACCGGCGGCCTGGGCTCGTGGCTGATCCCGTGGATGGTCGCCGTCCCATTGCAGGCAGGGCTGAGGCGCCGAATCGTTGGCTTCGCTACCCTAGCCGCAGGACTTGGCCTCGCCATCCTCGGAACGGCCGCGTGGTTCGGCTATACGCGGCCAGTGGAGCCCGGACCGCTCTCACCGATCATCCTTGGCTTGATCGGCGCCATGACTGCCACGGCCTACGCCGCAGCGATGGCGATGGCGATGGCGGCGCAGCTTGTGCAGAAGCGCTCCGAGAATGCAGTCCTCCCCGGCGACGAACTTTACCGGCTGCTCGTCGACAACGTGAGCGACATGATCACTCGTCATGACGAGAAAGGGCGCGTGTTGTTCGCCTCACTCGGCGCGAAGCAGCTTCTCGGCGAGCCGACCCAAAAAGTCCTCGGAGATGGACTTTTCGAGCGGGTGCATGTGGCCGATCGTCCCGCATATCTCACGGCCCTCTCGCAGTGCCTTGCCAACAACGAGCCGACAGCCGTCGAGCTCAGGGTCCGCCATGCTGGCGGGATCGAAACCGCGCGCTATGTGTGGGCCGAGATGCATTGCCGTCCAATGCGTGGTGCCCATGGCGCGGGGCTCGAGCGCCTGTCGATCGTTGCGGTCACGCGCAACATCTCAGACCGCAAGAACCAAGAAGCGGAGCTCGTGCGAACACGCGATGAGGCCGATAGCGCAAATCGCATAAAGACGCAGTTCCTCGCCAACATGAGTCACGAGCTGCGCACGCCCCTCAATTCGATCATGGGCTTCTCAGAAATCCTTAATCGCGAACTCTTCGGCTCTCTTGGCGAAGGCCGGTATCGCGACTACGCGCATCTCATTCATGAAAGCGGCGAGCACCTCTTGAACGTGGTCAACGACATCTTAGACATCTCGAAGATCGAGACCGGTAAATTCAAGATCGTCAAAGAGCCTGTCGACCTGGCGTCGCTGGTGGAGTCGTGCTGCGACGTCATGCGCCACACTGCAGAGCAGAAACAACTCACGCTGATGGTCGAGGTGGCACCGGTTCTTCCTGCGCTCGCAGCCGACAGGCGCGCCTGCAAGCAGATGCTGCTCAATGTGATCTCCAACGCCATCAAGTTTACGAATCCCGGCGGTTCTGTGCGCGTTTCGGCGCGAGCGTTAAATGGCACCGTCGAGATCGCGGTGACTGACAACGGTGTCGGCATCGCCGCAGCGGAGCTTCCCAAGCTCGGCAATCCCTTCGTGCAGGCGAGCAACTCCCGTGACGCAAGCTGTGAGGGCGCAGGACTCGGTCTGTCAGTGGTCAAAGGTCTGGCAAAGCTCCACGGAGGCAAGCTTGAGCTTAGGAGCACGCTGGGCAAAGGCACGACCGCCACGATCACGCTACCGCTCACCGGCCGCTCCGAATCGGTCGAGACGTCGCCCAAGACCGCCACTGTGTCGGCCGCGTGACCGAATGGTGAAGCACAATCGGGCGTTTGAAAAGGACAGTGGGCTTAGCATTCTCTTTAGCTTCGGACGCCAAGATGGTCGCCGCAGGGGCAGGCACGCTCCTGCTTGTTGGGACCTCTAAAGTTCAGCGTGACGATGGGCGTATTACCGGCGCGGCTCGTATTCCTGGCCTTCATCGGGCTCACGGGATGCATCATTTACAACGCGCTTTATCTGCAAGACCTTCATGGCATTCCTGTCGCAGGCTCTTCGCGGCCGCGACAGGTTGCAACCACATCGGTTAACGCGCCCACCGATACGGCGAAGCTTCCGCCTGTCAGCACCGATCTGCCTCCGCTGAATATCGAGCCGGGTGCTTCGGACCTTCTGTTGCGGGCTGTGCAGCGCGAGCTTGCGACGCGAGGCTTCGATGTCGGGCCGATCGACGGCAAGCCGAGCGACAAGACCCGTGCGGCCATCTCGTCGTATCAAAAGAGCCAGGGCCTTCCCGTCACTGGCGTCGCGAGCGACGAGTTGCTGCGCCATATCCTACTCGGCGCAAGCCTGCCACCCGGCAGCACGACCGGATCCATCAAAGACGGCGCGAACGGCCCTGCCAAGCTCAAGACGGAAACGGCCGACACCACATCCAAACAAGCAACGGCTTCGACGGCGAAGTCGAAGGTGAATGCCATCGTCAAGTCGGTGCAGCAGACGCTTGCCGATCTTGGCTATGCCCCGGGGCGCGCAGACGGCGGAATGGGAGACGCGACTACTCGCGCCATCATGGCGTTTCAACGCGATCGCAAGCTGGCCGAGACCGGCCGCATCACGTCCGAGCTCCTGCGCGAACTGAAGCGCCTCACCGGACATGACCTGACGAAGACCGCCGCCGGGCGCTAAGCTCGGCGAGAGGTCGTCGAATGCGCATCAAAAGCGAGATTTGGGTCAGGGCCTATTTGCGCCGCTGCCAAGCGCAAGGCGTTCCCGTCGTAATCGTGCGGCGCGGTGACGAGGCTGCCGGCGCCATCTTCATCTGCATCGACCGCCTCGACGGCACGGTCTTTCTTTACGGCCCTGCGCCGGCTGGCCTGACTGGAACGGAGTCGGAGCGTCGATGGGTGAGCTGCTTCGGAGCCGAGGCAGTCAGCCTCGCCGAGGTGCAGGGATATCTCACCCGCCAGATGGACTTCGACCCTGACCTATGGATCATCGAAGTCGAAGACAAAGGGGGTCGCCATTTTCTCGACGAAGCCGCAGTGGAGACAGGCGAAGAGGAGGGCAGGGGTTAGCAGTTCGTTAACCTTACCCGCGCCTTAATATTGCCCGGGCACACGGCCCGAGAGCGAGCTTGGAGACTAAGAATGGCCGTCATCCTGGAATTCCGCCGCAGCGAGGAGGCCGCAAACCGGATCACCCGCTCTGTGCAGGGCTCGCTCGGCGAGATCATCATCTTTCCTGGGGTAAGGATCGATCGGCGCGCTTCGGGGAACGGCCCGCGGCAGAGCGGCGCGCCAACCCGCCGGCGCGTGCAACGCGCGCGCAAGAAGTCGTAAGCAGTCTTCAGCCTGCCTTGGCGTAGAGACCGCAGAAGGTGGTCTTGAGAGCCTGCTCGGCACGAGCGGAGCGGCTTGGTCCGACAAGGGGCGCGCGAATAAGAGCGATCCCTTCGGTTACCGGCGAATTCACCACCACCACTTCATCGGAGCTTTCTGGAGCGTCGACTCCGGCCTCTTCAACCGTCTGATCGGTGCCAGTGATCACGAGATCGATGTCGGACCGCTTCATGTCCGCGCCGGCGACCGAATAGAAATTGTCTCCTTCGGGCGTGTAGAGCGCAATGAGCCAAAGGTCGTCGGGTACGGTCGCCTTGAGCCGCACCGGCCCGTTGGCGACATCAAAGCGGCAGAAGGCGTAACGCACGTCCGGCGCCATCATCGGCATCACTTGATGGCCCGGTGCTGCCTCGGGGAGCTCGATCATGGTGTTGGCAGGCCCGAGCGCGGCAAGTCTTGCGTGTGCGTTCTTGGGCGCAAGCATCGGCAACGTGAGCACAGCCACAATATGGATGAGCCCGGCGAGCACAAGGCCGAGCACAATATAGATGCCGGGGATTCTTACTCGCATGATTTTCGCTCGATCTTCGGCAGCCGTTCGGGCGGCACCAATCCGATTCCCAGCGAGTCGGTTTCGCGCGGGCTGTAGATACGCAGCAGCAGGATCAAGCTCTGACCTTCTGTCCCGCTTGGCAGCCAGTTCTCGGGGCGTGGCTTGCTCGCGAGATTTATGCGAAATGTTCCATCGGAGTGGCGCAGCAACTCCTCGCTGTTGAAGCTGTAGCGCCCGGTGGGATTCTCGATCAGGCCGCCATATTCGTCGTAAAGCGCAATTGACCACCATCGCGCATTGATCGGCGAACCATTGATTGCGTACTCGCAGGACGAGGTCAGGGTGTGGCCGTTGCTGTCGGTCCGCGCCATGAAGTAGCGGGCGACGGTTGACGAAAGCGGAAGCCTGCCACTGCGCGCCACATGAGCTTTGGTATAGGGATCGGCGTCAGGCTTGCCCTCGCTGTCCCAACCCGACCAGGGGCCGACTTTCGTCGTCGTGAGGGGCAAGCCGTACTCGATCATGTACCAGGCCGATCCAATTCCGAGGAAAAGCGCAACCGCGAAAGTCCCGATGAAGTAAGCGAGATCCCGCATGGAATGGCTGACTTCCCCTTCGCGACCGGTCGTTGCCGCGGAGGAGAGCACAAACGGCGGATTGGTCAGCGCACTGGTCAAGCGGTGGGCGTCCGTTGCGATAATCCCGTGGCACCCCCTCTAACGGGGAGCTGGCGCAGCATCGTCCTTTCCGATGGATAGAGCGGTCTGCGGCTCAGCCGTCGCGGGGGGACCCGCGGCCGGCTGCGGCTGAGTTTCGCCATTGCTGGCCGAAGCGAGACTGGGCTTCGATGCCTGCTGCGTCGCCGGAGAGGCCGGAGCCTCGGCGCGGTCCGGTTTGCTTGCGTCGCTCGGCGTGAGGCGCCGTGCGTCCTTGAGCAGCGCGCCGATCTTGTCGAGGACCTCCCGTGTCGCCTGCGACATGTCCTTGACACTTTCGGGCGGCGGAGCGGGAGCCTGCTCGGCGGCGATCGAAGCATTCTGCGCCGCGGCCGCGGCGATACGCGCCTGCTCAGCCGCTTGCACCGGATGAACCTCGATGCCGGGAATCTGCGGGATGTTGTCGGTGTCGTGCGCAGCGACCATGAAGGTATGCCAGGTCTGAGCCGGGAAGCTGCCGCCCGTGACGCGCGACATCGGGGTGAAATCGTCGTTGCCGAGCCAAATGCCGGCCACGTACTGGCCGGTGATGCCCATGAACCACGCATCACGGAATGCCGAGCTCGTTCCGGTCTTGCCGATGGAATAGGTAAAGTCGAGCTGCGCTGCACGGCCGGTTCCGCCGGTGACCACCTGTTGCATCATGGTGTTCAGCATCTCGACCGATTTGCGGGAGAAGATCTGCTTGCGCGGTGGCTCATCGCGGTCGTGATTGTAGAGCATCTCCTCACTCGCCAGCCCACGGATCTCTTCGATGGCGTAGGCACGAACGTCGAGGCCACCGGATGCGAACACCGCATAGTTTTCCGTGTGTTCGAGCGGCGTCAGGCCCTGATCGCCAAGCGCGAGTGAGCAGGTCTTCTTCAGGCGCGTGATGCCGAGTTTCCTCATGGTCTCGAGCACCTTGTCGCGCCCAACATCGAGCGAGACCTTCACCGCGATCGTATTGATCGAATGGGCAAGCGCATCATGCAGCGCCATGGTGTTGCTCTCGCCGGCGGCGAAATTCTTAGGCGCCCAGTGGCCGCAAGCGGCACCTCCGCCGCTCACGACGGTCTTTGGCGTGTACTTTCCGGTCTCGAACGCGGTGAGATAGACGTAGGGCTTGAAGGACGAGCCCGGCTGGCGATAAGCGTGCGTGGCGCGATTGAACTGGCTCTCGCCATAGTCTTTGCCGCCGACCAGCGCGCGCACCGCACCATCGGTCTCCATCACCACCATGGCGCCTTGCTCGAAATGACGGGCGCGGCCTGATTGGGCGATGGTTCCCTCGAGCGCGTCTTCAGCCATCCTTTGCAAGGCGGTGTCCACCGTCGTGCGGGCGACGAGGATGTGGTCCTCCTTGCCGTGCATGATCCGCTGCACTTCCTCGAAAGCCCAGTCCAGGAAATAGTCGGGGGTTTGCGACTCTCCGCGCTCGACGATCTTGGCTGGGTTCATGCGGGCGCCATAAACCTGGCCCTCGCTCATGAAGCCGGCCTCAACCATGTTGCTCAAGACTTCGTTGGCCCGGGCGCGCGAGGCGGCGAGATTGACGTGCGGTGCATAGCGCGTCGGCGCCTTGAACATGCCTGCAAGCATGGCTGCTTCGGCGAGGTTCACGTCGCGGATCGACTTGCCGAAATAATATTGCGCCGCCGCCTCGACGCCATAGGAGCCGCCGCCGAGATAGGCGCGATCGAAATAAAGCTTGAGGATCTCGGCCTTGGTGTAGTGGTTCTCGAGATAGATGGCGATAATCGCCTCTTTGATCTTTCGGCTAAGCGAGCGCTCGGGCGACAAGAACATGTTCTTGGCGAGCTGCTGGGTGAGGGAGCTACCGCCCTGCACCACAGTGTCATGACGGGCGTTGGCGGCTAGCGCCCGGAACGTGCCCATGACGTCGACGCCGAAATGCTCGAAGAAGCGCCGGTCCTCAGTGGCGAGGGTTGCCTTGATCATGACATCGGGAATCTCGTCGAGTGGCACGGAGTCGTCGCGCAGCAGGCCGCGCTTGCCGATCTCGTTGCCGTAGCGATCGAGGAAGGTGACGCTGTACTCGTCGGAGAGGTTCATCTTGCCTTGCGCGATTTCGAAGGCCGGGAGCGCGAAGGCTGCGAGCACGAGGAGAGCGCCCGCGCCGAGCGTGAGCCCTTCGCAGGCGAGCTCGTTCAGAGCGCGGACGAAACCTTTCACCTCAAACTTGTTGAAGAAGGAAGAGTAACCGCTCCACCAGTCGAGGAAACGGGTCCACGAGTTGTAGAGGCCTGAGTCGATCCAGGAATCGATCTTCAGCCAGTCGATGAGCTTGGCCCGATTACCCTGGAGAATGTCCCGCAACTGCCCCGACCTCGCGTGCAAAACCACCCGGTGGATCGGCCGCCCCGATCAAACCGCGCGGAAGGCATCTCTAAGCGGCGAACCTATACCCGGATTAAGGCCGTTTGTAGAGGCGTTTGCTGGGCCTTAAGCCGCAGCGGAGAGTGGGTTCCTGGCTACTGTGTCACCTCGTAACCGCGCGCCTTCATACAGGCGATGTAATCCTTGTCGGCAGAGCCAGGGCGGAAGCGCGAGAAAATGGCAAGCATGTTGGCCATGCCCTTGGTCTTGGTGTCCTGCTTGCAGGCAGCCTCAGCGGCCGGGAGCGTGTTGCCGGCTTCTTGCGCCTTGTCAGGGCGCTGACCCACAAGCGTGAAGTCGCGGGGCGCGGGCTCAGTATAGCTACAGCCCGTGAGCCATGCCGCGAGCAGACATGCGGCGAGAGCAGCACTAGTGACCCTCGACATGTGAAACCCTGCACTCCTTCCTGGTTAGGGTCAGTATGCCATGTCAGGCCAGGACGTGGAGCCTTTCGGCTTCGCGCCTGCAGCCATGCCATTAGTGGAAAAAGTTAGGGCCGAAAGATGAAGAGCCGCTTTCCGGCCAGAGCTACCATATGAGGGGAATGAGCCGGTAACGGACTTTGGCCGCGTAGCCGGCATAGCCGTCGAGCTCTGCCTTGAGCGTTTCCTCCTCCAGAACTGCGCGCAAAGCGATTACCACCGCAAGCAGGGCAACGGCGACAAGCCCCCACCACGATCCGAACAAAAGCGTCGTCCCTGCGGAGAAAAGCAGGGCACCTAAATACATCGGATGACGCACATAGGCGTAAGGCCCGGTGGTGACCACCTTATGCCCGCGCTCCTTCTGCACCTTGACCACGGGCGCCGCGTAGCTGTTCGCCTTGAACGTCAGCATCGACAGCCAGAAGCCGGCACAAATCAGGATGAAGCCAACGACCTGCAGCCACAGAGGAACCTGCGACCAGTGATAGCGGCCGCCGTCGAGGGCCATCAGCATCAGTCCGCCGAGCCAGACCACGAGCATCGGGATCATCCAGAGCTTGTCCCAGCTCTTCTGCTCCTTCTGAAAGAACGACCCGAGTCGTTCTCTCTGAACAGAGCCGGATCGTGCCGAGCGAGCCAAGGCCCGCTCGCGAAGCTCATGACGGCAAGGAAGCCGATATAGATCCAGCCCGGCGCCCAGCGGATGGTGCCGGCAGCGCCGAACAACACGATGGCGAGGAAGACGATCCACACCGTGGTGCGGACGATGAATTTCCGCATGAGATAGGGAGGAATGCCGGTGACGGCGGTCATGGCCCACTCGAAACAGCCGATCGTGGTTTCACGATGACGTGAGCGGCAGTGCCGCGCCTCGCT
>Ga0173479_10000240_pt1 | contig 10084 bp, 5 predicted proteins | sample NitcycUS104311B1_FD_136668 | JGI IMG/M metagenome (GOLD analysis project Ga0173479, IMG submission 136668) | Soil microbial communities from Arlington Agricultural Research Station in Wisconsin, USA - Nitrogen cycling UWRJ-S104-311B-1 (version... | ecosystem: Environmental > Terrestrial > Soil >... | reverse complement strand
TGAATCCCGTCTCGCCGTGATCGAGTATTTCCGGCACCGATCCGCCGCCCCACGCAATCACCGGCGTGCCGCACGCGAGCGCTTCAATCATCGTCAGCCCGAACGGCTCCGGCCAGTCGATGGGAAAGAGGAGCGCCATGGCGTTGCCCACCACTTCATCTTTCCCGCGGTCGTCGACTTCGCCCAGGTAGGTGATGCCGGGCTGATTCAACAGCGGCTCGATCGTGCTCCGAAAATACTCGGTTTCGGTCGGATCCACTTTGGCGGCGATGCGCAGCTCGATGCCGCTCGCGACCGCAATCTCGATGGCGCGGTCGAGCCGTTTCTCCGGCGATGCTCTGCCGACAAAGGCAAGATAACGCTCCGCGTGCTCGTGGAAGCTGTACAAATTCCCGGGCAGTCCGTGATACACGGTGCCCTCCCAGCGCGCGTCGCGCACGGGCTCGCGCTGCGCGTTGGAGATCGATATCACCGGCATGTCGTTGAACTCGCGGTAGAGCTCGGGCAACTGCGGCAGATCGAGACGGCCGTGCAGCGTGGTGAGATTGGGAAAGCCCACGCGGCGCGTGGTCGGAAAGTGAAGATAGTCGATGTGAAAATGCATGATGTCGAACTCGTGCGCGCGCTCGAAGACCTGATCGATCATCATGATGTGCGGCAGCAATTGATCGGGCACTTCATTCAAGCGCAATGAGTGCGGACACGGCGAAATCAGGCGCGCTTTCGTAACCGAATCGCCGCTGGCAAACAGCGTGACCTCGTGGCCCTGGCGCACGAGCTCTTCAGTGAGGTAGGAAACGACCCGCTCGGTTCCGCCGTAGAGCGCGGGCGGCACGCTTTCGTAGAGGGGCGCGACTTGCGCAATTCTCATCTTCTTGCCCTTTCGTCGAAAAAAGTGGCGGCGACGATGAGAATATAATGACGAGCACGCGCTCCAAGGCGCGTACTCGGGAATGTACTCTAGACGGAAGTAGGGGATTGCAGGAGAGGAAGGCGGCGCGAAAGCGCCGCCCCCCCCGTTTACTTGCGAACGCCCAGGATCTCCTGAATGCGCTCGATGAGACGACTCGGACTGAATGGCTTCACGATGTAATCCACCGCTCCCACCTCGTACCCGAGACGCTTGTCCAGGTCCCGTCCCTTGGCCGTGAGCAGCACGACAGGAATATTCTTCGTCTCCGGATCCCGCTTCAAGCGACGGCAGGTTTCATAGCCGTCAAGCACCGGCATCATCACGTCCAGCACCACCAGGTTCGGCTTTTCCTGCTTCGCTTTTTCAAAGGCGAGCTCGCCGTTGTTGGCCGTGATCACCTCGAAGCCTTCAGCACCGAGGCTGAAGTCGAGAATGTGCAGAATGTATACTTCGTCGTCGACTACCAGAATCTTGCCCAGAGCCATTGCCTTCCTCCTTGCAATCCCGTCGTGTTACGCCTTGAGCGTGGCGTTCAAATCCTCGTGCTCCGCCTGCACCTCGTGCGGGCTTCGTTCGACACGGAAGCGATCCGCGTGCCTCTCGACACCGGCCACGAACGCATCCACCACCTTCGGGTCGAAGAGCGTTCCGGCGCGATGTTTCAGCACCTGAACCGCTTCGCCGAGGGTGTACTGCTTCTGATAAGGGCGATGCGAAATCAGCGCGCGGAACGTATCCGCCACGCGAAGGATGCGTGCATCCATGGGAATCTCATCGCCCGAAAGTTTGCCCGGATATCCGGAGCCATCATAGTTCTCGTGGTGATAGAGCACCGCGTCGCGCACGCGCGGAATGAACTCGATCGGTTTCAGCATGTCGTTGCCGATGATCGTGTGCTGCTCCACGTTGAAACGATCCTCGTGGGTCAGCTCGCGCGGCTGATTGATGATGTTCTCTCCCACCTTGGCCAGTCCCAGGTCATAGACGTGGAAGGTGTAGCGCAGCGTGGCACTCTCTTCCGGTGTCATGCCCAGACTGCGCCCGACATCCTGGATGACCAGCGAGAGCGCTTCGGCGTTGTGCGTATTGATGTAGCGCTTGGCGTCGAGGATCGACTTGAACGTGGAGCGCACGTCCTCGAATTCGCGTGAGCGCTCCTTGAAACGCGAGAGCGCGTCGAGCGCCATCACGACGCGGTCGGCAAAGAGCTCGAGCAGCGCGTGGTCTTCTTCGTTCAGCATCGCTCGCCCCACCGGATCGGTGACGTTGATCACGCCCACCACACGGTTGTCGCGGCGAATGGGAACCGAGAGGAACGACTTCGATTCGTAGCGGCGTCCCGCGGTGCGCACGCGGTTGTCTGCCTGCGCGTCGGTCACCAGGAATGCGCTGTTTTCCTGCGCCACGGTTCCGGCGATGGCCTCGCCCAGGCGCACACGCGCGTGTTCGACGATGTCCTCGTCCAGTCCGATGGCGCTGTCGATGCGAAGCTCGCCCGCTTCCGGATCCACCATCATGAGCGATGCGCGCTTCACGTTGAGCAGCTCGGCGATGAGCTCCACCATCAGCTCCATGTAGCGTTCCACTTCGAAGCGGCGTGTCGACACGTAGTCGGTGAGCACTTCGCTGCGCACGACCGCCTGCTTTTTCGGAATCACGACCACGAAGCGCGCGCCCTTGCCGGGAACGTTCTCCACCCAGATGCGTCCGTCGTGCCACTCCACGATGTTCTTGCAGATGGCGAGGCCGATACCGGTGCCGCCGTGACGGCGCGTGGCCGAACCATCGGCCTGGTGGAAGTGATCGAAGATGCGCTCCAGCTGGTCCTCGGGAATGCCGATGCCGTTGTCCTCCACCACGATGCGCGCGCTCACCACTTCTTCTTCAATGGTGACCCACACATGCCCGCCTTCGGGCGTGAACTTGGACGCATTGTGGAGCAGGTTGATGACGAGCTGCTTCATCAGGTCGCGCTCGGCGCGCACCTTGACTTCGTCCTGCGGGAGACGCGTGTGCAGCGTGATGCGCTTGCTCTCGAAGTTCTTTTCCAGCTCGTTGGCCGCCACCGTCACCAGCTCGTTCATGTTGCACGAGGTACGCTCGAAGCGGACCGCGCCCGACTCCATCTGCGAAAAATCGAGAATGTCCTCGATCAGCGCCATCAGGCGGTTGCTCTCCTCGTCGATCACGATGAGGAACTCCTTCATGATGTTGCGGTCGATCGACTCGGCGTTCTTGAGCAGCGTCTCGCAGTAGGCCTTGATCGACGTGAGCGGCGTTCTGAACTCGTGCGAGATGGTCGCGACGAAATTCGATTTCATCTTGTTCAGGCCGGAGAGTTTCTCCGTGTACTGCTTGAGCTTGTCGTTCTTCTCGCCCACCTCGCGATAGCGGTTGAGATTGCGGATCGCGATCGTGGCCAGGGTGGCGATGGTCTCCAGCGTCTCGATGACCTCGACCACCGAACGGTCCGGATCCTGCGGCTCTTCCACCGAGCTGTAGCCGATGGTGCGTTCGCCGGCGTCATCGTCGACAAGCGGTACAATCAGGCGCTCGACGTCGCGCCAGTGATTCTCGACCACCGATGCGGCAACCCCGGCTGCCTGAGCAGCGCCGGCCGCGGGTTGCGCGGTGCGCATGAAGTAGCTGCGACCCACGCGGAAGCGCGGTTCGACCATGAGCTCGTAATCGGCGATGGACGTGCGGTGGTTCATCACCGCGTCCTGCGCTTCGGCGTTCAGGCCCACGTATGCCTTGGGCTCGAAGGTCTGCGTGCGCTCGTTCAACAACCGGATGATCACGGTGTCGAATCCGAGATTCTCGCGCACCAGCTCGGCCACCATCTGCAGGAGCTCTTTGATGTTCTTGTGCTGCTGGATGCGGATGCCGATGGCGAGCATGCGCTCGAGATCCTCCGCGCGTCGCACCAGACCCTTGGACTGGTCCTGTTGACGGCGGATCATCGACGTGGAGTCTTCATAGATATCGGACGCAACGCGGTTGAGCTGCGAGAGCTCGGCCTGCGCCTGTTCGGCTTCGCGCTTGCGATCGTGAGCGGCCGCGCGCATGGTCGTGCCGAGCACGAGATAGTTGGTCTGCAGCGACATCAAGCCCGCCACCAGCGCGACGATGTCCATCGCCTGCGCCAGCTTGAGCAGATAGGGTGATCCCCCGCCAAACGTTCCCGCGGCCACCAAGCACAGCCAGGACGCGCACAAGGCGCCGGACAGGATGTAGAGCGTCGGTCGCACTTCGCGCACGGCCAATCCCGTCGCCGAGAACAGCGCAACACTGACGCGCACCGTGGCGCCGATGATCACCGCGGCGAGGAATCCGTTCCACGTAAACGTGGTGCCGCTGGCCTGTGGCGCCAGCGCGTACACGAGACCGCCGGTCAGTCCGAACAGCAAGGTCTGAAACTGGACCGAGCGCCACGAGGCGGCGGATTCGGACTCGTCGCGGCCGGCCAGCCGCGGCGCCCCACTGTCGTCGATACCGATGGGCAGGCACTGCGCGGCCAGATACAGGCACGCAAAGTTCAGCAGCAGATATAGAAATGGCGGCCCGGTCTCACTGGCGATGATGGCGTTTGTGAACACGACCACCGTGATGCGGCTGGTGACGAAAGCCAGCGCGGCCACGGTACGTTCGAAGAAATGCTTGGGGCCGGCGGTCATGGCTTCACGCCACAGCGTGAGGAACACAAGCACGACGAGCACGCCGCACAACGTGAGGTACGTGGCGGGCGCGCCTTCGGTGCCGGCGTGTGCCAGAATGCCTGCGTGCGCGTTCATTCCTGCGACGCTCCCACCGTTGAGCCGCTGACCTGCCGGCGGTAACGATCCTTGTCGCGGCTCGTGAGCTGGCCGCTCTCGACAAGCACGGACGCGAACGCTTCCACCACGTCGCGGTCGAACTGCGTCCCCGCGCAATCGAAGAGCTCCTGCACGGCGCGATCGACGGCCATGCGGTGCTTGTACGGGCGCCCGATCGTCATCGACTGGAAGGCGTCGATCACGGCCAGGATACGGCCGCCGATCGGAATCTCTTCGCCCTTCAAGCCCATGGGATAACCGCGTCCGTCCCAGCGCTCGTGGTGATACAGAATGATGTTGCTCACCGCTTCCACGAACTCGAGCGGACGGATGAGCTCGGCGCCGCGCTCGGGGTGGCGCTGGATGGCGCGCATCTCTTCGTTGGTGAGATTGAGCGCCTTGTTCAGAATTTCGTCGCTGATCTCGGTCATGCCGATGTCGTGCACGCTGGCCACGTACTGCACGACGCTGACTTCCTTCTCGGGCAGGTTCATCTTGCGCGCGATCTTCACCGCATGGTCGATGGCCTGCTCGATGATGCGCGTCTTGGTCTGGTTGTCGAGGATGCGCTTGAACGCCTCGATGGTGTCCTGCAGGAAGAGGTTCGAGTCCTCCACCACGCGCACGCGCTCGAGCGCGCGCGAAATGCGTTCACCGAACGAAATCAGAAGATTCAAATCGTCGCGGTCGAACGGCTGCCCGTTGGTCTTGTTGTTGACGTTCATCACGCCCACGATGACGTCGTGCACACGCAGCGGCACCGAGACCAGCGAGGTGGTGTCGTACTGCGGCGCGTTGGGCGCGGTGTAGATCTCGTTCTCCTCTATATTGGCGATGAGCAGCGGCTCGCCGGTGGCGGCCACCTTGCCCGCAATGCCCTCGCCGATCTTGACGCGGGTGTTCTCCACCACCCACTCCTCGATCCCGAACGACATCTTGATGAAGAGCTCGGAACGGTCCTTGTCGAGAAGCATGAGCGATACGCGCTTGGCGGAGAGCAGCTCCGCGATCATGCGCACGATCAGCTCCAGCATTTCGTGCAGCTGTTCGCGCGCGTCCACCAGCTCGCCGATGTAACCCACCAGGTCGTTGAAGCAGTGCTCGCGCGGCAGCGTGAAGTGGAACGTGGTGCCCTTGCCCTCTTCGCTCTCCACGCGAATGGTGCCGCCGTGCTGCTCGACGATGTTCTTCACGATGGCGAGTCCGAGGCCGAGGCCCTCCAGCTTGGAATCACGCTGCGAGCGGGCGCGGAAGTACTTGTCGAACACGCTGCCCACTTCGTCCTTGGGAATGCCGACACCCTGGTCCGCCACCGACACCACCACGTTGACCGCTTCTTCGTGCGCCTGGACCGTGATCACGGTGCCGCGCGATGAATACTTGATGGCGTTGGTGAGCAGGTTGATGAAGACCTGCTTGATGAGATCGGGGTCGCCTTCGACGCGCGGCAGCTCCTGCGCCACGTCCACCACCACGCGCATCTCGCGCTCGCGCAGCGCCGGTCCCAGCACCGAGACCACGTCGTGCACGATCGCGTTCAAATCGAGCGCGGTGCGCGACATTTCGCGCTGCCCGAACTCGATCTTGGTCACATCGAGGATGTCGTTCACGATACGGATGAGGCGGTTCGTCTCCTTGTTGACGATCTCCAGAAACTCTCCGCGCTGAACGAATGAGGGGTCGTTGGCGTTGAGCACCAGCGTCTCCACATAGGCCTTGATCGAGGTGAGCGGCGTGCGCAGCTCGTGCGAGACGTGATTGACGAAATCCGACTTGAGCACGTTGGTCTTGGTCGCCGCTTCCAGGTTGCGCTCGAGCTCCTTGATCTTGCGCTCGAGCGAGTCGTAGAGACGGCTCTTCTCGATGGCCACCGAGAGTTGCTGGCTCAGAACGGTGAGCAGCCGCATGTGCGTCTCGCTCACGGTCTTGGGCACGAAGTCGCCGGCGTAGATGACACCCAGCACCTGGTTGCCCGTCGAGAGCGGGAAGCCCACCATGGAGCGGATGCCGAAGTGATTCACGAAATCGCTGCAGTTGGCGCGCCTGTCACGCGTGGTGTCTTCCACCGAGATGGGCGAGTTGTGGGTCCAGATCCACTCGGAAAGTCCGCCGCGGCGCATGCGCTTGTCGAGGCGCAGCGCGCGATCCTGGTTGAGACCGACGAACACGGAGTGCGTGATCTCCTGCTTCTGATTGAAGAGCACGATGCTCGCCCACGGACGCTCGAGGAGCAGCGTCGCTTCCTTGGCGACGATGCGCAGCAGGGTCTCGAGCGACATGGCAGCGTTGATGCCGATGGAAATGTCATACAGGCGCGAGAGCTCGTCGGCGCGGATCTCGGATTCCTGTCGCTTCTTGCGCAGACGTTCCATCGAGCTGTTCATGCGGTCCTGGAACGCGTTGGACAGAAAGATCACCAGGCTCACGAAGGCGCCCATCACGAGCAGCGAACCCGCGAGGTAGTGCGCGTTCATGTACACACCCGGGGCGACGCGATACACGGTGTAGTGCGGAATCGCTCCGGTGAGCTCGAGGTAGCCGAGCACACCGACGGCCGCGAGCGAGGTCGAGACAAAATAGGCGACCGTCTTCTTCCACGAGAAGGTGTTGCACACGAAGAAGAGCGGAATCGTGAGCATGAACAGGAACGGGCTCTCGATGCTGCCGGTCAGATAGATGAGGGCGACCACGGCGGCGAGGTCGACGTAGCTCGAGTACCAGAGCAGTGCGGCGTTGCGGCGCTGGCGCGGCCAGTTGAGCGTGTCACCGAGCGCGTTCCACAGCCATTCGCCGCTGTACTGCAGGACGCCGGCGGCGAGGAACAAGCCCACCATCAGATTGGTGGGGTATGAGAAGTCGCCCAGGAAACGCGCGGCGAACACCATCATGAAGAAGGCGAACAGCTCGATGAATCTCAGATAGAGAATGCTCAACGGGCTCGTCTCCAAAAGCCGGGACGCGGACTCGCGTTCACGCACACGCGTCATGGCAGAATCGCCCCCGGGTCCCCCCCCGGTGCGAGCGGCAACGTCACGAACACGGTCGTGCCTTGACCGGAGTCGCTGCGAACCGACACATCACCGTCACACATGTCGACCAGGCTGCGCACAAGCGTGAGGCCGAGGCCCGAGCCGGGCGCACGGTTCGCGTCGAGGCGCACAAAAGGACGGAACACACGCTTCAGGTCTTCGGCGGGAATGCCGGTGCCGGCATCCGAAACGCGCATCTTCAAGAGCTCGCCGTCGGAGCCGCCGCGCAGGTCGCGCGACACTTCGGCCTCGACGCGCACCGTCGAGCCGTCGGGCGAGTACTTGAGCGCGTTCTCGATCACATTCAAGAGGATCAGCTTGAGCGCGTTGCGATTGACGGGCACGGGCGGCAGCGAGTCCACGATGTTGAGGCGCACGCGATTGGGCGCATCCAGGGCGGGCGTGGCTTCCTCGAGCACTTCGCGCAGCACTTCCACCACACTCACACGCTCCGTGCGCGGCGCACCGCCGGCACTCTCCACCTTGAGCAGCTCGAGATAGAACTCGTTGAGCTCGTTCAAGAGATCGCACTCGGCGCGCGCTTTCTGAATCAGACGTACCGCGTCGGGAAGCCCGGCGTTCTCGACGTCCTCGCACGCCAGCTCGAGGTAGCCGCTGATCGCGATGGCGGGCTTCTTCAGCTCGTGACCCATCACCAGGCGCGTCGACGCCATGATCTGGCGGTAGCGCTCCAGGCGCGCGCGCAGCTCGTTGGCTTCAATGCGCGCCTCGTTGAGGAGCGCTTCCAGCGTGGCGGTTCTGTCTTCTGCGGTGCGGATATCCATCACTAGCCGGCCTCGCGTTTGTGGCGCGCGGGATCGACGGCGTCCTGCCGGCGCTCCTTCACGACCACGCTGCCTTCGATTCGTTTTCCGTATTCCTTGAGGCTCGATGCGATGTCGGTCACCTCGGCGAAGTGCTCGATCTGGTTGTCCGTGCTCTTCACGAGCGCGATGGTGACGGCCATCACCGGTATGCGCTTGAGCTCGCCCTGGCGATCGCGCACTTCCAGGTAGCCGCGCTTGACATCCTCGGGATTGAGCAGCGTGACGCCGCCCTTGTCGAACTCGTCCACCACGTACTGCGCCATGATCTCGGCGCGCGCGGGAGAGACCACCATGACGAAATCGTCGCCGCCGATGTGTCCGACGAAGTCATCCTTGCCACCCAGACGTTCGACGGTGCGGCGGATGATCTCGGCGAGATACACGATGATCTCGTCGCCCTTGGGATAGCCGTAGTAGTCGTTGAAGCCCTTGAAATTGTCGATGTCGACGTAGAGGAACGCGTACGGCTTCTTCTGGCTGATGCGCACGATCATTTCACGCTCGATAGCGGTATTGCCGGGTAGCCCCGTGAGTGGATTGGCTTCTTTTTGCCGGATGTTCCACTCGAGCACGTTCTTCACGCGCAGCAGGAGCTCCTCGTTGGAGTACGGCTTGACGAGGTAGTCGTTGGCGCCGTTCTCGAGGCCCGCGACGCGGTCGCGCTGGTCGCCACGCGCGGAAAGCATGATGACGGGCACCTGGTTGAGGGCGAAATCCTGTCGCATTTTGCGACACACTTCATAGCCATCCACCTTCGGCATCATCACGTCGAGAAGTACAAGACTGGGTTTGATTTCCGCGGCGCGAGCGAGCGCTTCTTCGCCGTCGGATGCAGTGAAAACCTGATACCCCGCGCGCTCGAGGGTGAAGCGCAGGATCTGACGAATGTGAGGTTCGTCGTCAGCGATCAGGATGCGGTAACTGGAATTTTCGGGTGCGTACATTTCGTAAACCTAAACGCGCGAATAGAGTTAACCCCGCGCAAAAAGGCAAGGAGCATGCCAAGGATGTGCTTGTCGCACCCTGCGCGCGGAATCGATCGGACATGTTGCGCTTGCACAATCCGCGCCGTGGAAGCATGAAGAATCTTCCCCGCGGGTGGAGACACCACGAGGAACGACGAGGAAGAAGAAGGAATCGAGAGGAAGCGCGGAGCGCGGAGAGAGTACGTCTAATTCTGTAGTCGCTGCCGGCGACCGAAGAGCGCGAGCGCAATCAGCACGAGTGCGAGCACGGCAAAAATGAGCGGGTTATGGCGCGGCGCGGTTGCCACGGCACCCATGAAATCGAGGGGCGCGGCCTGCTGGATCACCGCGTAGCACACTCCGGTGTAGATGGCTTCGAAGGCTTTGCCGGAGCGCGTCCATACACCGAGCGCCAGCGCGAGAGCGGGAATGAACATGGCGCCCACGCTCCACGCGGCCAGTCCGTGCGCGTCACCGGCGATGGACAGCCGCAGCGCCACCGCAAAGCCGGTCATCACACTCAACATGACTCCGG
>Ga0173479_10000234_pt1 | contig 10147 bp, 8 predicted proteins | sample NitcycUS104311B1_FD_136668 | JGI IMG/M metagenome (GOLD analysis project Ga0173479, IMG submission 136668) | Soil microbial communities from Arlington Agricultural Research Station in Wisconsin, USA - Nitrogen cycling UWRJ-S104-311B-1 (version... | ecosystem: Environmental > Terrestrial > Soil >... | reverse complement strand
TGGATCGGCGCCAGCACCTGCATGCGCAGCGGATCCTCGCCGGCGCCGATCGTCGGACGAATGCTCGTGTCGCGTTGCGGTCCTGTCGGCGGTGCGGCGGCCGGCGGAGCGCCGGCGGCGCCCGCCGCGCCCGCCGCGCCGGCACCGCGGCCGCGAGGCGCGTCAGGAATGCTGTAGTCGGTTCGCGACAGCTTGCCGGAGTACACGATGTTCGGGTTCCTCGGATCGATGGCGTGCTCCGTGTACTCGCCGCCGGGCGCGTTCTCCCACGGGATGGCTTTTAGATTTTCCCGTCCGCCGCTGATGTCGATCACAGCGCGATAGCTGCCGTGATCCTGCACCGATCCGTAGACCCGGAACGGCGTGTCCATGTCGTACGCGGTGCTGAAGACCGTCACTGTCGGCAGGTCGGCGCGGCGCCACGTCTGGCCGCCATCGCTCGACGTCCGGAAACCGCTGTCATTGCCGAGGACGATGAAGAGCGGGTTTTTCGGATCGATCCACATCGCGTGGTTGTCGCCGCCGGAGCCGCCACGCCCGCCGGCTGCGGGCGTCGCGGCTGGCACGCCCGGCGGCGGCTGACCGATCCGTCCGAACGTCTTGCCGCCATCGCGCGAGACGCTGACGCCGAGCGCGAGGGTGTAGATCGTGTTCTCGTCAGTGGGATCGACGCGGATGTTGCCGAAGACCCACGCGTAGGTGTTCGACATGCCTTTCATGAACGTGCGCTGATCGTCGGTCTGACCGCTGACCAGCGTCCAGTTCGCGCCCTTGTCGTTCGATCGATAGACTTCGTTGCCGACGATTGGACAGCTCGCCGCGCTCCCACCCGGGTTTGCGCCGCGTCCGCCTCTTCCCGCCGCTGCCGCGGCTTTGGCTTCCTCGGCCGCGCGCGAATCGCAAGCGTAGTTGTCGTAGAACGCGTAGACGACGTTCGGATTGGACGCCGCGACGGCCAGACCGATTCGGCCGGTCACGTTCGGCTTTGGCAGCCCGTTGGTCAGGCGCGTCCACGACTGGCCGCCGTTGGTGGTCTTGAAGATGCCGCTCTCCTCGAAGCCGGGTTCGACGCGCGGGTCGTTCCACTTGCGCCGCTGCCGCTGCCACGCCGCCGCGTAAAACGTGTTCGGATCCTTCGGATCCATCGCGAGATCGACGGCGCCGGTCTTTGCGCTGATCCTCAACGAGTGCGTCCACGTCTTGCCGCCGTCGGTCGTCTTGAAGACGCCGCGCATTTCGTTCTCCATCCACTCCTGGCCCGCGGACGCCACGTAGACGATGTTGGGATCGGACGGATGAACGACGATGCGGCCGATCGTGCCGGTGTCGATCAAGCCCATGTGCTGAAACGTCTTCGCGTTGTCGGTGGACTTGTAGACGCCGACGCCCGAGTACGAGCTGCGGAAGATGTTCGACTCGCCGGTGCCCACCCAGACGATGTCGGGGTTGGACGGCGCGACGGCCAATGCGCCGATTGCCGTCGAAGCTTCCTGCTGGAAGACCGCCTGCCAGGTCTGGCCGAGATCGTCCGACATCCACACGCCGCCGCAGCAGCTGCCGGCGTAGAGCCGCCGCGAGGAGCCGCGATCGGCGACGGCGACATCAGCGATGCGTCCGCTGATGTTGGTCGGCCCGACCATCGACCAGTTCATGGCGCGGTACGGCGACGACTGCGCCAGCGCCTTGTGTGCGTCCCAGGCCTTCAGATGCGCGGCGTGATCGCCGGCCGACGGCGCCTGCGCGCCAATGGGCGAGAGGCCGAAAACGAGCGCGGAAACGGACAACGCGACGACCGCGACAGAAAGCGAGGCTCGACTAGTCATGGGTGGGCCCTCAGGGATCCCGCCGATGTTACTGCCGTCTACTGGCGGCGGTAGTGGGTTTTTCGAGTCCCCGATTGAGGGCGAACTAGGCGCGGGCGGCTATCGTCGACTGCCAGCAGTAGCGAGTTCTTCGGCCGAGGTCCTGATCTTCGCTTCCACGGCGCTGCGGAACGCCTGGCGGGCGCGAGACAATCCGGACATGACGGTGCCTATCGGAATGCCGAGGACCTGCGCCAACTCCCGATAGGACAGGTCTTCGATCTCGCGGAGCACGAGGATCTCGCGGAAGCGATCCGGCAGCTCTCTCAGGGTTTCCTCAATCCATGCCCGGTTTCCGGCCACCAGCGCAAGCGACTCGGGATCCAGCGCCGGCACCGAGGCGCTGTGCTGCTCTTCGTCAAAGGCATCGGTCGGCATCTGCGCCGCGCGGCGACGCCAGCCATGGCAGACGTTGCGAACGATGCTCAGGAACCAGGCGCGGCCGTTGAGGCCGGAGAACGTCCGAAAGTAGCGATGGGCCCTCAGGCACGCTTCCTGGACGACGTCCTCGGCGTCATGCGGGTTCGCGATCAGCCAGCGCGCCAGACGGTAGGCATCATCCAGGTGGGGCAGGACGACGTCGTCGAAACGAGCGGCCGGCGCCCCTGGAGGCTCCGTTGTGCGAGATACAGTCGATTGCCAACCTTTCATCAACCAAGGACAATATCGACGCGGCCGAAGCCAGTCATAGAGCCGCGGTAAATCTTTGGTTACGCGGTCATAACGTGCCGAACGAACGCCGGATCCGGTTCGATCCGTTCGCGCTCGACCTGACCAACGAGTGCGTGTGGGAGGGCGCTCGGGCGGTCAAGCTGCGCCCGAAGGCGTTTGCGGTGCTCGCCCATCTCATCTCCCGCCCCGGCGAGCTGGTGACCAAGGAGCACCTCATCGCGACGGTGTGGCCCGACACCGCCGTCGGCGACGCCGTCCTCAAAGTCGCCATCCGCCAGATTCGTGAGGCCCTCGCCGACGATCCCAAGGCGCCCCGATTCATCGAGACCGCCCATCGTCGCGGATACCGATTCATCGCCAGCCTCAGCGCGAGCAGGGGCGCCGCCGTGGCCGAAACGCGTGCGGTGGGTGAGGCGGCGCGCCAGCGCTCCGGTCCGGCCGACCTGCCGGCCGCGATCGTCGGGCGTGAGGCGGCGATGGCGGAGTTGCAGGCGTTGTTCGCTCGCGCCCGCGCCGGCTTCGGCCAGATGGTGTTCGTCACCGGCGAGGCCGGTCTCGGCAAGACCACGCTGCTCGACGCTTTCGCCTCGAGCGTCGCCGCCGATCCGAGCGTGCGGCTGTGCAGTGGACAGTGTCTCGCGCAATACGGCATGAGTGAACCGTATCTGCCGGTGCTCGACGCGATCCGGCAGCTGTGCCGTAACGATTCGCTGGCCGTCGATGTGCTGCGCCGGCATGCGCCGATGTGGTTGATGCAGCTGCCGTCATTGTTGACGCCGGCGGATCACGAGGCGTTTAGCCGTGAGGCGGCCGGCGCGACGCCGGAACGGATGCTCCGCGAAATGGGCGATGCGCTGGATGCGCTGGCAGCCGACGCGGCGCTGGTGCTCGTCCTCGAAGATCTGCACTGGAGCGACTTCTCGACGCTGGACCTGATCTCGTACGTCGCCCGGCGGCGCCGGGCGTCGCGCCTGATGGTGATCGGTACTTACCGGCCAGCCGAGTTGATTCTGAGCGGCCATCCGCTCAGGTCGGTGAAGCAGGAGCTGCTGGCCCGGCAGCAATGCGAGGAGCTGCCGCTCGAGTACTTGAGCGGGGCGGCAGTGGCGAAGCACCTCGCGGCTCGCTTCCCCGAGAACCAGTTTCCCGCGGAGCTGCCCGCGCTCATCCGTGAGCGGACCGAGGGCAATCCGCTGTTCATGGTCAACATCATCAACCACCTGATCGCCGAACGGCTGATTCGGCCGGCTGACGGCGGCTGGTGGCTGGCGGCGCCAATCGACGCGATCAAAGTCGGCGTGCCCGATTCGATCAGGCAGCTGATCGAAACGCAGTTCGATCGTCTCGATGGACGCGACCAGCGTCTGCTGGAAGCCGGCAGCGTCGCCGGCATCGAGTTTCCCGCGGCGGCGGTGGCTGCGGCACTCGAGGGGGACCCTCGCGACGTCGAGATCCGTTGCGAGGACCTCAGCCGGCGGCACCAGTTCATCAAGGACTGCGGCGCGCACCTCCTGCCAAACGGCGACATCAGCGGCCGGTTCGCCTTCGTGCACGCGCTCTACCAGAACGTCCTCTACGAGCGGATGTCGGTGCCGAGGCGCCTTCACGCGCACGACCGGATCGGCCGGCGCGGCGAAGAGCTGTATGGCGATCGCAGCGACGAGATCGCGGCGGAACTGGCGATGCACTTCGAGCAGGCCGGCGATCGACGACGGGCGGCGCACTACCTGCAGCGCGCCGCGGTCAATGCGATGCAGCGGTCAGCCTACCGGGACGCGATCACGCTGTCGCGCCGCGGGCTCGACGCGCTCGCGCACCTGCCGGACACGGACGACCGGGCGCGCCAGCAGCTGCAACTCCAGATCACGCTGGGCGTGCCGCTGATCGCCACCGCGGGCTACGCCGCCGCGGCCGTCGGTGCCGTGTATCTGGAATCGCGAGCGATCGGCGAGCGGCTGGGGGCGACTCCCGAACTGGCGCAGGCGCTGTGGGGGCTGTGGACATTCCACGCCCTGAAGGCCGAATTGTCAGAGGCCCTCGACATCGCGCGCGAAACGCTCGAACTCGCCGAGCGCGTCGGGTCTTCGAGCGTGGAAATGCGCGGCCACTGGTCGATGGAGATCACGTGCACGCATCAAGGACGATTCGGTCTCGCGCTGGAACATTTCGACCGCGCGCTGTTGCTGTACGACGCCGAACCGGCGCGCGCCGACGGGTTTCTCGACGCGTTGAACCCCGGCGTCGCCATGCGCGGGTTTGCCGGCTGGGCGCTGTGGTTCGTCGGCCAGCCCGATCGGGCGCTGCGGCAAGTGCGGAATGCGGTCGCGCTCGCCCGGCAACTGGCGGAGCCTCACAGCCTGGCGCACGCGCTTCTGTTTGCCGCGATCCTCCACCAACTACGCAAGGAGCCGGGGCCCGCGCGCCGCTACGCCGACGAAGCGACCGTCTTGTCGGGCGAGCACGGACTGGTGCTCTATCAGGCGATGGCCCGGATCGTTCGTGGGTGGTCCCGACTCGGTCGAGGCGACGATGCGGAGGCGGCCGCTGAAATGCGCGACGGCCTGTCGGCCTGGCAAAGCACCGGCGCGGAGTTGATGCGACCGCATTTCCTCGCGTTGCTGGCCGACGCCTGGCCACAGGGCCCTGGGGACGATCAGGGGCTGGCGGTGCTCGAAGAGGCGCTGACGTTGACCGAATCGACCGGCGAGCGCTACTACGAGGCCGAACTCCATCGTCTCAAAGGCGAGCGATTGCTGGCCCGCGACCAGTGGCGTGAGGCCGCCGCGTGTTTCGAGCAGTCGCTCGCGATCGCCCGCCGCGAGGGAGCGCTGTCCCTCGAGCTGCGCGCCGCGATGAGCCTGACCCGGCTGCGCCGCGTCCGCGCCGAGTCCGTCCCGGCCGGCGATCTGCTTCGCCCCGTGCTCGATCAATTCACCGAGGGCCTCGACACGCCAGACCTCCGGGAAGCGCGCGCGCTGCTGGAGTAGAAGGCTCGCGCCTGTTCGCATTCGTGATGCATCAGTTCCCAGGTCCGCCACGGCACGACTCCGCTCCCGGGCCGTGGCTCCTGCGGGAGCATGGCGATGTACTCGAGCAGGTGGCCGTCAGGATCGCGAAAGTACACGGCCGCTGCCGGCATCCACCCGAGGACCACGGGACGCTCGGTCGGCTTGCCGTAAAAATCGAGCGGGACGACACCGGCGCGTCGCAGCCAGTCGGGAGCGGCGAGGATATCCTCCTCGTTGACGCGGAATGCCGTATGTGACGTGACCATTTGCGGCGCGGGTCCGGACGCCCAGAGTCCGAGCATCGCGTGGCGCGCCGTGCCAATCCACAGGAACGCCGACTGACGTCCCTTGGTGACGTGGGCGAGGGTGAGACCGACGATGTCGCGGTAGAACCGGATCGCATCATCCAGGTCACGAACGGTCAGATGCACCTCGAACAGATCGCGCGCTTCAATCATGAATCCGCCTTCTCGTCGTCGTGTTCGTCAAGACTCGCGGCGATTCGTTCCCGCAAGCGATCCGGCGCCGCGCCGTCTCCCACCTTTCGGACTAGTCCGCTGAGCGCCTCGCGCTCGGTCAGCAGTCGACGGCACGTCGGACACGTGTCGAGGTGTTCGCGAACGGCTTGCGCCGCGGGCACGGCCAGCTCGTGATCGCGATAGGCGTCCAGGAGACGCTCCACGTCGGCACAGTGCATTGATTCATCCAGGTCCTGACGTCCGCGTCAGCGCGTTTCGCCGAAGCGCACGGCGGCGTCGGCGCGCTCAGCGGCGGTCAGGACGAACCCGCCCAGGTACGGCGCGAACAATTCCGGCGACGGCCAGACCGCGCGCATCAATCCGCGCGTGGTGTGCACCCTCGACTTCAACAGATAGTGCCCGAGTTCGTGAGAGAGGGCGCGGCCAAGCGCGCGGGCGATCAACATCTCGTACGTCCCGACCACCTTCCCGCCGACGCCGCCGAGATCGAGCAGCAGCTGGTCGGCAGTTGCGAGCGACAGATGAATCGTCGGATCGGGGACGTTCGTCTTGAAGATGATCCAGCCCAGCGCCGCTCCCCGCGCGGCGGCGAACTGCTCGTGATTGTCGATGATGACGGTCAACCGCCGACCGCACGGCGCGCCGGCCGCGGCATAGCGCTGCCATTGGAATCTCACACCGGCAGGGCTCCAGATGGCTTCAGTCTCGGCGCGCATCCTGTTCAGAAACGCATCGCTGATGTCGGACGACGTGATCACATCGACGCGAATGTCGGGTGGCACGCTGCGGCTCGAACACGTGAGAAAAGCTGCTAGATACCAGGCGATGGACATAGTCGACTCAGCTGAGGCACACGGCAGCGGTCGGCGCGACCGCGTCTGATCTAGCAAGAGCATGGGGGGACCATAAATATTCCCGCGAAGGTACTATGCCGACAGCCCATGCGGCCGCTTCGCTCCATCCTGTTCGTGCCCGGTAACCGCGCCGACCGTTTTCCGCGCGCGCTGGCAGCCGGCGCCGACGCCGTCGTCTTCGACCTCGAGGATGGCGTCGAAGACGGCCGAAAGGCAGACGCCCGTGGTGCCATCGCCGAGTGGCTCGCGGCCACGCCGGCGTCGCGCACCGCACGTTTCGTGCGTGTCAACGCTTCGGGCTCGGCGTGGCAGGCCGAGGACCTGGTGTGGCTGGCCAGCGTGTCCGGCCACATCGAAGGCGTCGTGCTTCCAAAGGCCGAATCGTCAGCCGACATCGAACGCGTAGCCGCATTGGCGCCCGCGGGCTGCGTGATCCCGCTGCTCGAAACCGCGCGGGGCATCATCGGGGCGGCCGCGATTGCCAGCGCGCGCGCCACGATTCCGGCGCTGCTCTTTGGCGCCGAGGATTTCACCGCCGAGCTCGGCATTCCGAGGACGCTCGACGGCGAAGAACTTCTGCTGGCGCGATCGCAGGTCGTGCTCGCCGCCGCGGCCATCGGCGCCGACGCCATCGATGCCGTGTTCGTTGATCTCGCCGCGCCGGAACGCCTCCGCCAGGACGCCACGCGCGCCCGCGCGCTCGGGTTTCGCGGGAAGATGGCGATCCATCCCGATCAGGTCGCGACGATCAACGGCGTGTTCAGCCCGTCGGCCGACGAGATCGCCCGGGCGCGCCGGCTCATCGACGCCGCCGACGCCGCTCGGCGGCAGGGTGAGGGCGCCTTCCGTTTCGAAGATCGCATGGTGGACGCGCCGGTGATCGCGCGCGCTCGCCGCGTACTGGCGCTGGCCGACGCGCTTGTTAAGTAACGAGCCACACAGAGGCACAGAGATCGCAGGGCCGCAGAGAAAGAAACCTCTGCGTCTCCGTGTCCTCTGCGTCTCTGCGTGTCTTGTTGAGGCTTTTTTTCGTCAGAGTGCTAGCGCAGACGTGGCCGCTCGATGCCGGCCTCGTCGCACAGGACATCGACCATCGCCGAGAAATCCTGGCCGCCACGCCCGCGGCTGCGCGCCGCGCTGAACGCTTCGCGCGCTGCCGCCGCGATCGGCACCGGCACCTTGACCGCGTTGGCGGCCTCGACAATCAGCGTCAGGTCCTTGTGCGCGAGGTCGATGGTGAAGCCCGGCGCGACGTCGCCTTTCAGCACCTTCGACGGCCACGCGATCTTGAGCTGGCCATTCGTCGCCGTCGTGCCGTGGATGACGTCGAGCGTCTTTTCGAGCGTGAGGCCGAAGCGCTGCGACAGCGCGATCGCCTCGGCGTTCAGCTGGCACGAGATGATCGCCAGGTAGTTGTTGACGAGCTTCGTGCGCATCCCGGCGCCGACGCCGCCGCAATGATGAATCGTCGTCCCCATCGCCTCGAGCAGGGGAGTGATGCGCGCGAACACGCCGGGATCGGCGCCGACCATGAACAGCGATTCGCCGCGCTCGGCGTGACTGGCGAGACGTCCGACCGGCGCGTCCGCGAAGGCCACGCCGCGAGCCGCGGCCTGCGCGGCCAGGCGATCGGTCACCAGCGGATCGATCGTGCTCATGTCGACGACGACACTTCCGGGTTTGGCGTGCGCCAGGACGCCGTCGGACCCGGCGATCACGTCTTCGACGATCGCCGAGGTCGGCAACATCGTAAAGACGACGTCGCTGCCGGCGGAAACATCGGCGACGCTGCCGGTGCGCGCGCCCAACCGCGCCAGGGCGGCGACCGGATCCGGGTGAACGTCGCAGACGATCACGTCCGAGCCCTTGCGCACGAGGTTCGACGCCATCGGCCGCCCCATGTTGCCGAGGCCGATGAACCCGACTTTCATGTCAGTACTTGATGCAGACATTTTTGACCTGCGTGTAGCTCGCGAGCGACTCCAACCCCTTCTCGCGTCCGTAGCCGCTCTTCTTGTAGCCGCCGAACGGCAGCTCAACCCCGCCGCCGGCGCCGTAGGTATTGATGTAGATCTGACCGGATTTGATGCGCGCGGCGAGCGCCATCGCCTTGTTGATGTCACGCGTCCAGATGCCGGCGACCAGGCCGTAGTCGCTGCGATTGGCGATCGTCGCGGCCTCCTCGAGCTCGTCGAAGTCGATGATCGCCAGCACCGGCCCGAAGATCTCTTCCTGCGCGACGCGCATGCCGGCCGATACCGATTCGAGCAGCGTCGGCTGAAAGTAGTAGCCGCCGCCGAGCGACGGGTCGGCCGGCCGCGCGCCGCCGGCGGCGACGTGCGCGCCTTCGGACGTGCCGACCTGCACGTACTTCTCAATCGTTTCGAGCTGGCGTTTCGAGATGATCGGTCCCATGTCGGGATCGCTCACGCCCGGACCGACACGCATGCTCTTCGCACGGGCCGCGAGGCGGTCGACCAGCGCGCCGTGCGCCTTGCGCTCGACCAGGAGCCGCGATCCGGCTGAACACGTTTGGCCCGCGTTCTGGAAGATCGCGGTCGCCACGCCTTGCGCCGCCAGATCGAGATCGGCGTCGGCAAAGACGATGTTCGGCGACTTGCCGCCGAGTTCCATCACGACCGGCACGACGTTCTGCGCCGCCATCTGCGCGACGCGAATCCCGACGTCCACCGATCCCGTGAACGTGAGCTGGTTGATGCGCGGATGGCTCGCCAGCGCGACGCCGGCCTCGGATCCCGTCCCGGGGACGACGTTGAGGATGCCGGGCGGCAGGCCGCACGCGAGCGCGATCTCGCCAAGTCGTAAGGCCGTCATCGGCGCTTCGCTCGACGGTTTCAGCACCACCGCGCATCCCGCCGCGAGCGCCGGCGCGACGCCGCGCGCGCCGATTTGAATCGGATAATTCCACGGGACGATGTGCGCGGACACGCCGATCGGCTCGCGGATCGTGAAGTCGAGATAGCCCGGGCCCAGCGGGATGGTGTGGCCCATGATCTTGTCGGCGATGCCAGCGAAGAACTCGAAGTAGCGCGCCGCCACCTGGACGTCGGTGCGCGCCTGGCGCAGCGGCTTGCCGTTGTCGCGGCTCTCGAGCGTCGCCAGTTCCTCGGTCTGATCGCGCAACGCCTGGGCGATGCGCTGATCTCGGTGGTCCAAGGCTTCGAGCCCGGATCCACGCCCGCGCGCGTCGCTCGCGCGATCGAGGCCCAATCACGGATCTCCCGGTTCGTCGATTCGCTCGCGCTGCGCAC
>Ga0173479_10000233_pt1 | contig 10155 bp, 8 predicted proteins | sample NitcycUS104311B1_FD_136668 | JGI IMG/M metagenome (GOLD analysis project Ga0173479, IMG submission 136668) | Soil microbial communities from Arlington Agricultural Research Station in Wisconsin, USA - Nitrogen cycling UWRJ-S104-311B-1 (version... | ecosystem: Environmental > Terrestrial > Soil >... | reverse complement strand
TGTTGTAGCAGTATTTCTCGGATGGTTGATTGCTGGCGAGGCTATTACAACACAGCAAATTATTGCGTTGTCAATAATTTTGGTTGGTGTATTGTTGGTAAATTTTTCAAATGAAAAAATTATTGGAAAGTTCCATCGCAAAGACCGCCGCTCAATAGATTTACCGAACCCGCAACGGAGCGTCGCAACAAAAGCCAAATAGAAAATCTGCTGCTGGCCATAAAATATTATTGATCAATGACCACGATTGTGGACGACAAACTAAAGAACGTTGCACTTAACTTTGCGCCAATAAAAAATTACTCATCCTAATATAGAATTATGGCAAATGAATGGAAAGATTACCAGGAAAAAAATAAAGAACGTTTTTTAAATGAAATGCTTGAGTTATTGCGTATCCCTTCGGTAAGTGCTAAAACAGAACATAAGAATGATATGCGAACATGTGCCGAGCTGGTAAAAAAACGTTTGCTTGATGCCGGGTCTGATAAAGCGGAGGTGATGGAAACGGCGGGACATCCTGTAGTTTATGGAGAAAAAATTGTTGACGCAGCCAAACCTACTGTATTGGTGTATGGTCATTACGATGTGCAGCCTGCAGAACCTTTAGAACTTTGGCATAGCGGTCCGTTTGAGCCTGTGATTAAAGACGGAAAAGTATATGCAAGAGGAAGCGCTGATGACAAAGGGCAATTTTATATGCATGTGAAAGCGTTGGAAACACTCATAAAAACCAACTCACTTAAAAACAATATTAAATTTTTAATAGAAGGCGAAGAAGAAGTGGGTTCTCCGAACCTGGGAAAATTTGTTGCGGACCATAAGGATTTGTTGAAAGCAGATGTTATTTTAATTAGCGATAGCTCGATGATCAGTATGGAAAATCCTTCTCTCGATATTGGTGTAAGAGGTTTAGCTTATATAGAGGTAGAAGTGACAGCTGCCAATCGTGATTTGCATAGTGGCGTTTATGGTGGCGCTGTTGCTAATCCAATAACTATTTTGTCAAAAATGATTACTTCCTGTCATGATGAAAATAATCATATTACAATTCCGGGATTTTATGATGATGTAGTAGAAGCCACAAAAGAAGAAAGAGAATTAATGGCAAAGGCGCCCTATGACGAAGATGAATACAAAAAAGATTTAGGCGTAAAGGAACTTTGGGGCGAAAAGAGTTTTACAACCAATGAAAGAACAGGCATACGGCCAACATTAGAAGTGAATGGTATTTGGGGAGGCTATACCGGTGAAGGATCGAAAACTGTATTGCCTTCTAAAGCAACGGCAAAAATTTCTGCGAGGCTGGTTCCTAACCAATCATCCAAAAAAATTACACAACTTATGTTGGAATATTTTGAGAAGATTGCACCCGCTGGTGTTTCGGTCAAGGCCTTTGAACATCATGGCGGCGAGGCCTATATGACGCCAATTGACAGCAAGGCTTACCAATCGGCAGCTAAAGCAATTAAAGAAACGTTTGGCAGAGAACCTATTCCTGTCCGGGGTGGCGGCAGCATTCCTATCTGCTCAATTTTGGAAAAAGAATTAGGAATTAAGATTGTGTTTATGGGTTTTGGTTTAGATAGTGATAATCTTCACTCACCAAACGAAAAATTTAATTTAGAGAACTACTACAAGGGAATTGAAACCATTCCCTATTTCCACAAATTTTTCGCTGAGAGCTAAGAATATTAAGGGAATTAAAAATGTAAAGCCACGCTACCAAATTTTCATTTTTAATTTTACATTTTAATTTATATGCCGGAGAAAGAAAAACTGCGTCTGGACAAATATCTCTGGGCTATTCGCCTTTTTAAAACAAGAACATTAGCCGCTACAGCTTGTGATACGGGTAAAGTAAAACAAAACGGGACCTCCGTAAAAGCGTCAAAAAATGTAGTTACCGGAGATGAGTACGAAGTAAAGACAGACGATAAAAGATGGCGTATTAAGGTAATAGGATTAATACAGAAACGAGTTGCTTATCCTGAGGCTATCAAAAACTATATTGATATTACTCCAAAAGAAGAAATTGAACGCCTTGAATTCCAGGCTGCTTCTTTTCATACGGGCAAACGCCCAAGTAAAATTGGCCGGCCCACCAAAAAACAACGAAGGGAATTGGATGATTTTATGGAAGATGAGCCCTCCTAGACATTCCGGAAGGCCCGTCCTGACCTTCCCGGTGGAAAGCCACCAACACACGAACCTAATTGCTATCATAATGGCCCACAAGCTGACCTTGTGCTCAGGGGAATCCTCCACCGCAGGGGTTTAGGGAGGCCCTTTATCTTTGCCCAATGCGTATCGATATTATTACTGTTCTTCCCGAATTATTAGAAAGCCCTTTATCGCATTCTATAATGAAAAGAGCGCAGGCCAAAGGTTTGCTTGAAGTTCATTTGCACAATCTTCGTCAATGGGCGGTTAATGAATATGGCCAGGTAGATGATTATCAATATGGAGCAGGTGCCGGAATGGTAATGATGTGCGAGCCATTGGCAAATGCCATTGACCACTTGCAAAAAGAAAGAACCTATGATGACATTATTTTTTTAACTCCGGATGGCGAATTACTAAATCAAAAAACTGCAAATCAACTTTCATTAAAAGGCAATCTTATTTTTATTTGCGGGCACTATAAGGGAATTGATGAACGCATAAGGCAACATTATGTGACCAAGGAAATCTCGATCGGGGATTATGTATTAAGCGGTGGAGAATTAGCAGCCGCTGTTTTAGTAGATGCCGTAGGAAGATTAATACCCGGCGTTTTAAATGATGAGACTTCAGCGCTTTTTGATTCTTTCCAGGATAATTTATTAGCGCCGCCTGTGTATACACGACCAGCAGATTTCAAAGGCTGGAAAGTGCCTGAAATATTATTAAGCGGCGATCCTAAAAAAATAGAAGACTGGCGTTATGAAGAAGCCATAAAAAGAACAGAGTTACGAAGGCCTGACTTGTTGAACGATACATCATCCTAACCTTCCGGCCGGACGCCTGAATAGCAATTTGAAGGTGTGAACCTAAAGTTTATCAAGGAATAAAAAAAGCCTTTTGTAGACACAAAAGGCTTGATTAGGACATTGCTCCCTACAAATTGTAGCAGCAAGAAGCGAGTTGAATAAATTTTAGGTTTAGAAAAAAAAGTGCCCCGCTAAGAATAGCAGGGCTTCACCCTTAACCATACGAAACCAAGACGTTATTCTATATAGAAAATAATTTTTAGTTAGTGGTCGCTATCGTAAATGTAAGTTTCGGCAATAATATAGCTTTAAAGTTTCGACGAAAGCCGTTCTTTCTTCGCTGAAATCTTAACGGCAAGTGCTGCTAACTAAATTGAGGAAACGGCCTAACCAGCGTGTAAAAGAGCTTCTATTTCTTTTACGGCCCTTTCGCTCACCTGTTTAATATGAGCAAATCTTTCTGGTATTGCTGAAATATCCTGAGTAACTGCTGCCTTTTCAATTTCGTTGAGCGGGGGATGTAATTCGTCTGCAAGACCCATATAGCTCACGGTGGATTTTAAACTATGGGCAATTTTTTTTGCGTTAATCCAATCATGTGCTTCAACACAGGCCTGCAACGAAGCGATTTCTACAGGTGTTTGCAAAACAAATTGCTCCATCATCACTTTTTCAAAATCTTTGTCATTGCCAGATAACTCGTGTAGATAATTGAGATTAACGTAATTCATAAACCTGGTTTTAGGGGTTAATTCCCTGGTAGGAATATTGTGCAATAATGTTATACAAAACTGTTTCTTTCAACGGCTTTGAAATGTAATCATTCATTCCAAGTTGTATACATTTTTCTTTCTCACCCATCATTGCATGTGCCGTCATAGCAATAATAGGAATTTGAGATTGCAACTCAGCACGGATTACCGCTGTAGCGGTATAGCCATCCATATCCGGCATTTGAATGTCCATTAATATAAGAGAAAAATTCTCTTTTCTTAGTGCTTCGATGGCTTCTAATCCGTTACTGACTACTGTATGTTTGATAGCCCAATTTTTCATCAGGTGTTTTATTAACTGTTGATTCATTGGATTATCTTCTGCAATAAGAACTTTGACTTCACTGAAAGAAACGGTATTAATTTCTGCAGCAGCTAAAGCATCAGAAAGCATTTTTTCTTCGTCTGGAAGTTTGTATTCTATGTCAACAATAAATTCTGAACCCTTGCCTGTTTCACTTTTCATAGATAACGAGCCACCTTGCAGTTCTACTAACTGTTTAACAATAGACAATCCTAAACCAGTGCCACCAAATCGTCTTGTAGTTTCTGCTTCCGCCTGTTGAAAACGCTCGAATATAGCATCCTGTTTTTCTTTAGCTATCCCGATACCTGAATCAATTATGAAAATCTTTATTTTTACTTTTTCTTTTTCAATTTTTACTAAATCAACAATAAGCTTTACACCACCCACCTCGGTAAATTTAATGGCGTTGCTTAAAAGATTTACAAGAATTTGGGTAAGCCGCACAGCATCACCGGTCAATATATCAGGAATTTCTTCTTTTACTTCCGATGTTAAGTACAGTGATTTTTCTTTTATCTTTTCATCAAACATAGCAGCTATGGAACTAACGAGGCTGCGAAGACTAAAGTTGGTTTCTTCCAATTGAATCATTCCCGCTTCTATTTTTGAAAGATCCAGAATATCGTTTATCAATGCTAAAAGATTTTCCCCTGCAGAATGAATATTTTGTACATATATACGTTGGTCTGTTTCGAGGCTTGTGCGTTTTAATATATTGGTGAACCCAATAATAGCATTCATGGGTGTTCTGATTTCGTGGCTCATATTTGCTAAAAACTGCTCTTTAAGTGATGACGCTTCTTTTATTTTTCGCTCAGATTCATTTAATCCCGCAATCATCTTTTGTTGCTTCGAACTTAAATTAAGGATATACCAAAAAGCAAAAACTAGCAAGCCGCAAGCTATCACTCCCATGATAAAACCCCATAATCTTGCCTGTATACCACTTCTTTCATTAGCGTTAATAATTGCGATAAGCTCCGACTGTTTTGTTTTGTCAATGGTATTAATAATTGAAGAAATACTATCTCTTAATACTTTCCCGGTTCTTGTACCTATTAAAGCTTCTGCTATCTCCTTACCATTTATCTTAAATGTGGTAGCTACCGTGTCATTGAAGGCAATTTTTTGTTCTATTAATGAATGCAGTTTAGGTAGATAATCAGCATGTCGGTCATGTTGCAGTAGGCGCTCCATGCTTTTTAAATCCTGGTTAACATTAGCAGTTTTTAATTCAATGTCTTTTAGAAAAAAAGAATCGTTTGAAAGCACTGCGAATCTTAAATCGCTCTCCACGATCAGTAAATCGGATTCAAGACGATGCAAATCATTTTGCAGGCGGAGTTCGCTTAATAAAGAGGTGTTTAATTGAGTTAAGTGATTGATATTTCTGCCCGAAAGAAATTGAATAAAAACAATAAATAAAATGCCTATAAGAAATCCCCAAAGGGCTATATGATGGTATGGGCGATTTTGCATGCGGCTACAAAAAATAGAAGAAACTAAACTACAAAAAATGAGCCGTTTAAATATTTGGGATATTAAGTATGCTTTCTTATTAAAGAAACAATGAAAGCAAACCCGAGTGCTATACCGGTACCGGTTAATAGTAGTATGGCAATATTGCTACGGCCAAACACCTCCTGCAAAAAAAAATATTCTGATAAGATCAAAATAATAATAGCGGTAAGAAAAGCCAAAATATATTTTCTTCTCATAATTATAGGGAGGTTCATCTCTCTTAAAAGCCTATCGTAATGATCAATCATCCTTCCTGATACTACGATGAAGAACACCTTACCATTAAAAGTAAAATAGGAAAAATGAAAATGGCCTTAATTTAGACTAGACACGCTTTGTCCTCGGTGAAAGGGAGATTAATTGAGATGGGCTCACAGAAGATTTAATCTCTTATTTAAAATAGATCTATATGTTTCTGCTACAGGTATTGTAGACTTACCTATACTAATTATACCATCTTGTATAAAATCAATTTTCTGAATGGATACAATATAACTGCGATGTATACGCAAAAATTTATTAAGAGGCAACTTCTCTTCAATCGATTTTAAAGTAGAATGTAATACATGAAATTTTTGAGCCGTGTGCACTTTTACATAATCGCCCATGGCCTCCAGGTAAAGAATGTCATCCAGGTTTAATTTTTTAAGTATGCCATTATCTTTTACAAATACAAACTCTTTTGCTTCAATTTTTACTTCCTGCTTATTACTATCCAGAGTTTCTTTTGCTTTTTCAACTGCTTGCAAAAAGCGGGCAAGAGAAACCGGTTTTACTATATAGTCTATTACATTCAATTCAAAAGCCTCAACAGCATAATCTGTTTTTGCAGTAGTAAATATTATAAGGGGCCTTTTGTTGCCTAACTTTTTTGTGAGTTCAATACCAGTCATGCCAGGCATTTCTATATCTAAAAAAAGCAGATCTACCTGACCGTTATTTAGATAATTGTAAGCTTGCATAGCGTCGTTACACTCTGCCACAAGTTCCAATATCTGCACCTGGCTCACAAGTTGCTTCATGACCATCCGGGCAAGTTGGTTATCATCAACAATTAAACATCTCATAATTAAGGGTGAACAAATATAATAATCTATAAATCTAATTCTTCACTTTAGCTGCTAAATTTATACGGTCAATTATTAATAATGAAAGCATTTAGGATCGAAGGGAATATTGTCGACATTATTCAAAAGAAAATTTACAGCGGATCGATAGAAGTTGCAGGCAAGAAGATCATGTCTATTATACCAGTGGATGACCCAACATCAGATACCTACATTCTTCCTGGGTTTATTGATGCCCATGTGCACATAGAAAGTTCTATGTTGATTCCATCGGAGTTTGCACGGCTAGCTGTAGTACATGGCACAGTAAGCACTGTTAGCGACCCACACGAAATTGCGAATGTTTGTGGAATGACGGGAATTGACTACATGATAGAAAATGGGAATTCAGTGCCGTTCAAATTTAATTTTGGTGCTCCCAGTTGTGTGCCGGCAACAAACTTTGAAACTGCCGGTGCTGTTATTGACGCCAATGATATTGATGCTTTAATGAAGAGAGACGATATTCTTTACCTAAGTGAAATGATGAATTTTCCCGGTGTACTTCATGCAGATAAAGACGTGATCAAAAAAATAGTTGCAGCAAAAAAAAATGGTAAGCCTGTTGATGGGCATGCGCCAGGCCTGAGGGGGAAAGATGCCAAAAATTATATAGCTGCTGGAATTACTACCGATCATGAATGTTTTACACAAGAAGAAGCATTGGAAAAACTTCAGTTAGGAATGAAGATTATCATCAGGGAAGGGAGTGCTGCTAAAAATTTTGAGGCGTTAATTGACTTGTTACATAACTACTCTAATAAAATGATGTTTTGTAGTGACGATAAACATCCGGATAGTTTGGCAGAAGGACACATTAACCAATTATGTAAAAGGGCCGTCGCGAAAGGAATCGACGTATTTAAAATATTACAGGCAGCCTGCATAAATGCTGTTGAACATTATAAACTAAACGTTGGCCTATTGAGAGTAAACGATTTTGCTGATTTTATTGTAGTGAAGAATTTAAGAGATTTTGAAGTATTACAGACTTATATAAATGGAGAGTTAGTTGCAGAAAATGGTAAGACACTTATCGAGGCAAGTAAAACTTCAGAAAAAAAACAAGTCAATAATTTTAATTGCTCGGCAAAACAGATTAATGATTTAATAATACCCGCGAATAATTATCCCCTAGAGAATGGAAATAAAATTCCCATTATAGAAGCACTGGATGGACAATTGATTACAAATAAAATTTTCGCGTCGCCAAAAATTATTAAAGACGAAATTGTTAGCGATGCCGAACGTGACATTTTAAAAATCGTTGTTGTGAACCGCTACAAAAATGCTCCGGTAGCAAAAAGCTTTATTAAAAATTTCCGATTAAAAAAAGGTGCGATAGCGTCTTCAGTTGCACACGACTCACACAATATTGTTGCGGTTGGTGTAGATGATGAAAGTATTTGCAAAGCAGTGAATTTGGTAATAAAATACGAAGGAGGTATTAGTTGCATAGGTGATGAAGAATTTATTTTACCACTGCCAGTTGCTGGTTTAATGAGTGCAGACGACGGATATTTAGTTGCAGAAAAATATTCTTCGATTGATAAAGCTGCTAAAAATTTAGGTTCTACCTTATCTGCCCCATTTATGACCCTTTCTTTTATGGCTCTGCTGGTGATACCGCATTTAAAATTAAGTGACCTTGGATTATTTGATGGAGACCAATTTAAAATTATAGATTAATAATCAAATTCTCGCTTGTGGAATAAAATCATGATAACATTCAAGATCCAATATTTTCACAGTCCTGTCATAATACATTTTTACTCGTTCCCGGCTACTACCTACACAAACCACTCCGAGTTTTCCGAATTGGGATAAGGCACCAATAAGATGAAACATTACCCCTTCCTGCAACGCTCCGTCATAATGCAGTTCATGAAGCATAGCGATATCAATCAGGTCATGCGGTGTTGTGCCTATGTATTTTTCGCTTTTCAAATTGTCTGATGAAAAATAGTATCGGGATTGACCGGTGGCTGTATGATATATTCCTTTTTCTGCATCATACACACCGTCGGTTAAAAATTCGAGCATAATATAAGGATGGGTGGTGCCGCCTTTTCGTAGATTAATTTCAATAGCATAATGTTTCCACATGCCCTCTTCTTTTACGGAAATAAAATCAATAGCAAACCGGCCAAGCACGCCTCTTTTTTTAAGATTTTCTGCAACACACTTGCCCATGTTGCCAATCTCTACTGCATAATCAATATGTGCAGGAAAATGTGCTCCAATAAAAATTTGCCCGCTATCGCCACCAAGTTCCTGGTCGTGGGTAGACACCACCGAGCAATCCCCGGTTGGGCTAATTCTGCATTGTACGGAAGGAGATATTTTTATCTCTCCTTCCACGAACAATTCCACTATTCCACCCATATGCTGAAATTTGAAAACAAAGAGCTCGTAGCTAAGATCTGCGGCAATAATTTTTAAACTCGTACTCAACTGTTGCTTTATCCATTCCTGCTTTTCTGTTTGTTCGTCTATCCCTTCATAATAAAAAATTGCATTTCCATCGCCTGAAAAACCATCATTAATTTTTACCACCGCTTTTTTTAGTAAAGGATATTTTATTTTAAGATCGTTTAAGGCCTTTGCTATGTCCTCTTCTGTATGAAGATCTTCAAATCCATCTGGTAACAATATTCCACACTCTTTGAAAATCCTTCGACTATTAGTCTTATTTCCTAATTCGAAAAGTTCTGGATCGCAACCATAAATCGGGATGTTTAGTCTTAGTGCTAACGTGCGTTCAAGCTCCGTTACATTAAAACATGCCATGTGGGTGGCATGCCCGTTCGGGATAGATCTTTGGATTCGTTCGATCAATCGCGGCCGTTCTAATATCTTTTCTGTAAGCGGCCGGGAAGATGCATCATAACAGCTCAACAAACTAAGGCGCTGCTGTGCATGGTAACCGGTAACTCCCGGCAAAAGATGTAAATAATAATCTATAATGACAGGGTCAACCGGCATACTGGTAACGTATACTACATGCGTCCGGGGCATTCTTAATAAAAGCAATAAACAAAGCAATCTTTCTTCGTAATGCGTAATTCCATTAATCTTAGAAAGAATCTCGCTATCCATCGTAAGCGATGGAATAATTATTACTGTTTTTGGTGCTTGTTTATCAGGAAAATATTTTTCAAACTGTTCGACAAGATTTTTTTGAAGCTCTTTAAATTGAAGAGCTTCTTCATGCGCATTTGCCAGGGACAATTTTTTTATTGCCACATTTGAAACAGCGACGGAATTTTCATCAGGTTGTAGTTGCATACTTAAATTTATCAATGGTAATAACTAAGCTAGTAAAATTTAAGCTTCCTGTCCGATCCATATGGCGCCGCCTATACTATTTCTTTCAGCACCTGTTACCGAGGACAGAACAGTGTACTCCTGGCGCCAACGCAAGACGCCTATAAAAGCCATGACCACAGCTTCTTTGTATTTAATTATTTGTTCGT
>Ga0173479_10000232_pt1 | contig 10156 bp, 9 predicted proteins | sample NitcycUS104311B1_FD_136668 | JGI IMG/M metagenome (GOLD analysis project Ga0173479, IMG submission 136668) | Soil microbial communities from Arlington Agricultural Research Station in Wisconsin, USA - Nitrogen cycling UWRJ-S104-311B-1 (version... | ecosystem: Environmental > Terrestrial > Soil >... | reverse complement strand
TTAACTGCCCCGCCGCCTGCCGTCTTAGTCACCGTCTGAGTTGTTGTAGTCATGAGATTCAACGTAGCCGTGCCACTCGTGATGCCAGATGTATTAGTGAGATTCACCGCAGCCTTGGCGTTGAGATTGAATGTTGCTCCGTTCACGGTCACGTTTGACGACGTTGATCCTATGGAAAGCGTGCTGCTAAGATTGATGTCACTCAGCAACGTGATCGTAGATGCTGCACCGTCGAATATGACAGTGTTCCAGGTAATACCCGCGACATCGAGAGTCGTGCTAGCCGAACAGACGAGAGCAAAAGCCCCCGGAGTCACTGTTCCGGCAATGTACTTGAGCGTCCCCGTGTTGTACCGAAAGTGCGTAGTGAGTGTGAGCGTTCCTGTCATGTTGATCGTGAACGGGTTTCGAGTGACCGCAGTTGCTGTTCCGGCAGTAGACAAGTTTCCTGCACCAACGAATATGAACTCGGAATTTCCCGTCACGATACCAGCAGCAGTATGAGCGTTGGCATACCCGCCACGGACTGTAATCGCAGCCCCGTTTATGGTCGTCGTTTGTGTCCCGCCTCCAGCCGAACTACCACACGACAGGCCACCGACATTCCATGCGTCCGCGATCGTGTAGAGTACACCCCCGCTCATGTTCAGAACGCCGGACCACTGGACCCCGTTGCTCGTCCACGTCGCCGCCACTGTGCAGAAGATGTGAGCAGTTCCAGATGTTGTCATACCCGCACCAAGAGTTGTACTCCCATTTGTGTTCAGGTTGGCAGTCATCGTCAGTGTGCCGGTGTAACCTGTGCAGTTGAACGTAAGACATGCACTCGCCACATTGACCGTGAGGTTTGCTCCAGCGGACGCAGCCGTGAGGAACACCGCGTCAGTAGCAACAGGGAACGAGAACCCAGATGCCCCGCCATCTGAGTCAGACCAGTTTGAAATGTGGTTCCAGTTTCCCGTGCCACCAGATACGAAGTATCGGTTCGCCATTACGTCAGCCTCACTTTAAGAGAGAGGACAACTTTGGTCACCGTAGCCGCAGAATCTACCTTGAAGCCCATCCAGTCTCCAGCCGCTACTGCGACAGTCCATCCTGTCAGTGTGCTACTCTGAGCAGTAGCGGCACCAGAGAGTGTTGGCTTGGCTGAAGCCGTGATCGTATCAGCTACTACCAATGGCAGGTTGGCGAACGTCTCTTTCCATATGTCAACGACGATTGAACCGGACGTACCATTGACCTCTACTAAGGTCCACTCAAGGATCGTACAAGCGTATGGGATCTGAAGACTGGTTAAGAAGCCAGGGACGATTGCCGCACCGCCGCCGTCGATCGTAACGGTAACTGTCCGCTCTTGCGTCCTGTTGACCCAGTTCGCTCCGTTGTAAGCAACATAATCACCGCCTGCTGGAGTTGTGATTACAACATCAGATAGCGAATCCAGATTACCACCGCCACCCGCCGCAGCCCATGATGGGAGTAGACCCGCCGTGACTGTGAGTACCTGACCTGACGTTCCGATCGGAAGACGTTGGAACAAACCACCCGAATCACGATAGTAGGTATCACCTGTGGCGTTAGTACCGAGGTTGATCTTGGGAGTGGTTAGTGTCTTGTTGGTGAACGTCTCTGTTCCAGCTTGCGTAGCGACAAGTCCGTTGTAGTTCGGGAACGTGAAGACCGACGGAGAAAATGACGTGTTGATAGCGGGATCAGCTTGCAAAACAATGGAGCCGAAGTTCCCTGCACCACCAGCGAACATGGCAACACTGCCTACACCGCCAGCGGTACTCGCGGTGCCGAGTTGTAACTGACCTGCAACCGCCGTGTATCCCCACTTAATAGGACTCACGACCTTAACGTCGTTCCCGCCAGCACCGATCACAGCGTAGTCGAGAGTCAACGCACCGCCGGTATTAGTGACAGTACCACCTCCGCCTGTTGAAGCTGTGATCGTAATCTCATCGGTCGTGGCGTTGGTCGTCAGTACGATGCCTGATCCTGCGATCAGGGTGAGCGTGTCGTTGGCTGTATCAGCGACGACGTTGGTTTGTCCCGAAACCGCAATGGTACCGAACGAATTGCCACCGCCTGTTGGTGCAGCCCATGATGGCAACAGACCGGCAGTTACTGTCAGTACATTACCTGATGCACCAATCGGCAATCGTGTGAAGATACCACTTGCATTGCGATAGTAAATGTCGCCATCAGCGTCCGATGTGACGTTGATCTTCGGTGCTGACAACGTCTTGTTTGTCAGTACCTCAGTACCAGCAAGAGTGGCGATAGTTCCAGTTGCCGCTGCCATTGCTGGAAGATTAAGAGTGCGGTTCGCGGCAATCGTAGGACAAGAGATTGTATAGGTAAAATTGTTCGGGCTTTTGATCGTTATTCCATCACTGGAATGAAGAATGTTATTCAAGCCAGTCATCGTCTTAATGCCAGTGATAGTATCGTCACTATCTAAGAACACTACATCGCCGTCTGTGACAGCAGTATTAAGAGTAGCTTTCGTGAATGTGCCTGGTACTGGAGCCGCCCAAGAAGGGATACCGGCGGCGACAGTCAATACGTTTCCAGTTGAGCCAATACCAAGCCGTGTGAATAGCCCACCGGAGTTGCGGTAGTAAACGTCACCTGTCGCGTCAGTACCTGCGACGTTGATTACTGGATTCTCCAGTGTCTTGTTAGTAAACGTCTCAGTTCTATCTATCGTTGCTAGTGTGCCGGAAGATCCTGGAAGCGTGATCAAAGTGGAAACGGCAGTAGTATTGTTCGCGACGATAATCGCATCCCCACCACCACCATATATATCGATCATTCCAGTACCGCCACTGTCGTTCCCGACAGTCAGCACCGTCAGAGCACCCCCATCCACTACCGAGAGACCAGGAATCACCTTTGTGTCACTGCCGCCAGCACCAAGGACGAGAGAATCGATCGTCAACTCACCGCCAGTGTTCGTTACAGTACCGCCACCGCCACCACCAGTCGGAGCCGCGTCAATCCAGTTCGTCCCGTCAAACGTCAGCACACTGTTGATTGCCGGAGTCGTCAACACTACATCGAGCAAGTCATTAAGGCTAACACCGTCTTGACCTACGCGGACGTAGCCAGTAACAACCTTAGTGTTGTTAGTGATGATCAACCCTTGGTCGAGTAGCGTAACGCCCCACTCAAAGTAGGCAGCGTGCTCCTGTACTGATGTAATGCTCCACCGCTGATAAGTCAGTGCGTCGTTTTCATCTTGTATCCAGAAGACTGTGCCAGGAGATATCTTCCGGTAGTAATTTGTTAGGTCGATAGGTGCGTTAGAATCCTTATCGACGTACACTGCTGTCACCAAGTTAACTACAGTGTTGTTGTATCTGATCTGACCGTTAGCCGGTGGCGGGAAAGTAGTTGAGCTAAACGTGTAGTGGAACATATCCACGCTGGAAGACGTAGGTAAGCCCCAGTAGATGTCCGTACCGTTAGTTAGCAATGCTTCGGTAGGATGCCCTGCCTGTGGCGGCAAGATCATATCCGTAGTCTGCTTAGCGGTTAGTTCTTCGCCTGGACCTGCTGTGGATGCCTGCCTGCCTATGAGTCTCTTAGCAGGGACGCTATAGATTTTAGCAGAGTCACGTATAACGTGCATACCCATTACTTAGCGTCCTTTTCAAGAATCATCTCTTGCACATCTTTTAGCATGTCGATGATTCGTTTAGTGTCCGCATTAACCTGTGTAGCTGTCTCACGAATTTGTTTTAGGTCGTCAAAGCCTTTAGCCTGCCCATGATGTAACTCCGCTGCTGTAAGCTGAGTATCGGTGAGGGTCTTGGTTGCGGTATCTATGAATGTAGTCTGTCGTTGAAACAGAGGCATGACTACCTCAGAACCAGCCCACTTGCCTGCTGCCCATATCATGTAGACAATAACACATAGAAAAACGGTAGGCAGCCCGAGTGACTTGATTGCGTCGATACCCCAATGTTGTATCGACTGCGATGTTTTCTCGTCACTCATAACTGCCTACCTCTCACTAGGTTGTTCGTTCGAACATTACGCGATCAACTGTTGCTGTTTCTTGCGCTTACGCATGTAAACGCCGCCGATGGCGAGAGCAGACAACGCTATAGCCAAGCTGGATGGTTCCGGCACCGGATTGTTAGCCTGGAGGTTATCCAGGGTAATATCAGCGTTAGCTGCGCCAGCGATGGACATTGTTAGGAACTTGGCCTGCCCAAACAAAGCATTACCGCTGAAACTCGCGAATGGAGTGATAAAGCTAGTACCGGCAGCAGAGCCGCCGATGTTACCAAGAAAAGTAGAGACGCCACCGAACACGTCCTCAACCCTATATTGAAGGATCGTAGGAATTGTATCGTCAGCCACAACGTCGATGCTAAACTGAGTAGCCCCACCTGACGTTAGGTCAGTGCCAAGTCCGCCACCTAGACCGAGGTTGTTTGACGTGTACTCAACCTGAAGCAAACCGAATCCCGCAGGGCCATTCCCGAATACTAATGACCCGTCAAAAACGCCGGTCGTCCCGGTCAAGTTGGCCAGTTGGCCAAAGGCCGTCAGTTCTCGCCAACCTCCCAGTGCTTGCGGTGCGACAGCATTATTAACGTCCAGCCCAGGCACCGACACAACGAATTGAGCGGGCGAATCAAAGCTGTCGATGAGACCTCCAGCCGCTACCTGACTTGTCGCTACTGCCAGTAGCATAGCAACCATTGCATTGAACATTTTCATACCGTAAACCTTTTCTAAACGTGAAACGAAACGTGGGAACACACATTAAATAAGTACCAGGGAGATAGCTTCTATGTTCCTGAAGATTAGCAGCACCCGGCAAGGCTTGACAACTGCTAATCAATAGAAGCTACCTCAACCTGGCTGTGATACAACCAGACATCGCCGTGTCTGGTCTTATCCATCTTCAAACCTGGGATCTCATGATAAGGACTAGCAACCACGCGAGCACCTTGCATCCTAGGTGCTAGCTCCTCCAGTAGTGGGGGATACAGATAGGCTGTGATTGCTGTAGCCTTTGACATATCAAACTGCCGGGCATCTCCAAGTATAATTTGAATCATGTGGGATAGCCCGGCAGCGTCAACAAGTTTGATTGCCTGCTCTGCTCGTGCGCGGTCCAGTTCAACACCAATACCTCTAACCCCTCGCTTTGCTGCTGAGATTAGAATCCTACCGTCACCGCAACCTAAGTCTGCAATAACATCCGTAGGCTTCAGGTCCATTGCATCCAGCATACTATCTACCAGTTCCTGGGGGCATGGCTGCTGGTCGTCAGTTAGGTCAGATTGATACCGTTGCTGATTCCTGTAATTCTGCTGCATACCGCGAATCGTTCGGCACATACTACAGTTGCATCCATGTCCATAGGTTTCCAGGTCAATGGTTCCCCAGCCTGGCCACTGGATATAACGAGATTGTGTCTGTGGTATAATGATCTCTCGTGGTGGTGGAGGAACTATTACGGGAGGTGCAACGTATACAGGCGGCTGAATCGCCTCTATGCCTGGGTTATTGCCAGGTAGCAGTTCTGGGGCAGTGATCTCATTGTATCGGTTAATGATCGTCTCGCCATCTGCACTACCAGTTATAGCTTCGCTAGTCTTCCAGTCCCCGCCGTTGTCTGGGTCATAGAAGACGAATGTAGGCAAGCTAGTAATAGTCTTGCTGTATGTAGCGTGTATGGCTGGGTCAGTCATGTCAAATTCATAGATAGGAATGCCCTTAGCTACGAGCTTGCTTTTGTGCTTGTTGTGGAATACTTGACAGTGACCACAGTAAGGAGCAGTGAACATGCCCACCCATACGTTACGCCTGTGTGACTTCACGCGCGTGCGCGTAGTGGTAACCCCGTTCGCCTTGGTATGTGAAACGGTGTGCTCAACATACCGACCAGTAGGCCGGAAGAAAAACGGATCACCGAAGAACATCATACAAGCTAGTAACAACAACTTCATAATTAGATTCCATATTCTTCTGTAGACGCCAACGCCCAAAACGTATGCGATAAAAATGGGGCTTCAAACGAGTCCCATGTAGTGTAACAACACCCATCGTCGCCGTAACTTAGTCCCCAGGAATTGCGTGTATCGTAGACTTCAGTACCATTGGTAATATCTATCCCACATGCGTGAATAGCATGGTTACCGTACCCGTAGTCTACCCCACAAATACCTTGGTTATTCAAACGCTGAAAGTTACTACCAGCTTGAACACAAACTATAACAGGATACCCCGCTGCTAAAGCGGTTCTGAATCCTTGCTTAGTTTGTACAGGATAGGCTTGAATACCTTTATGTTTTGCCGCTTCCGTGTATGCTCCTGGTGGCAACTGATAACTATAGATGCAATCCCAGGGAACTAATGATTCCGGACAGATGCCATACTTCTGAATAGCTGCCATGCTATCATGAAGATAGCTTCCGTTATCATGTCCACCATTTATCAGGGAATACAAGAATGCCCCTGATAACAGTATCAACCCATCTCTGATACCTCGCTTAAATCTTGCCTTAGCTAACACAGCAGCAGTTGCATACCCATTACAAGACCCCTTAGATTGTTGGTTCTGCATCCACTGAGTACCGAACATTTTCCTACTGTCAGGCTTATCTGGATCAAGGATAGCTGCCCTTATCTCGGCATCTGTCCATACCGGCTTTTCATCTTCGAAAGACCGTAAAGCGGTAACCTTACCTGTCGGCAAAATCAACGATCCACAGTTACGCGATTCGCCATGAATATCTATGATCAATTCTGACGGCATACTATCCCTCTGAGACTACTTTTGCTTTCCACTGATGCTTGGTCTCTCGGTAGACCTTTTCACGGTCTATTGCTACCCAGCAAGAGTTAAGAGCTTCTAGGGTAGTGTGGTCAAATTCGTTCTGTATTGCCTTGAAGATAATGCTAGTCGTTCCTTCATAGTCGCTTCGCAAAAGCAATGCCGCCGCAGTCTGTGGCTTGAATGCCCTTTCTATTACATCCCATGATGGAGCAGCAGTGACCATTTTCTTAGCTACTGCCTCAATGAACTCGTCTGACATCATGGTTACATACTCAGGGCAAGGCGGATAGCAAGTAAGGCGACGAACAGAACTACCAAGACCCAGAAAATTTGAACGACCCAATGAGGGATAGCTACGCCCATTTGAGTTAGCGCGATATAAACTATTGCGATCACTGCTGCTGCTACCACGACATAGATAGCTAGTTGTCCGATGCTATAAGTAGCTGCGAGAATGAGATTCATATTGCCACCTTTAGGAACTTATTAACGTGTGCTTTCAGATCACTTGTTGTTAGAGGTAGCTGAGATACATCTAACAGGTTGCCGGTTGCCTTATCTCGTATACTGATGGCTGGGTATGGACAACCCTTAGCCTTGATATCGTCTTTTGCTTGCTTGCCGCCTATCTCAGTTGTGGTTAGGTCATAGGTTAGGTATGTGTTGCCGCTGGTGATGAATACCTCCCACCCTAATAGACCGTTGATAACCTTACCTGTTGGTTGTGAAATGTTTCGCGAGTCAAAGACTACAGAAAGATGAACATGGTCTACCCGTCCGTCCAGTTCTGGCTCTGGAGGAAGCGGAGTAGGTGTGGGAGTAGGCTCTGGTTCCGGCGGAGGATTCGGCGCTGTGTTAGACACCACCAGCGCTGACGTGATAATCTCCGAATCAAGATTGACCCCCTTTGGTATACTTACGAGACTTGTACTGCCAGCTTTCAACGGATCAACGCGGTAGATATAAGCTGCCCTGAACACTTTAGTTTCTGGTTGTCCATTACCACCAGCAAAGACCGCACTAACAATTACTGGAGAGTTCCTAACGTCAGCAGGTAACCCTGCTCTAACGTCTGAGATAGTTGCTACGGCAATAGGCAACTGCCTAAAAAATACTTCACTTGGCGACTGTATAATGTACAGCTTACCCCAGACAACCTCAGAAACTATCTTAGGGTTTATCGGTACTGGTACAGGCGCTGGTAACGGCTCGACCTGCTTATCACCCCCTTCCATCGGGAAAATGATTCGATCTATGTTACTATCAATCTCCGGTAGCACTACCGGCTGTGGTGGTTGGGCATCTTCCTGGCCGAACGCAGTACCGACAAGCATACTCAACAACACTATTACTCGCATACCATCCCAATTCTTTTTGTATTAGTTCTGTTCTTTAGTATACCACTCTAACAAATAAAAGGGTCAATTATACATCGTCGCCAGCTACGTTCGAAAGATCACTACGGAACTCGTTCAATCGTTTCTCTTGTAGTGCGTCATTAGTAATGCTAGGTACACCTGTGATCTCGCGGACTGTTGCCATATCCACGTTCTCCAGGTCTAGGAGAGCAGCATCGGCACTGCCTAGTATCTTCATGTAGACTTCGCGGAGGAATGCTTTCTCATCGTCGCCAATAGGTTCAGAGATAAGCCTTACTTTCCCTTCCTGGTGTGGGCCAAAGTTAATTACCAGACCTGCGTTTATAGGACCATCGTTCAGCATCCCGATAATGTAATCACTACGGTCAATAGCTGACGTAAGCGCTACGTCTGTGTGTACCTTGGCTTCCGCCTTAGTTCCGTGCTTACCCTCTAGCAAGCTACGCTCAGGTAACCCGATGCCACGAACCATAAGAGTCTCAAGGTGTTGCATACGGGACAACAGGTGAGCGGAGCTAGAACCCGTAGACTCCATGAGCTTGATCTCCCAACCGTTCGGATTTGCCAAGCTATTAGCTGTAGCTCCTTGAACCAAGTTACCGATTGCGCCTTGAACCGCCGTAGGGATAGTTATCCCGCCGTTGCTCTTGATACTGCTAAGTAGGTTGCGAGCTATCTCGCTGTTCTCGGTCATGACTCCATTGAGCAGAGTTCTGCCAACAGGGTACTGGACAACCCATACTGCCCCGGCGCTCTTAGTGTCGTACTGCTCCGCTATCGAGTTAGCAAAGTCATAGCGGTTCTTGGTGTCCTCGATAATTTCGAGGTCAGATTGACCGTAGTAGTTGACACCCTCTTGCCGCTGGTTGAACAGGACCGCTTTAGCCTTACCCTGAATGGATAGCTCGTGGTGACGACCGCTGTAGTCGTCGAATATCTGCTTGAACCCCAGGAAGTTTCCAATCTTATCCGGCATGACCTGTGTGATATCAGGTAACAGGCTAATGAAGTTATCTATCTCAATGTACCCGTTCTCCATCTTCCAGACAACTTCCATACCTCTCCAACCGTAGTCCATCATGCCGAACGCGGCTTCCTTAACGATGAACGACCTATACTTGCGGAACTTAGATACGAAATCTATGGCTGCTGGTAAGGCATCTTCATCATTTTCGACGGACCAATTAGCCGCGAGGATAGGTGCAACGCTCAACAAGCGTGCCAAATGTACCGTAGGGTCTTTGCGGATACGCCTGGCTTCGTCGATTGTGAACGGACGGTTATCTAAAACCGTGTTGTTCAGCTTATCGTAGCTTACCAAGTCAATAGGTTGCATCGTAGAGATTGCACCCATTGCTGGTTCGTTGAACTCGATACTTTCCGCGATAGGTATAGCTGTAGCCATTATGTGTACAACCCCGAGTAAATTTTTTCTTCCGCAGCGCGTAGGAACGGCAACGGACGCATTAACATAACCATGTAACCGAACGAATCTGAACTATGACCCAGCCTTTTGTTGCTTAGGTCTACTTCGTGGGTGCCTGCCTTATAAGAAAGTGACTTCAAATCCTTTATAAGTCCTTCGGCTTTAGGGTGTATGTATACGTGCCGCTTGCCGTCTGCTGACCTTAGGGCAGCGTTGCACGTAGCGTAACGGCTAACCAACGACGGGTTAGACTCTGGGAAGCTAATAGACTTGTTGATAAAACGCTGATCGTTATTGATAATCATGTAGTCAGTAACGTCTGCGTTAGTTCTGCGCTGCCTACTGGCGGCGTCACCAGTGAAAATCCAGCCTGCTGTGTGTAACGGGGTGTTGTACCTCTCGTGAAGTACGTCCAAAGTTCTCTGCGTTGTCGTGTTGCTAATCCTTAGCTCGTCAAAGACGATGATCTTATCTCCCACGCTATGAGCCAATGTCCAGGCCATAGGGTCTACGTTGAAGTCACAGCTAACAATAACCGGCCTA
>Ga0173479_10000230_pt1 | contig 10181 bp, 7 predicted proteins | sample NitcycUS104311B1_FD_136668 | JGI IMG/M metagenome (GOLD analysis project Ga0173479, IMG submission 136668) | Soil microbial communities from Arlington Agricultural Research Station in Wisconsin, USA - Nitrogen cycling UWRJ-S104-311B-1 (version... | ecosystem: Environmental > Terrestrial > Soil >... | reverse complement strand
GAACACGCTGTCGTTCACGTCATCCAGGGCCCTGTCGAAGTCGTCGAAGGTCGACAGCACGGCGACCGGACCAAAGGCCTCTTTGGCGCAGACGTCTGCATCTTTGGGAACGTTCTCGAGGAGCGTCGCTTCGAGCATCGCACCCTGACGGCGTCCGCCGGCCAATACGCGGGCACCGCGGTTGACCGCGGCGCGTATCCACGTGTCCAGTCGCGCCGCATCCTCTTCGGTGATCATGGGGCCGATGAAGGTCTCCTCGCGACGCGGGTTGCCGCTCACGAGCTTCGATGTGGCCGCCACGAGTCGCGTCTTGAAGTCGTCGTATATGCTCCTGTGCACCATGACGCGCTGCACCGAAATGCAGCTCTGTCCCGACTGGTAGAAGGCACCCGTCACGATGCGCGCCACGGCGTCGTCGAGATCCGCGTCGGCATCGACGATCACCGCCGCGTTGCCACCCAGCTCGAGCAGCACGCGTTTTTTTCCGGCACGGCTCTTGAGCTCCCAGCCCACCGCGGGCGATCCCGTGAAGCTCAACAGTTTGATGCGCGGGTCCTCGGCGAAGCGCGCCGCGTTCTCACCTTTGACGGGGAGAATCGAAAACGCCCCCGGCGGCAACGAGGTTTCGGCGAGAATCTCCCCGATCATGAGAGCGCCGACCGGCGTCGCGCTGGCGGGTTTCAACACGAACGGACATCCCACGGCAAGCGCAGGCGCCACTTTGTGCGCCACGAGGTTCAGAGGAAAATTGAACGGCGTGATGAACGAACACACACCGATGGGCACGCGCTTCCACATGCCGCGATAATTCCGCGAGCGCGGTGAGATGTCCATGGGCAGCACTTCGCCGACCATGCGCGTGGATTCTTCCGCTGCCACGCGGAACGTGTCGATCAGACGGTCGACTTCACCGCGGCTGTCCCGGATGGGCTTGCCCGCTTCGATGCAGAGCGCTTCGGCGAGATCGCTCTTGCGCTCGGTGAAACGCGTGACGCAGTGCGTGAGGATGTCACGGCGCTCGTACGAGGCAAGCGCACGCATGGGCTCGACGGCGCGCAGCGCGTGCGTGATGGCCTCGTCGACGGTCGCATCGCCGGCCAGCGCCACGCGCGTCACCACTTCGCCTGTGAACTTGTCACTCACACCGAGATCTGTGTTCGCGGCCACGGGCTGGTTGGCGAGATAGTATGGATAGCGGTCTTTCAGCACGTCGGCTTCCTCGGTTCTCCGGGCGTGTGGCTAATATTCATCCGCAGTATACGACGGAGTTTGTGAACGCGGGCACGATTTCCGAAACAAAGAATCATTGAATCGTCGGGATATGGGGGTTCAGACTCCGCGTATTCCCCGCAACCCGAGTTGCGACATCCATCCGACGGGGATCTTGTCCCGATTCCGGGAGGATAATATGGACAGCGGATTGATGGCTCTATTGACGAGCGCTCTGGGCGGCGGCGTTGGCGGCAACCTGCTCGGCGTTCTCATGAAGAACCGAAACATGGGCCCGATGTGGAACACCATCCTCGGTCTTGTCGGCGGCCTCGCCGGCGGCAAATTGATGGGTGATGCCATGGGCGGCAGCCTGGGCGGCGAAGCGGGCGCAGGTGCGATCGGGGGCATCGTGCTCACGTTGATCGGCAGCTTCCTCAAGAAGAAGCCGGCAACCAAGTGACCGCGCGCTAGAGTACATCCGCTTTGATCATGTTGGTGGTGCCGGGAACGTCCACCGGCACACCAGCAACCACCACGATACGATCGCCGCGCTTCGCGACTCCCGCCGCCACCACCGCTTCTTTCGCCTTGCCGATCATGGTGTCGGTGTCACCGCCGCTTGCGATGCGCACCGACAACGTATTCCAGAACAGCATCGTGCGTTTGAGCGTGGGCTCGTGCGGACTGATGACCGCGATGGCCGTGGGTGAGCGGTGATTGGATACGAAGAGCGCGGTCTGCCCCGAGCGCGTGCAGCACAGAATCAAGCGTGCACCGATTTCGATGGCGACCGAGCACGCGGAATGCGCAATCGCTTCGGTGATACCGGTCCCCGGCTTGGGGGGCTGCTCGGCGAAACGCGCGGCGTAGTCGATACGCGCCTCGCTTGCCTGCGCAATTTCCGCCATGGTACGCACACACTCCACCGGATACTTGCCCGACGCCGTTTCACCGGAGAGCATCACCGCGTCGGTGCCGTCAAAGACGGCATTGGCGATGTCGGCGGCTTCGGCGCGCGTGGGACGCGGGTTGACGATCATCGATTCGAGCATTTGCGTCGCGGTAATCACCGGCTTGGATGCCTGCAACGCGGCGCGAATGACGTCTTTCTGCACCAACGGCACCTGCTGGATGGGAAGCTCGAGACCGAGATCGCCGCGCGCGATCATCACCGCGTCGGAGGCCTCGAGAATGCCGGGCAGATTTTCGAGCGCTTCCTTCTTTTCGATCTTGGTGACGATGGGAATATCGCTTCCCTTGTCGCGCAGGATCTTGCGCAGGCCCTGCACCTCTTCCGCCGTGCGCACGAACGACAGCGCGAACCAGTCGGCGCCGGCCTGAATGCCGAAGGCGACGCTCTCCAGGTCGCGTCTGGTCGGCACGTTTTCGCTGAGGCGCACGCCGGGCGCATTGATGCCCTTGTTGGACTTGAGCTCGCCGCCGTTGACCACTTCGCAGACCACGTCGGTGTCAGTCTTCGACACGACCGACAACTCGATCTCACCGTCGCCCATCAGAATGCGGTCACCCTTGTTCACATCGCTGACGAGCGGTGGATAGCTGATCGAGACTTCGCGCCAGTCACCCGGCACTGCGCGTGTGGTGAGCGTGAATGAATCGCCTGCGTTCAGGGTGGCTTTTCCCGCCGCGAGCGCGCCGATGCGCATCTTGGGGCCGGAGAGATCGAGCAGCACGGGCACATACACGCCGAGCTTCTTCGCCACGTCGCGCACAATGGCCATCACGCGCGTATGGGCTTCGGGATTGCCGTGCGACATGTTGATGCGGGCGACATTCATGCCGGCGTGGATCAACGCGTCGATCATGGCGGGTGAGCTGCTGGCGGGGCCGAGCGTGCACACGATCTTGGTGCGGCGGCCCGCGGTGGCGAGAAGTGCTTCGGATTTCATCTTGGCAAGGTTTGGCGATGTAACGGTGGTTGTCAAGAGGACGTTTCCTTTTCGCCGGCGCCGGGATACGCGCGCGACAGCGCGCGCCGGAACAACATGCTTACCAGTGCCGTCATACCCCCGCCGGTAACTCCGATGAACGGCACCAACATGAAAACAAAGAACTCCATATCGAACCCTTTGGGGGCGCGCGCGAACCCGGCTGCGATCCACGGATTGTTGGCAACGAGCTGCTTCACGAAGAACGCCTGCACCAGCGTCGACGTGGCGCCGTTCCACAATCCGGTCAGAAAGCCGTACTTCACCGGGTGAGCGGGCTCGCGGCGCGCAATGATGAACGCGCTGGCCAGCACGATGATGCACCACGCGAAGCGATCCACGCCCGGGGGAAACGCGCCCATCACGATGAGCGCGCCCATCAACGGGCCGATCCATGCCAACGATGCGACGAGCTTCCAGTTCATGCCGCCTCCGGAGCGCGTTGCGACGGACGCACCGCGCCGAGATAGATGGCCGAGATGGCGATCAACGCGCCGGCGAGCTCGAGGCCCGAGGTCTTCCTGTCGAAGAAGAGGATGTCCCACGCAAACGTGAGCGCGGGCTGCAGGAGGAGGATCAACGCGGCGCGGGATGCGTCGACGCGATGAAAGTTGCGCGAAATGATGATCCAGCCCTGGGCCTGGCACAACACGCCGTAAGCAACCAGTACCAGCGCTGTGTTCATGTCAGGAATGGCGAGTGCTTCCCCGCCGACGAGTGCGGTCAGCGCGAGCAACAAGGCGGTGAACCCGCTCACCCAGGTGAGATTGGCGGGCGCGGAGAGACGGTTGTGCTCGCGGCGCGCGCCGCGCAGGCACAACAGGTATGCCGCGTAACTGATCGCGGTGAACACACCGAAGATAACGCCGGTGCGGTAGGTCGCATCGAACTGCGACCAGTGCAACCCGACGAGCATGAACAACCCCGTCACCGCGATCGGGATGGAAATCAGGAAACGCCACGTCGCGCGCTCGCGAAAGATCAGAATGCCGGCCGCCGCCATGAAGAACACTTGAAAATTTCCGAGGATGGTCGCAAGTCCGGGACCCACGTAATGGATGGATCGATGCCAGAAGTAGATGTCGGCCGCGAACGCGACGCCGCCCAGGAGCACCCAGCGCAGATTGTTCCATCCGCGCCAGAATGAATCGCGGCGCGCGAGCGCAATCGCGAGGAGCGCAATGGCGCCGAAGAGATTGCGATACACACCGGCGGCGGTTGGTCCGATGTGGGCAATCTTCACGAACACTCCGGAAAAACTGATGAGGAAGCTTCCCGCGACGATCTCGAGCTCCGCGCGATGCGAGTGCGCGGCGTCTTTGCTCATTGCAGCGATGCACCCCGTCCCACACCGCGTGGTGCCTTGTCGGGCGCGTCGAGAAGCTCGAACGTGACGCACGGGAAGCGCGACGTCTCGGTGGAGCGCATCGCCTCGGCGAGTCGCTCGTGGAGCTCGGGCGTCCACTCGGTCCATTTGGCGATGTACGCCTCGGCTTTGGCGGCGTCTCCCGCCGCCTGAATCTCGAACACGTCGCGCAGCATGGACGCCGCCGCGGCGTGGAACTTGTCCTCGTTCACGCTGAGCCGCCCGCTCGTCGCATCGAATGTGAGCACGCCCTGCGCCATGAAGTAGTTGAACTGCATGAGCTCCATGATCTGGTAGGGCTGCGAGCGGTCGGGACGGTTCTTGTTGAGGACGCGGCGCACGCCGCTCGCGTACAACTGATGGAGATCGCCCGCGGAGTAGAATCCGATCTTCTGAAGCTCGGGTCCCAGGAAGAGCGACACCAGGTCCGCTTTCATCTCTTCGTACACGCTCGACGCCTGCTGCAGCGCGAGGTCGAGGTCGCGTCCGTCGCGCGTGCGATCCACACCGAGATAGTGCCCGATCTCGTGCCAGAGGGTGCGGTCGCTGCCGCCCTTGGGCGTGAACGACGGCACGAAGCGGTCGTCCACCGCGGCCGCGTACGCCGCGCGGCTCGCCGCGAAAATATCGGGCGACTCCATGATGTTGCGACGGAGCAGAATGGTGCGGCCGTAACGGCGCGCCATGTCGGAATCGTTGGGAAGAATGCTCGCGGTGTTGGCGCTTCGGGCCTGGCCGAAATCGGCGAGCACGTCGTAGAGCCCGACCGGAATGTCGGAGCGCACGCGCTTGTGCGCTTTCCCTTCGTCGTAGGGGAGGCTGTCCTCGAGTTTCTGCAGCTGGGAGGTCGCGGCGTGCAACGCCTCGCTGCGCTCCCGGTCGAGCACGAGAATGCTGAGCGCGAAGTACGTCTTCGAGCCGTAAAGCTCGTCGTCGTAGTTCTCGTATGAACCGATCTGCGCGTTCAGGGTTTTGTACCGGCCCGTCACCCACGACGCGTCGCCCGATTCATAGTCGTTCGACACGAGATCGCGCGCACGGTTCCTGAGGTAGGTCGCGAACTCCGCGTCCTCGGGCTCGATTTGATTGCCCGCGTCCATGAGGAGCCGGTAGCACTTCTCCATCTGGTCCGCAAACGCAACCGAATACGGCACGGCGTAAAACGCGTGCGGATCGGGATGTTTCGCCATGGCTTCGAGCGATTGACGAAGTCCCGGCTGCAGTCCGTCGATCAGCGGGTGCGCCTTGAGCGCGGCGATGTCGCGCTTGAGCGACGCTGGGTCCACGCGACGCACGACGGTGCGCGCGCCGAGGAGCGCGCTCCGCGCTTCGGGATGCGCGGTCATGTACGCGTCGATCTCTTCTTTGGTGGCGCCGGCCGGATACATGCTGCCGCCTTTGGGCGGAGCGCCGATGGGCAGGAACGGTCGGCGTTGGTTGTCGAGCATGCGGGCCACCGGGCCGCGATTCATATAATAGAGGGTGATCAGATTGCGGGTTTCCGCGGGCGAGCCCAGACGCTGGTCCAGCGCATAGAGTTGCGCGCGCGCCGCCACTGCTCCGGGATAGCGCTGCTCCTCGTACAGATCCTCGAAAATCGAACCCGCCTCCAGGAGCTTCGTCACGGTTGCCCGCTCGCGCGCTGTGAGCTTCGAGATGTCGGGTGAGAGGTGCGCGACAAGTGTCTTGTCGATGACGGGCTGGCTCTCGGCAAGCGGGAGATACCCAAGCGGCAACTGAACGGGTGAGGAGGATGCGATGGTGCTCATGGTGACGCTCAACGCCGCGCACGCGGCCAGGAGTGCAATGCGATGTTTCATTCGTTCTCCCAGTGCGGATCCGCTTCGGGATATTTCGCGAGGTAGCCCCGGAAGGTGTCCTTGATCTCCTGCAGACGCTGCGGCGTGCGTGCTTCGAAGCGCAACACCAGCTCGGGCAGGTTCGACGATGCGCGCACCAGCCCCCAGCCGTCATCGAAGATCACGCGCGCGCCGTTGATGTCGACCACGCGCTTGAAGTCGCGCTTGAGCTCGGCCGTCAGCTTGTCGACGACCTGGTACTTCACTTCGTCGGGGCACTTGACCTGTATGGCAGGCGTCGAGATGTACGTCGGCGTTCCCGCCATGATTGTCGAAAGCGTTTCACTGCGCGCCGCCACGTACTCCGCGAAACGCAACCCGGAATAGATCCCGTCGTCGAATCCGTAATAGTTTTCCACGAAGAAGACGTGACCGCTCATCTCGCCCGCCAGCGCGGCCTGTTCCTCGTGCAGCTTGGCCTTGATGTGCGAGTGCCCCGTCTTCCACATGATGGGCACGCCGCCGTGCGCCTTGATGTCATCTTCGAGCGCTTGCGTGCACTTCACGTCGAACACGATCTTGCCGCCGGGCTGGCGCTCCAGCACCTGGCGCGCGAGCAGGATCATGTAACGATCGGGCCAGATCACGTCTCCATTTTCGTCCACCACGCCGAAGCGGTCGCCGTCGCCGTCGAAGGCCATGCCGAGGTCGGCGCGTTCTGCGCGCACGCGCTTGCCCAGAATCTCGACGGTGTCGGTGCGCGCGGGATCGGGCTCGTGATTGGGGAAATCGGGATCCAGATCCGTGAACTGCTCGATCACGTCGAGTCCCGCGGCCTTGAAGATGCGCGGTGCAAACGCACCCGCGGTTCCGTTGCCGGTGTCGATCACCATCTTGAGCGGGCGCTTGATCTTCACACGCGACACCAGATCATTCTGGTAGTCGTCGATGATGGTGGCCTCGGTGTAATCCCCGTGGCCGGTCACGAAGTCTTCGCGCGCGATGATGTCGTAGAGCTCCAGGATCTCGCTCGCCACCAGCGTGGAGGAAAATCCCGCGCCGAGCTTGAGACCGTTCCAGCCCTTGGGGTTGTGGCTGCCCGTGATCATGGCGCCGCCCTTTACTTTGAAGCGGTATTGCGCCCAGTACATCATCGGCGTCAGGCACATGCCGATCATGATCACGTTGCGGCCGGTCGCGCGCAGTCCTTTCACCAGACCGTCTTTGATCTCCACCGAGCCGAAGCGGCAGTCGTAACCGACCACCATGTGCTCGACGTCCCTGCGCGCCAGAAAGGTTCCGAAGCCGCGGCCGATCCATTCCGCGCTGATGGGATTCAATTCTTCATCGTTCACCCGTCCGCGAATGTCGTATTCGCGGAACATGGTTTTCTTGAGCAGAGGCACGTCGAGGTCCTTCCGTATTGAAAGTTGCTGCGGGGCGCGCTAACTGCGCGCGCGATGATCGACCGCGCGCACTTTGACGCCGGCCATCATGGCATAGGCGCGCATGAGGTCGCGCTCGCCCAGTCCTTCGCTGGACTCGGGCGCATAGACGCGGATGCGGATGGGGTCGAGATTGAGGTTGAGAGCGTCGAGTGTGCGCCATTGATCCACGTACGCCTCCACCCACATGTGGCCGACGAACGCGTGGTCGCGTTCACTGTACGCGAGGCCGACCACCGGGCGCGCCGGGACGCCCGCTGCGCGCAGAATCGCCGTGGTGAGGAGCGAGTGCTCGGTGCAATCACCCGTGCGCGAGCGGTACACATCCAGCGCGGACGCGTACCCCTGTTCCATATTCTTGCGCGTGATGTGCGCGTCCACCCACGCCGCCACCGAGCGCGCCAGCACCCAGGTGTCGTTGCGCGTCGCCTTCGCGAGGCTGTCCGCCACGGCTTTGATCTCGGCCGCGTCGCACTGCACGAAGCGGTCCGGCTTCAGGAAGACGCCGCGCTTGTCGCCGTCGACAGTTTCCTTGTCCGCAATGGCGCGCGTGAGCTGCAGCGTGACTTCTTCTCCCTTGCGCGAGACTTCAATCTGACTGGGACCGCTCATCGATCCCGGCGGGAGCGTGCGCGGAAAGTCGAGCACCAGTGTGACCGTGTCCATGCGCGAGGCCGGCACCGGGAATCCCGGGCACGGCACCATCGACTGCTTGATGATGTCGAAGCTCGGCTCGATGGGAGTCGCTTCCAGCTCCGCGGGTGTCACGCGCACGATCTCGATCTCGATACCCAGCTGACGCACCAGCGTGCGCTCCGCGCGATGCGTGCCCGTGGCCGCGTACCATGAAGTCGACGACGCCGTTTCCGCACCCGAGTCGTATTCATCGACAGGAATGACTTCGCGTTCGTCGCTCCCGATTGGCATTTTCAATTTCTTGCCGCGCACCAGCCGGCTGGTGCGAAAATCACCTTCGGAAATGTCGAACACCGTGATCGTCGTTTCGGCCGCCGTGCCGCTCAACCAGTGTGATACCAGCTCGCGTCCGATTTTTTCGCTGACCGCCTCTTTCTTCCACGCGATCACCCGGTGGCGCGTCGCGCCGCCGGCGCTGGTTTCATAGCGCAACGAATCGCCGTCGATCGTTGCCGTCGACGTGAGATTGGAGACCGTGCTCTGCATGCGGGCGCGCATGAACTTGCCCTCCGGCGTGCACGCTTCCTCGGTGAGAATCGACATCGCGAGCGGTGTCCCCATGCGGGTGAAGCTCAGGTTCATCTGGGCCTGGAACACCAGCTCGTCGGCCGCCTGCGTCCAGCGCTCCGACGCCGTTCCGACAGCGCTGCCGCCCATGCGGATCATGAACCAGTCTTCATCCAGCGAAGCCGGCAACTGTGGCCTGGCGGCGCCACCCAGGGCGGCCGCGAGCAATATGGCGAGCCCCAGGGCGGCTGCCCGGGCACTTTGACGCGGAGGAGTCATTGCCGCAACTTACCATGCCGGGGCCGGGCTGGCCAATGTCTCAAAAAGCGGTGGACCGCCACCAGTTGCCCCATACATGATTCCGCCAGGGAACCCTCGAATTTGAGCCACGGAGTCCAATTCAACATGCGCGTTGTACGGGTGCTCGGAACAGCCGGCCTGCTGTGCCTTACCGCGTTCGGCTGCGGCGGCAGATCGTCCGTCAATCAGTCGTCCACGCCTCCCTGCGAAACACGCGTCCCCGCCGAACATCCCGCCGACACCGTCACCGTCGTCGTCTTCGACAAGATCGATCCCACGCACGCACCGGTACCGCAAAATCGCGAAGAGCGATTTGTCTTCTCTCATTTATATGAGACGCTCGTGAACATCGACTGCTACGGGGACGTTCAGCCGGCGCTCGCGAAGTCGTGGAAAGAAGGAAGCGACGGCTGGCTCATCGAGCTTCGTGACGGCGCGCAGTTCTGGGATCAGAGCCCGGTAACGTCGGATGATGTAGTGAGGAGTTTCGATCCTGCGATCAAGCGCGGCCTCGCCATCACGTCAGTCGACATCATCGACCGTCGAACATTTCTCGTCAAAGGCGTGCGCGGCGCACCCGATATCAAGCTACTCGCACTGCCTATGATTGCCATCCGTCGTGACTCTGACAGCGGTCCGCCGATGGGAACCGGCGCGTGGCAGTTCAATTCCGACATTCCAGTTGCTGAAAGTGTCGTAATCGAACCCGTGGTGACCGCTCTCGGTCCCGTTGTTCGCTTCGTTCAAGCCAACCCCACTGACGCAAAAGACCTCGTCGCCGGCGCAGCCGATGCAATGATCACTGATGATCCTGCAGCAATCGACTATGCTCGCGAGCGGCACACGACGATGGCGCCCCTCGCTTGGGACCGAGCGTACGTGCTGGTTGCTCCCATGCGCGGGTCTG
>Ga0173479_10000229_pt1 | contig 10199 bp, 4 predicted proteins | sample NitcycUS104311B1_FD_136668 | JGI IMG/M metagenome (GOLD analysis project Ga0173479, IMG submission 136668) | Soil microbial communities from Arlington Agricultural Research Station in Wisconsin, USA - Nitrogen cycling UWRJ-S104-311B-1 (version... | ecosystem: Environmental > Terrestrial > Soil >... | reverse complement strand
TTGACGACCACATAGGTCGTCGTGAAGCCAACTGCGTTGTTGAAGCTGCACGAGTTTCCGTTTTCGTCCTGGTAAAGACCGATGGTCGCGTCCGCACCGAAGGCAAAGCCGGAAGCGAGCAGAAGACAAACGATGGCCAGCGATACGACGAGGGATACCCGGGGATGTCCTGCGCGCGCGGCGCGCTCGCGTGGGTGGAGCATAGGACATTGAACCTGATGGTTAGCCGGAAGTTTACACCGGGCCGCCAAAGGTTTCAATACCCCACGTGAGGTGGCTTCACTTCAAGAGCACCAGCTTGCGGGTCAGCCGCTCTTTACCCGCATCCAACACATAGAAGTACACGCCGCTCGAGACGGTGCTGCCACTGTCGTCGCGGCCGTTCCACACCACGGAGCGTGTACCACCCGATTGCGTCTCATCGACAAGCGTACGAACGCGACGTCCGGTCGCATCGACGATCATCAGGCGCACGCGCGTTGCGCCGCCTTGCGTCGGCAGATCATAACGAATGGTGGTCTGCGGGTTGAACGGGTTGGGTTGATTCTGGTGCAGCGTCAGCTCGAGGTCGGGCATGCTCACCGTGGCCACGATGGAACGAATCTCATTTCCGTTGGTGGATCGCACCACGAGCTCATAGTGATAGGTCAGCCCCGGCTGCACGCCCGTGTCTACAAACGAACCTTTTTCGGTGACGGGTCCTTCGCTGATGGTGTGCGCGGCCCCGTTCTCATCGCGTCGCTGCAGCGTGAACTTGTCCATCTCCTCGTCGCTGGACAGCTCCCAGGTCACATCGACGCGGTTGCGCTGCGGCTTCGCATCGAACCTCGAGATCAATACCGGAATCGATCCACCGGCGAGATAGAACGACCACACCGGTGACGTGATGTACCAATGTCCGTCGCTGAGCTCCACATGCCAGTAATAGGTGACGCCGGCCTCGAGCGGTCCGACCTGGAATTTCCGCTCCGTGGTCTGACCGTAAAACTGGTACGGATTGTTCACCGGCCCGAGGAAAACCAGGTACGTCAGCGGATCATTGTCCGGATCAACCGCGTACCACTCGAGCAGCGGGTTCTTGTTCTGAACGAACGCGCCGTCGGGCGGACTCGGGTTGCCCGCGGCAGTCGGAGCCTGATTGGCGCTGTTGGAAGTCTGGAACGACGACGTCGCACCGGATGTCTCGAGCCCGCCGGTGTCCCGCGCGACGATGCGCCAGCGATATGTTGTCGACACTGCCAGGGTCAGCGGCACGTACTCCGCAACCGTTGCATCGTGCGCGACCATCGGCGGCGCGGTCTCGGTTCCAAAATACACGTCGTACTTGAGCGCCTGACCTTCCGGATCGCTCGCCGTCCACACCAGCTTCGTGTTCACGGGAAGGTTGGTGGCACCATTTGCGGGTGACACAACAATCGGCGCCGCGGGCGGCAGGTTGGCCGGCTTGGTGGTGAACGACCACGCCGGGCCCGATGTGGTCGCGGCGTAGGTGTCACGCGCAACGACGCGCCACCAGTACGTCGTCACATTGGCGAGCGCACCCGGATTGAACGACTTCGTGGAAACATTGCTCGCCACCAATGGCGGCGGATTGATGGCTCCAAAATAAACGTCGAACTTGAGCTGCTGGAGTTCGGGATCGCTGGCCTGCCACGACAACGTCGAATTGGTGGTGACATTGACAGCGCCATTGGCCGGTGACGGACTGGACGGCGCGGCCGGAGGCTGGTTCGGCCGGGTCTGGAAGGTCCACAACGGCCCCGCCGTTTGATGCAGTCCCGGATCGCGCGCGATCACCTGCCACTGGTAGTAGGAGCCGGGATCCATACTGCCGTAGAACGTGCTCTTCTGCTTGATGCTGAACGCGATTTGCGTCATCTGGCCGTCACACTTGCACGTGTTGTTGGCGTTGAAATAACTCGTGATGGGTGTGATGGGCGCATCCGCGAATGCGCAGTCCACGGCTTCCACATGGCCGGTAAAGGGATCGGCCGCCACGGTAAATTCACAGCACGGGGTCGTGCTTGCGTTCGCCATGTATCCCATCTGCAGTGCAACGAACGGCTGGCCCAGGCACGTGGGTGACGCAATGGAGATTCCGGTCTGTGATGACCCGATCGACACGAACGGGGCGGGCACGACGTCGTACAGGTAGGTGGAGCCGAAGCAACCGGGCGCGACAGCAGAGAAGCGAACGCCGCTAATGCCCTGCCCGCGCGGCTTGACCACGACGTACAAGGTCCGCAGCCCCGAGGGATTCCCCGAGAGGCTGCACGAGGATCCGACCGCATCGGTGTAGACGCCGATCGTGGCGTTCGGTGTGGGCGCCGGGATCTTGCCCAGAAACACGTCGAAGCGGACTTCTTCCCCTTCCGGATCCGTGCTCTGCCACGAGAACGTCGTCCCGGTGTTCACGCCGGTCGCGTTGTCAGCCGGCGATGGACTGGATGGAACCGATGGCGCCTCATTCTCCGCCTTGGTGGTAAAGCTGCACACTTCGGTCGACGCCTGCTGGCCACCCGAATCGTGCGCCACCACGCGCCAGAAATACGTCGTGGAATACGCGAGCGAGACGGGCGTATACGATTTCAAAGTGAGATTGGTCACCACCAGAGGAGGCGCCGACGCCGTGCCGAAATACACGTCGTACGTCATGCTCTGTCCGTACGGCTCCGTGGCCTGCCACGTGAGCGTCTGCGGCAGCGGCACCTGCGCGGTGCCGCACGCAGGAGTGAGGTTGGTCACCACCGGCGGCGGATCGCCGCGGGTTGTGAACGTCCACGTGGGGCCGGACGTATCCTGTCGTTCGTGGTCGTGAACGACAATGCGCCACCGGTAAGTGGTGTCGAACTGCAGCACGGGCGGCGAATACGTCATCGCGCTGATGTGCGCTGCAACGAGCGGCGGTGGATCACCAGGGCCGAGGTAGACATCGAAGTAGAGCGCCCCGCCATCCGGATCCGTCGCGATCCACTGCAGCGTTGGTGATGGCGAAACGACGGCGCCATAGGCGGGAGAGATGTACGTGATGGTCGGGGGCAAGTTGGTTCTGGTGGTGAATGACCACAATCCACCTGCAGTCTCCTTTCCGGCCGCGTTGCGCAACACGATGCGCCAGAAATAGACCGTGTTCTCGAAGAGCGGTCCCGGATTATAGGAAGTAGGTCCGGTGACGAGCACATTGGATGCGACGAGCGGCGGAGAGGGCACGGTGCCGAAATACACGTCGTACGAAAGCGCGAGCCCACCGGGATCCGCCGGTGTCGCCCACAGCAACTGTGGAACCAGCTCCACCGCAGAAGCGCCGTTGGCCGGATACGGGTTGCTCGGAGCGAGTGGCGGCTGATAGAGATCACCGCACGGACACGACGCGTCGGCATTGAAGCGACTGATCACCGATTGAATCGGCGTGGCGTTGTAGGAACAGTCCACCGCTTCGAGCGCGCCGGTCAGCTGGTCAGCCAGAATCGGAAACGCGCAGCACGGCGTCGTGCCTGCGTTCTGAAGGTACGTGATCTGGAGCGCATAGAACGGTTCCATCTCGCAGTTGCGTGATGAAATAGAGATCCCCGTCTGGGAAGAACCGATGCTGGCGAAGACGTCGGGCGCGGTCTCACTCAGGAACACCGCATCGAAGCAGGATGGGATGGGCGCCGAAAAACGGACCCCGCGAATTCCGTTCGCTCCCGGGCGAATCACAACGTAGGCCGTCACAAAGCCGGCGTTGTTCCCATTGAAGCTGCACGAATATCCGTTGGCGTCGCTGTAGAGACCGATGGTGGCGTCGGTGGCGCTCGCTGCTTCCCACATGAGCGCGAGGCACACCACGGCGACTGAAACCACGGTGGTGATACGGGTGGCGAGTGCGCGTCCGGCGCGCGGCAGTGGTGGCTGCATGGTAGTCACGGGGGCGGCGGCCATTCAGCGTCAACTGTGAGGTTACACCGAGCGTTCGCTGCCTTTCAAGCTCACTTCAAGAGGACCAGTTTCCTGCTCCGTCGCTCCTTGCCGGCCTCGAGGACATAGAAATAAACGCCGCTCGCAACGGCGCGCCCAGCGTCATCGCGGCCGTTCCAAATTGCCGAGCGAGAGCCTGCAGTCTGCTGCTCGTCGACGAGCGTGCGCACGCGTCTTCCCGCGACATCGATGATGGAGAGTCGCACGCGTGCATTCGCCGGCAGGTCGTAGCGAATCGTGGTGAGCGGATTGAACGGATTGGGAACATTCTGATGCAGCGCGAGCTTGAGCTCCGGCATCGAGACGGTGACGGTCTGCGAGCGAAACTCGTCGTGGTCGGTGGTACGAATCAGGAGCTCGTAGTGGTACGTCTTTCCCGGCATGACGGACGTGTCAACGTATGCCCCTTCGACTCCCTCCACCGGTCCATTTGAAATTGAGATGGCTGGTCCTGTCGTCCCTTCGTGTCGGAAGAGCGTGTAGCGGTCCATGGCTTCGTCGCTTTGCAGCGACCAGTGCACTTCCACGTTTGTGCCCCTGGCGCGAGCATCGAAACGCGAAAACAACACGGGTACCGCGCCGTTGTCGAAATACCACGGATTTTCCGGCCTCACCGTCCAGTACAAGTCCTTCACTTCCACGGTCCAGTAGTAACGGGTGTTGTTGGTGGTGTTGACCAGGAGATGGTGGTCGGTCGTGGTTCCAACCAGCACGAGTGGATTTTTCGGGTAGGGATACTGCGTCCCCATGTACACATTGAACGTGAGTTGTTCGCCGTCCGGGTCGGTGCTCTCCCACGAAATGTCCACGGTCGATTGAGCGGGATGGTAGGACCACGACGGATGCGCCGTCGACGGTGTGGAGGGAACACGATTGGTCGTGTTCGCCGTCGTGAATGACCACACAGGACTTGTCGTCTCGGCACCGTATGAATCGCGGGCCACCACGCGCCAGTAATACGGCGTCGAGGGATCGAGAAGACCTGGATCATATGACGATGGAGCCTGGTGATCCGACACCAGGGGCGGGTCCGCATCGGCGCCGAAATACACGTCGAAATTCATGGGCTGATAGTCGGGTTCGTATGCATACCACTCGAGCGATGGGTTGACGGGCACACCGGGAGCACTGGCTGCGGGAACGGGATGGTACGGAGCGTACGGCGGCGGATTCTGTTCCTCGGTTCGGAAGGTCCATGTCGGTCCGGTGGTCACCGCGCCATAGGGGTCGCGGACCGTGACGTACCAGGAATACGTCGTCGCATAGGCCAGGTTCGTGACGTCAAAGTATGCGATGGGGTTGTCGCTCAGATTCTCGCCCACCCGTGGCAGCGGAAACGTCGTCCCGAAATAGTAATCGTACGCGAGTGGTTGTTGGTCGGGATCGGTGGCCTCACACGACAACCTCTGCACCGTTGGTTTGTACCCGCTGCCGCCGTTGAGCGGATGTGGATCTGACGGCGCATTGGGGGGCGAGTTCGCCGCCGCGGGTCCCGGAACGGTGAATGTCCACGTCGGACCGATCACCATCGGGTTGGCGAGAGCTTCGATGTGCCACGTGTACGTTCCCGGCGGAAGCGACCACGGCAACTGAAATTGCGGATTGAATACGAAGGCCAGCCACACGTCGGGGCCGCCCCAGTCGAGATACACGTAGTAATTGGGAATGTCGTCCGGGTCGTCCGATTCCCATTTGAAAAGCGGATTGGCGGCCGCGATCGATCCGTCAGCAGGCGTCGGGTTGGATGGAACCGCGGGAGGGATATCAGCGGCGCCGGCCGCAGACGGGCATAGCCATGCGGACAGAATGAACGTCGCGAGATAGAAACCGAACGCGCGCGTGCGAGCTGAGAACGACATGGCGCCTCCCTGCGAGGGATATGATCAACGCGTCAAGAACAGCGTTATCAGTAGAAGCGCCAGCCGGTCCTTTCGTGCATCAAGATCTGGAGAGCTCTGCGAGAGCGTGTGTGAAGTGAGCGAGAAAAGCGTACTCCTCCGTGCAACGCGTTTCAATACCCCGCTGCAATTCTTGCCGCGTGGGACCGGTCTCGTTCGCCTTATATAGATGAGTAAGCCGGTCCGGCACCGGGCACGCTTCTTGCCGTTACGCCTTTCGCTCACAAGCATTTATGGGCATGAGGACGCGAAAAAGGCCGGGTATCTGGTGAAAGAATCAAGAGACCGCTCGAAGGAGCGCACGCGGGCCACAAACCCGGCGTGTGGCGCTGTGCACGCATTCTGCACGGCGCTGGTTGTGTTGGTGGCGCTGGTGGCTTCATACGCACCGGCGGCTTTTGCTGCGCCGGAAAATGTTGCCCGGCATGTCGACCAGCAGTTGCGCGCGGGGGCGGTGTCGCTGCCGCTGGACGCCGAAGTGGAATACGCGGCCGCGCTGGATGATGCGCGCCACGGCAAGCTCGACGGCGCGCGCGCACACCTGAAGTCCGCCATCGCGCTGGCACCGCATTTCACAGACAGCTACTTCACGCTCGCGCGCCTGGAAGCACGCCGGCTCTCGCCGGACGCGATCTTCTGGTTCGCGCAGGGCGTCATCGTCACCACGCGCAGCTTCGAGGCCCAGTCGCTCTTCGCCGCCAATGCCGGTGTCGCGATCATGCTGATCTTCCTGATCACATCGGGCATCGTGTACCTGGCACTGGTGCTCCGCTATTTCCCGTTTCTCGCGCACCGCATCGCCGATTTTCTCTCGCGCCGTTTCAACGCCGCCAAGCCGCGCGCGTGCGCGTATCTGATCTTGTTCGCACCTTTCGTGATCATCCCGGCCTATCCGATCGCCATCGCCTGTGTGATGTTGTGCACGTGGCCGTTCATGCAGCGTCGCGAGCGGGTGGTGGCGTTCATGTCGGCGACGGCGTTCGCCGTTCTGGCGTGGTTCGCGCCGTTCATCGATCGCTACTCGCCGATCGCGGATCCGGCCTCGCTCACCTCGCTGATCTCACAGGCCAATGAATCGGCTGCCGACCCGACGCTGGCCGCGCTCATCGCGGGCACGCCGTCGCGCGGCCTCGACGCCGAGAAGCAGACCGCGCTCGGCCTGCTCGCCATGCGCGCGGGAGAGCAGGAACAGGCCGTCGGCCACTTCCTCGCGGCCATCGAAAAGAACCCGCACGAGTCGCTGCCGTACGTGAACCTGGGCAACGTCTACTACCTGAACGGCCAGTACGACAAAGCGCTCGAGGGTTATCGCAAGGCGGAACAGGTCAACAGCGCCGACGCCGTGGGCCAGTACAATCTGGCGCAGGCGTACATCAAGACGCTTCTGATGGACGAATCGTCGCAGGCGTTGAAGCGCGCCTCGCAGGCCGGCTTCGACGCCATCCACGAGAGCTTCGCCACGCGCGCTCGCGACACCTGGTCGATTTTCCCTCGCATCTACGGCGCGGAAGATTTCTGGCGCATGGCCGCGATCGAAGGCAGCCACGAGCACACGGCCGTCATGTCGTCCGCGCTCACCAGCGCCACCGGAGTATCGCCGCGGTTCGGTTTTGTGATCGTCGTCGGCGCCCTGTTGCTTTCGCTCATCGGTGCCAAGTTCATCAAGCCGCTCAAGGTTGCCTTCCAGTGCTCCAACTGCGGTGAGATCACATGCAATCACTGCTGCAGCGACGACAACGGCACCATCCTGTGCAAGGCGTGCGGCAAGGTCGTGCGCGGCGTGACCAGCGACAAGGTGCTGGAAGCACTGCTGCGCCAGCGCCGGCAGTCGGTGATCGTCAAGCGCCGCAAATCGATCAAGTGGATCACCCTGTGGGTGCCGGGCGTGCGCCATCTTTTCTACGGACGCATGTTCAGCGGCATCACCGTCGCGACCATGTTCGCGGGTTGTGTGGTGGCCTTCCTGGCGACGGGCTACATCCTGCCGCGCTGGTCGTCGCTCGACTATTCGACGCCGCTCTGGCAATGGATCCTTCCCGCGCTGGGCGTGATCTTGTCATACACCATTGCGGTGATGTCGCGGCAGCTCTACGAAATGCGCTCCACGCGCAGCGGCACGCGCTCGCGCAGCACGGAAGTTTCGGACGACAGCGCGGCGTCGGCTTGAGGACCGCGAGATGAAGGGGCTCTGACATGGCACTCGAAGGAAATCTCAGCTCATTCGGACTCGAAGAGATTCTGCAGCTCATCGCCGTGCAGCAGAAGACCGGCATGCTGTCGGTCAACATCAACGAGAAGACCACGGTTCTCTTCTTCCGTGACGGCAAGATCATCTCGACCCGTGATCGCCGCAGCAAGACGCGCGATCCGTTTCGCGAATACCTCATGCGTTACGGCGTGCTCTCGCGCGAAGACCTCGTGCGTCTCACCCAGATCGGCGCGGAGTCAAAGCTCGACCTGCTCGACATTCTGACGTCGGAGAAATTCCTCGACGAGAAGCAGCTGTCGCGGCAGTGGCGTTTCCACATCCAGGAAGCGCTGCACGACGTGCTGACGTGGGACCAGTGCTCCTACAAGTTCGTCTCCGGTGATGAAATCGTGGGCGGCGTGAAGTCGCTGGGCGAGCACATCGTCGAGCCGTTGCTCATGGAGTGCATGCGCCGCATCGACGAATATCCGATGCTGCAGGAGATGTTCCCCGCCGAAGGCATCCGCATCGCCCCCACCGGCCGCGAGCCGGCCGAGGGCGCCGAGATGTTCGAGAGCGAGAAGAGCGTCCTCGCCATGCTCAAGTCGGCGCGAGCGGTGCGCGACATCGTGGCGCGCGCCAAGATGCCGGCTTTCGACACCTATGAAGCGCTGAAGCTCCTCAAGGAAAAGGGTCTCGTCGTGATCGAAGCGGAAGTCGCCGCGCGCGACGACGCCCCCGGCCACTCGGCGCACGCCAAGGCGCGCCGCCGCCTGGGAAATCCGCTCGTCATGGCGGCCTGTGTCATCGTGTTCACGGCGTGCGCCTTCGTGGGCGCGATCCACGACGCCGACCGCGCCGCCGCCATGGCGCGCAACGGCCTCCTGTCCAACGACGCCGCGCACCGTTCGCGTATCGAGTACCACGTGCGCTGGCTCATCGAAGCGTACCGCGCCCGCAACGGTTACTATCCCACCGACCTCGGTGAGCTGTGGAAGTCCGGCCTCGCCGACTCGGACACCATCCACAACGCGTCGGCCCTCGAGCTTCGATACAAGTTGACGAGCGACCGGCAGGCTTATACGCTTCTGTAATCGCGCAGACCAACGCCATTTCCTCCGCTTCGGGCCGGGGCCCTCTTGCGCGCGCAGCCCTGCGCGCGGCGGATTTTCTTTTTGTCCTCCGGCCCCTGATTCTCGTCCCCGCCTGGGCCTTCTACAGCCTCGGCGCGCATTCCCACACCGTGTCGCGCGCCGTCGAACACACCGCCGTCATCCAGTCCGCGTTCTGGTGCCTCTCGGCGCTGCTCGCGTGCGCGTACGTGCTCAATCAGATCTTCGACCTCGAGAGCGACCGCCTGAACGGCAAGGGTCTCTTTCTCACGCGGCGCGTGTTCCGGCCGCGCACCATGTTGTTCATCGCACTCGCGTGCTTCATCGTGTCGTCGCTGCTCTATCACAACGCGCACAACGTGCAGCGCATTCCGCTCGTCGCCGCGTTGTTGCTCTCGCTCATTTATTCGCTGCCGCCCTTGCGCCTGTGCGCGCGGCCGTGGTGGGATCTGGCCGCGAATGCGATCGGCTACGGCGGGCTCGCATTCGTGATCGGAAACGGCGCCTTGTCCAATGACGTGATGCCGGCCATCCTCGCCGCGGTGCCGTGGGTGCTGCTGGTTGCGGGCACGTTCCTTCACACCACGATCCTGGATGTCGAAGGTGACGCGGCCGCGGGCAAACACACCACGACCGTGGTGTTCGGCGAGCGGCGCTCCGCGCTCCTGTCGCTGGGATTCGGTGCGGCGGCGTTCGTGCTCAGCGTGGCGCCCAAACTGCGCGGCCTGAAAGGCGCGAGCTGGCTCGCCGCCATCGTGACAGGCGGGGCTCTGATTGCATTTGCGTACGCGTACCATCGCCTCTCACGCGCGCGCGAGCTGTCGGTCGCGGAACGTTACGCCGTGCGCGCGCGCACGAGCTCCTATGCAGTTCAGGTACCCACCGCGCTGGTGGCCGTTGCCGCTGCGTGGAAAGATCCCTGGTTCCTGATTCTGGCGCTGCCTCTGGTGGCGTTCGCGTACGTGTACAACCACGCGCGTTTCAAGGTGAGTTATCCGGGCTGGCCTTCGCTGCCTCAAACCACGTCGTTACGCCCCGCGTCGA
>Ga0173479_10000228_pt1 | contig 10225 bp, 8 predicted proteins | sample NitcycUS104311B1_FD_136668 | JGI IMG/M metagenome (GOLD analysis project Ga0173479, IMG submission 136668) | Soil microbial communities from Arlington Agricultural Research Station in Wisconsin, USA - Nitrogen cycling UWRJ-S104-311B-1 (version... | ecosystem: Environmental > Terrestrial > Soil >... | reverse complement strand
GATTCTCGGTATGGATGAGCTCTCGGAAGAGGATCGCCAGGCCGTGACGCGCGCGCGCAAGATTCAGCGCTTCCTGTCGCAGCCGTTCTTCGTCGCCGAAGTCTTCACCGGCTCACCGGGCAAGTACGTGAAAATCGCGGACACCATTCGCGGTTTCAAAGAAATCATCGAGGGCAAGCACGACTCGATTCCGGAGCAGGCGTTCTACATGGCGGGTTCGATCGACGAAGTGGTCGAGCGCGCGAAGAGCATGTAATCGAGCATGGAAGCCACCTTCAACTTCAAGATGCTCACGCCGACGCGGACCGCCTTCGAAGGCGAGGTCGTGTCGATCGTGGCGCCCGGCGGCGCGGGATACCTCGGTATCCTGGCGCACCATGCGCCCATCATCTCGACCCTCAAGGACGGCGACCTGAAAGTGCGCTTCCAGGACAACCGCGTGGCGCATTTCAAAATCGGCCGCGGTCTGCTCAAGGTCGCGCACAACGTCGCGACCGTGCTGACGGAGTCGGTGGAAGAGACGAACGCGTAGTCGCGCGAAACGTGTTATCAACTCAAAGCGCCGCGGTGGGAAACCATCGCGGCGTTTTGTTTTGGCCTGCTGGGTGTTTTTTACCTTCGCAACGAAGGTAAATTTAACCCACCATGAGTTATGACGATGATTACGTAGAAACAAAAATGAGTTCGCGAGATCATCGGAAATCTCGCGAACTCATTTCGATATTCGCAATAGTTTGTAAGACGGGCCCTATGAGCCCGTATCACCGAGATGGGAATCGATCCACGCATCCACGGAAGTCACATTGGCGGGCACCATGCGCATGAGCGCGTCGCCGCCCTCGTTGGAGTGGCGTGTGACCTCGTCGGTCTCGACGGGGATCATGAAGCAGAATGTGCTCCCCACTCCCTGCCTGCTCTCCACCCAGATCTTGCCGCCGTGCAGCTCGATGATGTGCTTCGCAATCGCGAGGCCGATTCCCAGGCCGCCCGCCTGCCGCGTGGAGGACCCGTCGATCTGACGGAATGTGTCGAAGATGTTCGCGATCTGCTCGTCGGGAATTCCGGCGCCGGTGTCAACCACCTGCACCACCACGCCCTCGGGCGAGCGGCGCGTCGACAACTCCACCTTGCCACCACGCTCGGTGAACTTCACCGCGTTCGTCACCAGCGACATCACCACCTGGCTGATGCGCTTGTTGTCGATGTAGACCACCGGGATCTCGTAGCCGGGCTTGAAGGTCACTTCGATTCCCTTTGCATCCGCCGCCGAAGCCACCTTGGGCCACAGCACGCGCACGACATCGTGGATGTGGGAAAGCGTAAAGCTCAGCATGGCTCCGGAGACTTCCAGCTTGGAAAGATCCAGCAGGTCGTTGATCAACCGCAGCAGCCCCTGCCCGTTCTCCGCCACCACTTCCAGGAAATGCTTCCGGTCCTGCTCGTTCACCAGCCCGTCGCGCAGCGCTTCGGTATACGCGATGATCACCGAGAGCGGCGTGCGCAGCTCGTGGCTGATGTTGGCCAAAAACTCGGTCTTCATCTCGTCGACTTCGCGCAGGCGCTGGTTGGCGTCCTGCAGATTCTTGTTCTGAAGAATGATCTGCTGCTCGAGCATCTTGCGCTGCGAGATATCGTGCACAAGCACCTGGATGAAGGTGTCGCTCTTGAGCTCGATCAGGCTCGCGGAGATGTCGACGAAGATCACCGCTCCGTCGCGGCCCACCAGACGGCGGTCCACAAAGGACCGCGACTTGCCGCTCATGATGTTCACGAAGTCGCGGCGCGCCTGGAACTGGTCTTCGGTGTGGAACAGGTCGAAGTACGACTTGCGCAGGAGCTCTTCTTCCTTGGCGCCGAGCACTTCGCAGCACTGCCGGTTCACTTCCACCAACCGGCCGCTGTTGCGGTCGATCAGCATGATGATGTCGCTGGCGTTGCGCTGCAGCGTGCGGTAGCGCTCGCCCAGGTCCTTGGCTTCTTCCAGCAGAATGGCGTGCTCGATGGCGCCGCTCGCAATGTTGGCGCAGTTGACGAGCTTTTCCAGATCGGTGTCCACGAGTGCATTCACCGCGCGGCAGCCCACGTTGAGAGTTCCGATCACCTTGCCGCGCGCCATGAGCGGGGCCACCATGTCGGAGCCCAGTGGATCGCCCTTCACGGTTTCCACGAAGCGCGCATCGGCCGCGACATCGGTGCGCAGCACGGCGCGCTGGTTGGCGCATACCCACCCGGGGAGGGTGCGCTCGTTGAGCGGAATCACATGGCCCTCGACCTCGGTCTCCTTGCACCCCTTGCAGTAGACGTGCTTGAGAATCAGGGACTGGCTGTCGGGCGAAACCAGAGCAACGCTGGATCGATCGAATTCAATCAGCTGCGAGAGCTCGCGCGTGATGGCCTCGAGGATGTCATCGAGCCGGGTGTACTGCAGAATCGTCCCGGCAATGCGGACCATTGCCAGCAATTCGGCGTTCAATCGGGTGGCGGTGGTGGCGCTGGCGTCGTGGTCGGTCATGGATCAAGAGGGCGAAGCGTTCCCCGGCGGGCGACGGAACACCCGTCCGCTCCGCATGTATACTTGTCCGAACATCTGCACGAATCGTTCCGTGAATCTCGGGAACAGACCACGAGCCGTGACTTTGATGTGCCCATAACGATGTGGTAGGATCACGTTTTACCGCGCCTCTCGGCGCGGTGTCTTTTATCCATGGCCAACAAGAACAAGACACGTCCCGCCACGCCGGCTTCACGCCCGGTGAAACCGGCGGCATCCGCCAAATCGAAGCCATCCGCGCTCGATAACGCCGTTTCGTTCGGCTGGAAAAACCGCCGCGACTGGGCCGAGCTGGGCCTTGTGGTCGGTGTGGCGCTGCTCCTGCGCATCGCGTTTTTCTTTCTCAACCAGAAATTCAATCCGACCTTTCGCTTTCCCATCATGGACTCGCTCTATCACCACGAGTGGGCCCTGGATCTCGTCAACGGGGGAACCAAAGGCACGGACGCGTTCTTCCGCGGGCCGCTGTATCCGTACTTTCTCGCGTTTCTGTACAAACTGAGCGGCAACAGCATCGCCTTTGCCGTGTTCGTCCAACACCTGATCGGTTCCCTCACCGCCGGCCTGATCTATCTGACCGCCCGCGATCTCTTTTCGCGGCGCGTCGCGCTGGTGGCCGGACTGACCACGGCTCTGTACTGGGTGCTCGTCTACATGGAAGGCGACCTGCTCCTCGAGACCACGTTCATTTTCCTGAACACGATCTCGATGTATCTGCTCCTGCGCGCGATGAAGACGCAGAAAATATGGCTCTTCGCGGCGGGCGGTTTCACGCTCGGCCTCGCCACCATCGATCGTCCCAGCGTCATGGTGTTCTTCATTGCGGTGCCGGCGGCGATCTACCTGGCGCGCAATCGCGCGGCGACGGCGAAAACCTGGATCACACGTTTGATCGTGACAGCGGTTGCGTGCGCCATCCCCATCGCGCCGGTGATGATCCGCAACTACATGGTCGCGAAGGCCGTGGTTCCCGTCGGCGCATCGGGCGGTGTGAACTTCTGGATCGGCAACAATCCCAACTCCGACGGCTCGACCGCCATCGTGCCCGGCACGCGCGCCGACTGGTGGGGCGGCTATTTCGACGCCATCGCCATGGCCGAGAAGGACACCGGCCACAAGATGAACCTCGCGGAGGTTTCCGATTACTACTTCGCGCGGGGAAAACAGTTCATCCACGACCAACCCGACAAGGCGTGGCCGCTCATGTGGAAGAAGTTCCGCATGTACTGGGGCGCGGGTGAGCGCGCCAACGACAAGTACATCTACTTCTTCTGGAAGCTGGCCAAGATGAAGTGGGTGCCGCTGCCGGGATTCTGGCTGGTGGCGCCGCTGGCGTTTCTGGGCGGCGTGTTGCTGTGGCGGCGGCGCAACGAGCTGGCGATGTTCTATCTGTTCATCGTCGTGTACTCGCTGGGCGTGATCGCATTCTTCGTGAACGCCCGCTTCCGGCTGCCCATCATGCCGGCCATGACTCTGTTTTCCGCGTACGCGTGCGTGTACGTCGTCGACGCCTACCGCAGGAAGTCGCTCGACCTCGTGAAGGCGCTCCTCATCGTGGCGCCGGCGGCGTTGTTCGTGAACTCCGATTATCTGTATCAGAAGCAGATGCGGGCATATTCCGATGCGTTCTCGAACTTCACGCTCGGCAACGCGTACCTCAAGATGGGACTCAAGGGCACGGCGCTCGCGCACTACACGCGCGCCGACGAGATCAGCCAGGAGTATCCCACCCCGGCGTACAATCTGATCAAGCGCGACGTCGACTACAACCTGGGCACGCTCCTGTGGGAGCAGGGCATGTGCTCGCGCGCCATCGAAGTACTGGCGCGTGTCGGTGGCAACGACGACCAGGCCATGCACGCGCTCGACTGCATGGGCGATTGTTTCCTGCAGCGCAAAGATCTCGAGCATGCACGGCAATGCTTTGAACAGATGGCCGCCATCTCGCCGCGTGACGAGCGCTCCATCACCGGGCGTGCGCGCGTGGCCGCACTCACCGGCGACTACGCGACCGCCGAACGCATGCTGAACGAAATCGTGGACCCCAACCACACCGTGTATCCGCCCGCCTATCTGGCCCTGGCCGAAGTGCAGCGCGCGCAGAACAAGCTCGACCTCGCCATCCAGAGCTACAGCAACATTTCCACCCTCTCCGGCTACGAGCGCACCGCCAACCTCGCTCTGGCCGAAATCTACCGCTCGCGGGGCGACTACACACGCGCGCTGGCCGCCGCCCAGCAGGCGCTGATGCACTCTCCGCCCGGCGACACCGATGTGCGCAATCTCATCGACATGCTTCGCATGCACCGATGACCGCCCGGCCGCAGAGCTCCCCACCCCCGGCGCCGCGCCTGATCGGCGTCATCGACATCGGTACCAATTCTGTAAAGCTCGCCGTGGGTTACGTGGCGAAGGGCCGCGTGGTCTACACGTACGTCAAGCGTGAGCCCACTCGACTTGGCCGGGGACTCGCGGCGTCCGGCAAACTCGACGTCAACGCCATGCGCTACACGGTACGCGCCGTCATGAGATTGGTCATTGACGCCCGGCGCAACGGCGCCGCGGAAGTGATCGCTGTGGGCACCTATGCCTTTCGCGCTGCGTCCAACGGAGAGGGCGCTGTCCGGGGTATCGCGCGCGTATCCGGAGTGCCGGTGAAGATACTCACGGGAGCCGAGGAAGCCACCATGGTGCTCCGCTCCGTGCAGGCGCGCCTGCGCACGAAGCGCGATCTCATGGTGCTGGATATCGGCGGTGGATCCGCGGAGCTGATCGTGACGCGCGGCCGGCGGACTCCCCTCGTGCGATCGGTGCCGCTGGGAGCGGTTCGACTCACCGAGAAATTCCTGGCCAACGATCCGGTCACCGTTGATGAGTACTTGCGTCTGAATGAGGAGATCGAGCGGGTGGTGGCGGGCATGTTGAAAAACGTCCGCGTGCGCGACCTTCAACTGGTCGTCTCGGGCGGGACTGCAACCACCGCAGCCTCGATGCTCGAGTTACGCAGCGATGGGGGCGGGAGCACGGTTTCCGTTTCGCAGTTGCATGCGCTGGAGCTGCGCTGCCTTCGCTCGACCACCGCACAGCGCAAGAATTTTCACGGACTGCCCCCTGATCGCGCCGACATCATCACGGCGGGACTGGCGGTGCTGCTCACCGTGGCCAGTTACGCAGGCAAGCGCTCGATCCGGTTGATCGAGGGCGGGGTGCGCGACGGCGTCATGCTTTCGGTGGCGGAAAAAGCGCTGCGAGCGCGGCGGAGAAGTGCGACCATGGCGCGCTCGAAGGCGGCGGCGCGAAAAGGTCGATAACTTCGTCGCGCACGGGATGCGGCACGCGCAACCGCACCGCATGCAGCGCAATGGATTTGTCCGGAAGCGGTGTCACCGCGCCGTACTTGACATCGCCGCGAATGGGATGGCCGGCGGATGAGAGCTGCAGTCGAATCTGGTGATGGCGCCCGGTGCGCGGCCGCACTTCGAGGAGCGTCATCGCGGTGGGATCACGGCGGCCCCGTGGACGCGGAGCACGCGTCTCCTCCCCTGCAAACCTTCCGAGCACGCGGTACTCCAGCGTCGCGGCCTTGGTTTTCGCCGACTCGGTGGCCGCGATCCGCGAACGCGTGTGCGCACGTACGATCAACGCGCTCAGCTCTCCGCTCTCCTGCTCCATGTTCCCGGATACCACGCACAGGTAGGTCTTCTCGCTGATGCGGTCGTGGAATGATTGAGAGAGGCGCGAGGCCGCCTTGGACGTGCGCGCAAGTATCATCACGCCGGACACGGGCCGGTCGAGACGCTGCACGAGCCCCATGAACACATTGCCCGGCTTCTCGTACTTGTTCTTGATGTAATTGCGCGCCATCTCGAGCGCGGACGTGTCTCCGGTGCGATCACCCTGCGAGAGCATCCCCGCCGGTTTCAGCACCCCCAGCACGTGATTGTCTTCGTAGAGAATTTCGAGCTCGCTCATGATTTGGGAGCGGCAGAGGAATCGGCGAGGGCGGCCGACACTTCGGCGGCCAGGTGCTCGCCGATCAGCTCGTGGGCGGGCGTACCCCACATGTGGCCTTCGGGGGACGCGTAGGGCTCGTGGCCCTTCAGCCAGTCGAGGACTTCGATGTAGCGCAGCTCTCCCCGCGCATCGAGATCACGGACGGCTTTATCAATGTGTGGAAACTGTTCGAGTTGCTGGTCCACCGAGATCACCCAGAGCCGTCGTCCCTCGGCATGAAGCTTCGCAGCAAACGTTTCGAGCAGCTCGATGTGCACACGCTCGATGCCCGGCACCGCACCGGTCTTCGATGTGTCGGGCGCGGATGCATCCAGCCTGGACGCTTCGTGCTTCGTGAGACGCGTGAGGAGCACCTGCGACGCACGTGTGCGCACGAAGTTGTAAAGCTGGGTGCGCTGCACGAACGAACGCGACAGATACTTCTTCACGACGTTGAGCGAGTTGGCGCTGTCGATGAACTTGAACTCGCCGTTCTCCACCACGGTGACACGATTGGCGAGATTGTCCGACGGATCGTTGGCGCAGAATTGCAGCACGACGATCTCCGGCTTGTACTTCGCACCGGTGTCGTAGTAACGGCGGATCTCCTGCGTCAGTCCCCACCCCGGCTCGCCCAGATTCACCACATCGGCGCGGCTCGAAAGACGATGGCGCATGATGGTCGGATACTCGTCGCCGTCCGGCACTCCCATCCCGAAGGAATACGAATCGCCAAGCACGACCACAGCGGGAAGACCGGACCTGTGCGGCACAACCACCTCACCGCGCGAATTCATCGAGTTCACGGTGTAGTGGAACTCGTATTTGCGCGGAATGCCGTGCACCATCACCACATTGGGGAATGGAATCAGACCGTACTCGGCCGAGAACTGGTAACGCGGGTAGAGGTACTCGCTGGGGCTGGCCAGACCGATCAGGATTTCGCCAAGGATGAGCATCACGGCCACCGTCACCACGGTGGTGAGGAGCCACAGGCCCGTTTTGCGGGCGGGTTTGGACAAGGTTTCCTTCCTTATATGGGCTGGCGCCTCGCTTGACCCGCGGAGCAGGCCTCCCCTATACTCCCGGCTCGCCATCCAGACGGCCAAACCAAAGATATGATAGAAGTTACGAATCTTACCAAATCGTACGGAAAAGTCGAGGCAGTTCGAGGCGTGTCCTTCGGGGTACGCCCCGGCGAGATCTACGGCCTGCTCGGCCCCAACGGCGCCGGCAAGTCGACCACGATCAACATGACCTGCGGGCTGGTGACCCCCTCGTCGGGGTCGGCCGCGATCGGCGGCTTCGACATCGGTCGCGATCCTCTCCAGGCCAAACGCATCCTGGGCGTGGTCCCGCAGCAGTCGATCGTCGTCGAGGAGCTTTCATCGATGGCGAACTGCATGTTTTTCGGCTCGCTCTACGGCGTCGACAACAAGACGCTGCGCGAACGCTCGCGTTCACTCCTCAACTGGATGGAGCTGTCGGATCACGTCGACAAACCGGCGGGTGCGCTCTCGGGCGGCATGCTGCGGCGACTGACACTGGTGCTCGGCATTCTGCACCAGCCCAAAGCGTTGATCCTGGACGAGCCCACCACCGGACTCGATCCGCAGACGCGGCTGCACCTGATCGACAAGATTCGTGAGATTGCGGGTGGCGGCACGGCCGTGCTGCTCACCACGCATCACCTGGAAGAAGCGGAGCGGCTGTGCAACCGCATCGGCATCATCGATCACGGACACATCATCAAGGAAGGCACGCTCGATGATCTGCGCCGCGAAGTCGAGGACGTGCAGCTGTTCAGCCTGCGCGGCGGCTTCGACCGCGAGAAGCTCAAAACCGCGCTGCGCTCCGTGAACGGTGCGGAAGTCATGCTGGATTCGCCGGAGGAAGTCGTGGTTGCCGCGCCGTCGGGCGCAGGACTTTCCGGACGTCTTCTCGAAGTTGCCGCCGCACTGGGCGACGTGCGCGAAGTCACCATCAAGCCGCCTTCACTCGAAAGCCTCTTCATTCGTCTGACCGGACGCGACCTTCGGGAGTAATTTGTGAGCCAGTTTCGAGTCGATTCGGAAGTCGGGAAACTTCGCAAGGTGCTCGTGCACCGGCCGGACCTCAGTCTGCGCCGTCTGACGCCGACCAACCGCGAGGAGCTTCTCTTTGATGACGTGCTGTGGGTGCGCAAAGCGCGCGGCGAGCACGACAAGTTCACGCGCCATCTGGAGAAACGCGGCGTCGAGGTCTTCTACCTCGACGATCTCCTCACCGACGTGCTGAAGATCTCGGAGGCACGGGTTTTCGTGATCGACAAGACCGTGACCCGTCTCACCGTGGGCGCTTCGCTGGTGAGGGATTTCCGCTCCTATCTGCTGGAAATGGACGCGCGCCGCCTCGCCACCATGCTGATTGGAGGACTGGGCCGCCAGGAAATCGACGACTCGCTGCTCAAGAAACACTCGCTCACGCTTGTCACCATGGACCACGCCGATTTCGTTCTACCGCCTTTGCCCAATTCGATTTTTACGCGCGACTCGTCGTCGTGGATTTTCAACGGCGTGACGCTCAACCCGATGTTCTACGAAGCGCGCCAGCTCGAAGTCGTGCACGCGGCAGCCATCTACAACTGGCATCCCATGTTCGCCGACGCTGACTTCGAGTTCTGGTACCCGGATCAGGATGAGCAGGGACGGTTCGTCCAGGAAGACTGGGGCCGCGCGTCGCTCGAAGGCGGCGACGTCATGCCGATCGGCAACCGCACGGTGCTTGTCGGCATCGGCGAGCGCACCACCGCGCAGATGGTGGAACGACTGGCGCAGTCGCTGTTCCGGCACAACGCCGCCGATCGGGTGATCGCCTGCGTGATGACCAAAGACCGCGCGCACATGCACCTCGACACCATCTTCACCATGGTCGACCGCGACGCGGTCACCGTGTATCCGAAGGTGGCGTCGGTGATCCGCACCTACAGTCTGCGCCCCGGCGAAAAGGCGGGACAGCTCGAGCTCACCGAGGAAAAGAGTTTCCTCGACGCGGTGGCCGACGCGCTCAAAGTGGAAAAGCTGCGCATCATCAATACCGGCGGGGACGAGTACCAGGCCGAGCGCGAGCAGTGGGACGACGGCAACAACCTGGTCGCCATCGAGCCGGGCGTCGTGATCGCGTATGCGAAGAACGAATACACAAACAAGAAACTGCGCAAGGCGGGCATCCGCGTGCTCACGATCGACGGCTCCGAGCTGGGCCGCGGTCGCGGCGGCGGCCATTGCATGACGTGCCCGCTCCTGCGCGATCCCGTCTGATGCAGCAAGGAAGCAACATGATCGATCTGCGTGGAAAACATTTCCTGAAGGATCTCGATTTTTCGAAGGAAGAGCTGCTCTATCTGCTCGACCTCTCGAAAACGCTCAAGGCGGAGAAGAAAGCGCGTCGCGAACGCCATCGCCTGGCCGGACGCAACATTGCGCTCATCTTCGAGAAGACATCGACGCGCACGCGCTGTGCATTCGAAGTGGCGGCCTACGACCAGGGCGCGAGCGTGACCTATCTCGGCCCCAGCGGGTCGCAGATCGGCCACAAGGAGACCATGAAGGACACGGCGCGCGTGCTGGGGCGCATGTACGACGCCATCGAGTATCGCGGCTACGCGCAGGCGACGTGCGAAGAGCTGGCCGCGCACGCCGG
>Ga0173479_10000227_pt1 | contig 10229 bp, 17 predicted proteins | sample NitcycUS104311B1_FD_136668 | JGI IMG/M metagenome (GOLD analysis project Ga0173479, IMG submission 136668) | Soil microbial communities from Arlington Agricultural Research Station in Wisconsin, USA - Nitrogen cycling UWRJ-S104-311B-1 (version... | ecosystem: Environmental > Terrestrial > Soil... | reverse complement strand
TCGTCGCGCGGCTTGATCTGCAGCACGGCGCGCGACAGCCGCAACCAGCTCGTCGCATCGTCCGGCGCGGCGGCGACAAGCTGGCCGAGCACCAGCATGCCGGCGCGGAAATCGTTCTTCTGAAAGGCGGCATCGGCATCGCGCCGCAGCGTGGCGGCGGGCTTTCCGACATTGCCGGCATCGCTTTTGATCTGTGCCTCGAGCTTGATCGCCGCCTCGTCGAGCCCGCTCGGCTTGAACGCCTTGTCCGCCGCGAGCGCAGTCGCAAAGACAAGAGCAACGAGCGCGGCGGCAAGGCCGGCGCGAACGAGACAGCGCATGGAATGAACCCTCCCGCGGCAGCGGTTCGCCGCAGCCCTCATTTCAGGTCCGGATGGTGTCGAGGACATGGCCGAAAAGATGCAACACCCCCTCCAGCCGGTGCGGCAAACCGCCTGGGCATTGGAATTGATACGACGATCAATCGGCTCAGCCAATATCTTCAAAAGTCGGATGAGTTACTTAAAGGATTACGCTAAGGGTTTAATCTAACAATAGAAATGTGCGCGAACGGGGGACCTCCAATTGCATCATCCGGCACGCCCCCACTGCCGCTGTAACGCGATTAAAATGTTTTTCGCCAGTAATGGCATCAGCCGTCCGGCACAGGTAAACCGAGAGGGACCGACCCCGTAGCTCAGCCGGATAGAGCATCAGCCTTCTAAGCTGAGGGTCGCTGGTTCGAATCCAGCCGGGGTCGCCACTCTTTCAATGGGTTATGGTTTGCGGACGCCGTTTTTCATGTTGCGGCATGTCGCATCTGTTCCCGTTTATTTCCGGCCATTTCCAAACACTCCCAGAAACTCCACGCGACATGCTTGCAACATGATCGGAGGCGGCCGACTCTGGTGGTCTAAGGGGATTCTCTGATGACCAAGAAAAAACGGTCACCAAAAGTTAGCAAACTTGGCCCCGCAAAAAAGCGCCGACTTAAAGACAAGTCCGCTGGCATTGGATCCTCCATCGCAGCGGCGTCAGGCAGTGCTGCCGGTACGGGTGGCGCGGCAGCCTTCGCCAAGCCACTCTTTCCGTTGCGGGTAGGAGAACGCGTGATCAACCCGGCCGCTCTTGATCCGGCCATGACGCCCCCCGGCGTTGGTGCGCAGAGCGGTGGCGACGCCCTCAGGGCTGGCGCAGTCACCCCGACGATCTACCCCGACAGCCCCCTAGGACTAGCAATCGTTCAAAACTATGTGGCGATAAATTTTCAAACTGAAGAGTTCGGGCGGTTCAACAAAAACATTGAAGCGCTGCTTGCCGAACTTCGTCAATCAAATGAAATTTCTGGTGAACTTCGAGATCAGCTGGTTTCTGAGTTGAGGGCCGGCAGGGAAATCATTTCTGGACCAAAGCCTCAACGCGATCTACTCGATTTATTGTTAGTGAAACCTCTAAAATGGCTGGCGGAGAAGTCGGGGACGGCTATCGTCAGCAAACTGGCCGCCGATGCTTTGGGATGGCTTTTGAAGATGATTGGAGCCATCTGAAGCCGCCGGATGACCTTCCGGCACGGTGTTCATCAACTACCCGTTAAGTATGCGTTAACCAAAGCGCTCCACCGTGAGTCCAACGGAGAAGACTATGAAAAGAGTTGGATCAAAGGTGACTGCACAACAACCAGTCGAACTGCCAGACGACTTGACCATCCCCGACTTCCTGCGGCGATCCATCTTGGGCTCGGCAGTCCAGCAGGCCGAAATCGGCCAGCAATCCCCTCCTGCGCCGAGAGTCAATTAACTCAAGGAGAGCACGAGGTGGCTCTTGTCATTGACTTAGCGCCAACGCTCGAAGAACGGTGCCGAATGCTTGATCATGTCGATGAGGCGATTGCGGACATCCGTCGACTAATCGCACCTATGAAGCAGAAACGTAGGCGAAGGCAGCTTCGGCTACCTTTCGTAGAGCGGCGGAAAAAGTCTCGGGTGTTACGGGCCTAGCGATCATCCGCGCGGCGGGTGGTACATTCTGATTTATGACCCGCTACAAAGGCCACACGAAAACCAGCCTGACCGAGCGTGAATTTCCGCACCGCGTCGAAATGATCGTGCCGAAAGGCGGCTTCGGGAAACGCCTGGACAAGATGCACGAATGGCACCGTGCACGCAGCATCAAGGCAAAGTTCGGTCGCAGCCGGCGTGACGAGAAAAACCGGGACTATGTGACGTGGTGTTTTGCCGATGCAGCGATGGCTGACAGTTTTCGGGCGTCATTTGTCCGCTCGTAGATGACCAGCATTGAGCATGCCGGCGATCACAAAGCCAAAGCTAACGCCGATTGAAAGCAAAGATATGGACATCAAAATTGTCATGGCGGTCCCCCTGAACCCGCCCAGCCAACAAATACGCTAATTCAATGCCGGGGATGACGGAGGTGCAAACACACCATATTTCGTCAGTCCACCGATGACTTGCGTGCCCTCGTCCTCTCATAAATCGCGAGCATTCGCTTTGCGGCATCGCGGGCCGAAGCTTCCGTTAGTCCCGTCCCCATGTAGGTGCCGTTGACGTAAACGCGGTACCCAACCTAGCGAGGTCTTTTGGCGTTTGATCTGGACCTTGGGCTTCTTGGCGCGGGCCATTCAGTGAGGATAGCGAATTGCCGCTCATTCCATATGCCCCCGTTTCACGAGGAACAAACGAACCACCCCGTCAGTTGAATCCGTGACCGGTGTTATCTTCTACTCTCCAGGTCAGTTGATGACGCAGGCGGGGGCCGTCACACCTTTGGCTGTACGGCCCCCTTATTTGAGCGGGAACACGGAGATTGAACCATGAAAACTGTTGCGCTGGCATGCGTACTCACCTTGTGCGCAACGACCGCTTCATTCGCGCAGAGTTTGACCAACTTCGGACCTAACGCACCCGCGCGCGGCGACAGTTACGGTCAAGTGCCGACCGGCACGTATGCCCCGCTTCAGAAGCGTGCTTACAGGTCGTATGCCTACAAACCCTACTCGCACCATCGACACCGGCATCATCGATATTGGTATTGAACGGGAAAAAAGAGAGACCGCTGCTTGTGGCTTGGCAACGGCCTCTCCCACGCACAGCCGAGCACCAAGGGCTCAGCCATGAAGCCGCGAAAATTAAATACTCAATAAAATCGACCACCCGCCGCCGAACACGACAAGTGTGAGGACGCTTACCCAAAATGCGGTAGCGACGAGTCCAATTCCAATGAGTGCAACGGGAAGAAACTCGATTGAACGAGTTACAGTGTGGGCCGCGATTTTCAACATCGCCGCAACCTAATTTTAAGTCCCCACTTAATTATTATAGTACCCACTCTCCGGAACAGCAAAAGCAAATCCAACTGCTGGCAAGCAACACGTAGCTCGTGTTCGCGCTCCCACTACCAACGTACCGTTTTTCAAAAGCTCGTTTGTCTACAAATATTCAAAACGAGTTCGCAATCTGAACATGGAATTACCAAATAAAACATGACGATGTGGTCAGGCCACTGCCACTCTTCGGGTCAGGAACGCCACACGCTCCTCAACTCGACCCAGTGGCCAAAGGCCGCGTCCTGGTGGCAAGGGCGCGGCCACTAAAATCTCGACGAACAAACCGCGAAGCCAAAACTGTCGCTTTAGGACAGTGCCGTTCTCATACGAGCGAATGGTCGAACTGAAAACCCCCAGTGCGAGCGCCCCACCACTTGCCGTAACAAACGGTGGGACTCCTAGCCAATCGCGAGCATGTTCAGACGCGACGACGTTAAGGTCCGCGGCCGACTGTTCGCGACATGACATCTACGCAGGGTGCGCTGAGTTTTGTGACGTTAGATTGCAAACAAGCTTCAATTCTGCCGCGGCCAGGTTCCACGCCTCCGCACAATGAACTGACGTCGCCGCGGCACGCATTCGCAACTGCTGCAACCGCGACCAGTACGGCTTGGCACGGCCGGGAAAGGTCCGCTAGATGCGAGTTAAGGCAGGACCTGATCCCGCCTGGCGCCACGTCTCCACAAGCCGCCCTGATATCAGCGGCACACTCCTCCCTGATCTGTCCTTGTTGCGCCATCGTGTATGTTGTCGAGAGCACCACGCCCGCACCGATTGCAAAAATTATCTTTTGCATAGGCTGTCCTCCGGATGTTTTGACTAAATGCACGCGATAGCCAAAGGCGGCCAGTCAGTCCTTGCCAGGCTTATCTGGGACCGCGATGAAGCCGTGCTAGTTAGCTACGCTTCAATGCTCAATTGCTGCTCCTTTGAGCGGTACCGTCATTCGACCGATGACTTGCGCGGCCTTGCCTCCTCCTAGTTCACGAGCATTCGCTGTGCTCGTGCTCACCGGGATTTGCTTGGGAGTTGACCGTTCGATCTTTTCAAAATCCTTACGGAGGGCAATCGCAAAACCGATGCCCAAGCCGAAGGAAAGCAAAGTTATCGACGTCAATATCGTCATGGCGGCCCCTTGAGTGCCGCCCAGCCAGGAGGGATGCTAATTCAACGGCGTTGAAATGCAGTGGTGTAAACACACCATATGCTGAAAATCACAGGTGTAAAAACCCCCGGGCGTTTCAGCGTTTCGCCCGAGGGTTTCCCGGCCACATTCTAAATTGGTTTAGGCCCTCCACCATTCTTATTGGCGGTACTTCGGTGACGGCGGTTTTCAAAAACGAGTAATCGTTAGCCGCACGTCCGCGAATCTCATAAGGCTATGTCACGCCGACAAAGTCGCGCACAAGGAGCAAGCGACCATGACTGACATAGCAACCGCAACACCGACAGCCACAGCGAAGCCCGCGGCAGCCAGGCCGACGACCCGAAAGGCGATCAGCACAAAGCAATTGGCCCATGCCTTGGCGAAAAAGCATAAGTTCACCAAAAAGCAGAGCCAAGAAATTCTTAAGGATCTTGCCGGCTTGATCACTAAACACTTGAAGAAACGCGAGCGGGTGAAGATCGCCGGACTCGGGAGTCTGCAAGTGCGGAACCGTGCTGCCCGCATGGGCCGTAATCCGGCAACGGGTGAACCGATCCAGATCAAGGCCAGCAAAAAGGTCGCCTTCCGCGTCACCAAAGAACTCAAGATGGCGATCTGATGGCCTTGGGTAGCCGATCATAGATGAACTAATCGTGGTTTGCGGCTGTGCCTCTGTGCGCGTTTTAATCTCGCGATGGAACGCGCTGTCGATGACTTGAAAGACCCACCGTGCCCCGAGTGCGGTTGCATGATGTGGCTCAAGCGGATTGAACCGATCAAGCCCGGCCGCGACGAGCGCACGTTCGAGTGTCCACGATGTCTGTACTCCGAGAGTTTGGTCGTGGAGTTCAGTTAGGACTGCCCACTTGCGTTAGTTTTTTCGGTTTGGGTGCAGTGTTACTGCACTTGTTTGCCTCGACTCAGTCACAACAGACGCGGCGATGACGCGGCTTGCGTCACCCCCTTTGGACAAATTAGACGCGAACGGGTCCGCTTGCGCCTGGGCGGCGGCTTGTTCCCCTCTGCGTCATCGCCACCATTTTACCGTCTGATCAACTCTAGTTAACCGCAACTCGCGAACGGTGTCGTGGTGATGTTTTCAATGGTCCCCGGCGCGCGCTAGATGGACGCGCACTACGACACACACCTCAACCTTCCGCGCCGTGGTGGATCGGCCCCCCATGGCACATCGATCCCAACTGCGGCGCGGAAACTTTTTTCAACGCCCGTGGAGCTGATGCCGCTTCCTCCTCCACCCCAATAGCCCCAATGCACCGAGACCTCCGACTTCTATGCCGCGGAGTTTGTGACTTTTCAATCTATACGCCGACCTGCAATTGACGCACGGCACATCGCCCGGAGTGCGGTCAACTTTTCTTGGCTGCATTTTTTTTCGAGATAACCCACCGCATTACCGCAAGCGGGAATTCCGTTAACCCGACAACAAATATTGGTCGGTTAGCGTAGAAATAAACCAAACCCACAGGAGAAGTTGATGGACGATTCAACATCTTCGGCATCCTCTAATCACCCAGTGAGGCCTTCGTTTCTTGACGCTCCTCCTGAGACACCAGATGTTGAGAAGGCAATCAGCAATTTGATAGAGCAAGCGATTCCGAAACACTCCCCTCAGATCGAGAATAGTGCTGAACGAATCAGATCCTCCATCGCCCGGTCAACTTCAGTTTCAATCGATGGATTACAGGGGCTAACGTCCGAGCTTCAAGAACTGCAAACGTTTCTGAATTCCGAAGTTTCCCGCGTGCAGGGTGAAATCGAGAGCGCATTGTCAGGAATCAAGATCATAATGGAGACAATTGCTCCCTGGAAAAGCCCGTCGATCTCGCCAGCATCTCCAATGAGGGCGACGTCGTTCCTCAGCCCGCGCATTAAATCGCGCGATCAGGGCTGATCTCTTCTGATGCAATCGGTTGGTAGGCGACCAACAGCCACTTCATGTCGCGACAGGACTGAAGTCACGCACTCGCGCGATGAACAAACCGCGAAGCGCCGCCTAGAACGGAAACGAAGCGCGGCTCGCTAGGATCCCGACAGCATCGACCAGACTCGCTCAACTGCGAGAGCCATAACGGTGGTAGTCCACAAAATTGTGGCAATCAGGCCGGCGCCGACCAACATGATGGGAAAATTCTTAGTCGTCAGACTGACAACATGGCGCGCGATTTTCGACATATGCCTACGAACCCAAAGCGCCACAAAGCCCATAAAGCACCTTGTGGTACCAACAGCAAGGACTGCCGGAGATTTAATAATAATGTGCTGGCGGCGTACGGCAGCAAAGTGTTGGACGGGTGGCGCCCTCAAGCGGGCTATCAGATCAATGCCTCACTAAGCCGGTATCACGGTTGCAAGCATAAGGAGCGTGCCAACGGCTAGTGTCAGACCAAAGATCTCTTGCGCATATTCTCGTACCTGAAGCATGGGTCCCCTCCGATTCCTGGAGCGGATCTTAATTTAGTCTTTTCTCGGAATCTGGCTGTGACCCGCGTCACACGATTTACGATTGTGGATGAAAGTGAAGCCAGGCACGCAGTTGTCACATCGCCGTCGAGGGCCAGGATGTCGCTGAAGGCGGCGTGCACGATCCGGACGCCTGCCTTTAAAAAAAGCCAGTTCAATAACAAAAAGAGGGCCGCGCTCCAAGCCTTGGCTCAGGCACGGCCCACCTCTGCTCTGCCGTTTGCCACGACAGCAGAACGAACCCAATAGCAGCATAGCGAAACCCCGAATGGACCGCACCGGTGGCCCGTCCACTTGTGGATATCCCCTGAGGAATATGCGTCGGTACCTGGGGTTTTAAGCTTTGGTTTGCCCAGAGTGGGAACCGGACGGCGGTCATCGCGCGAAATGCCACAACTGTGCGGCGACTGCCGTACCTCATCACGCGGTCAAAGGCCTCTATGGCGATGACCGAACCGCAAAGCGACACTAAGACAGAAGCGGCAGTCGTTCGAACGTTGGGGCAAAGCAAGCGCGTTGGTCCGCAAGCCAGCGCCGTCTCAAGAAAAAATCCAGACTTTCTTCAAGATTTTTGTGTGCAGAACGGCTACCGGCAAGTTGGGTGTCTGTTTTCAGAACATCTGCGGGGTCGTCGCACGCCACATCGGCGGCCCCGCCTCTCTTTTTGAGGACGGGATGCCTGACACGTTGACGCTTTTGCGGACGGCAATTTGCCTCGGAGGGCACGCGCGCGTAATCCGATCAAATCGAGGCTCCTCCACCTCAGCAGCCCCAACGCGCCGAGGCCGGTAGAAGTGGAATATCCGCTCAGGGCCAAAAGCGGACATCGCACACGAACCAAAAGAAAAGACCGCCTCGCGGCGGTCTCTCCGAAATCTGATCAGGTTCTTTTATCGCGCAGCGAGCGCGCTTGCTTTCTTCTTCCTGCGCCACCCCACGAGCCCCAATGCACCGAGGCCGCTGGCAAAGAGCGGAAGCGCTGCAGGAAGCGGCGTTGCCAGATCTTGTCCGCCACCGCGCCCTTCTGACAAGCTCAGGTAGGCGTGCGTCGTGATCTTGTGGTCCAAGATGATCGCTTGGCCGCCCTGAAAATCAACCGTAATGATGTTGCCGTCGGCCAACGTGATCGTGTTGGGAACACCCGACGACCACGTCAAGTTGCCGCCTATAATCGCGCCGAGAATGAGCAAGGCGGATCCGGAGCCGGAACCGGTGGTGCCTCCCGCGCCGGGCGGCGCGGAGAAAGCTAACGATGTCCGTTAAAGACGACCGAGCGTTTGGTGATTCAGTATTGTGACGGGGCAATCAAATACCTGAACAAAAACAAAGTTTCGCAAACGATGTCGTGGTGGTGTTGTCGATAGCCATTGGTGCGGTCAGATGACAAGTAACGGTAAGGGCAAACGGAATTGTGCGCGGGCCGCGGATGGTACGTTTATCGCTTGGTGTGTTTGACCTGAAACGAACCCTCAGCCCGCTTTCTTTTCGTGATCCTTGGTCTTGGGCGGTTGAGTGACACTGACGGGGTCGGACCCCGTCATGGATTCCTCTAAGCCCTGCTCGAGTTTCCGTTCCATCGCATCCTTGGGCTTTTGGTGTTCAGGTTTATGCTTCACATCCGGGTTACCGCCGCGCTTTTCAGTCGCCGGATGTGCCATCTCGTTCTCCTTACCAATGTGTAGTGGGATAACGGCTTGGCGGTGCCTTGGTTCAGGGCCGGAACAAAACTTAAACGGTGGCCGGACTTTCCGCAGAGCCTCTATCGCTGCCACCCTCGCTGAGGTTGGTACTTTCTGATTGCCCACGCATCTACCATCTACGGGCCACCGAGCTGACGGGGAAAATGGACAAACCGGCAATTGGGACAGACCAAATAGAAATGCGCTTTTTTGCCATTGGCAAGAGGATGAACATCGCGCGGCTACCCCCATATCCTTGGTGCAAGTAGTACTCTAACCTTTTGCGCGGGTGCTCTAATACCCCCCATTGACGAGTGGCATATCGCTCCAAGTGCGACCAACTTTTAGTAGCTGTATTTTTTCGAGATAACCCACCGCATTTCCACAAGGTTTTTTGCCGCGTTGAATCGCCGCATTCGCGCCGGTTTGAAGAGATGAATCGCACCGTGCCGATGCGTGCGCGCGAAAGAGTTTTTGATAAGGCTGTGTTTATTAAAAACTGAGAGTCTCACGACAGCACTTTTTAGCGAGGGCACCGTACAAGCGGCCCGCATGGGACAAACCACCTTGCACTTCGCCGCCATCTGGTTCTCCGCGTGGGGAACGCTGATGACGTACAATAGGATTACACACGAGGCTCGACATGCGTCGGTCGCGTTTCACCGGCCCAATTGCCCGCAATGTGGCGAGTTGATGTGGTTGGCACTCATTGAGCCGGACGAGCCAGACCATGATCGTCGTACCTTCGAGTGTGCGAACTGCGAACACCTTGAAAAAATAGTCGTGAAGTACCGGTAGCCCCCCGTCGGCCGAACGAGGACACCCCCGAAACAAGAACTGTCGTTTTATGACAGTGCCCATTCTCTTTCGAACGTAGGCCAGCAAAAGCCCCCGGCACTTCGCCCGAGCGCTTTCGTAAATACGGGGATGTAAAAATACGTATCGAAGAACGGCGGAGTATTGGCTCTTCGTCCCCACCGCGCCGTTCCCCGCCACAAAAATCAACGCCAAAGGCGTCAGTTATGAAGCCGGTTGCCCCGGCCCACCGCGGCATAATTGCTTTCAATGGCTAAAGTTCCATTACGCAATTTTGTGAAGTGTGGCGCACGCGCCATACCGCTCTACTGCGGCACCGCCCTATAGTTGTAGACGGAGCGGCTGGGGGGCGGTCCCTTCCGCTTTAGGCGACCTCAGTCGAGCAGAAGCCACACTGCTGCGATTGGGGTCGCTTACGTCGCTGAATGCGGCAAGGCTGGTCCCCGCAATCGGAAAGCGGACATTTCCAAATCGGCATTATTCTGCTCTGTCATTCTCAAGTCTGATTTTGAACGACCGAAGCATGTCCCAACACAAGTCGATCGTTTCCAAAAAAGTGGCCGACGACAGGGCCACCACGCCGACAGTCGGCAGGCAAAGCAACTCACGATCTGCGGGGACCGACGGTTAGTGAGGGTGTTATGCGCAACCCCGGCGCCGATTTGTAAGTGTTGCGGCGCGAATTTTATTTGTCGCCAGGCGATTCTTCGTTGCGCCAATCCGGCTCAACCGCAGAGACTAGTTACATACGAGCCGCTGTCCGCCCGCGCTTGCGTATCCACTC
>Ga0173479_10000222_pt1 | contig 10270 bp, 12 predicted proteins | sample NitcycUS104311B1_FD_136668 | JGI IMG/M metagenome (GOLD analysis project Ga0173479, IMG submission 136668) | Soil microbial communities from Arlington Agricultural Research Station in Wisconsin, USA - Nitrogen cycling UWRJ-S104-311B-1 (version... | ecosystem: Environmental > Terrestrial > Soil... | reverse complement strand
ATATTTTGATTTGCGTTTACACCATCTTGTTCTTCGCATACAGGTTTCATTTTTAACGTGGCAATAAGCTGCAATACAATTTTTAGTTCTTCCTCATCAATCTTCAAATTGTTTTTAATACGATCCATATTGCGGTTATGCAAATCAGTAAAATGATTTTCCAAAAGTAAAATCGCCATTTTTACATCTGGTCTTTTAGAATTCAATCTCTTCAATTGTATCACCAGGCATTCTTTAATATTTCGTGCTCCAATACCCACCGGATCCAAATCCTGGACTTTTTTCAGCACTTTAAGAATATGGTCAGGTTCTATCCATTTATTTAGTTTAAAAGAAAAATCTTCGGCTAGTTCCTCTACATCCTGTTCCATCAATCCACTTTCACTAAAAGAATCAATAATATATTCCGCAAGAATTATTTCTTCTTCATCGTCATGTGCCAGTTTAAATTGTTCTTTTAAAGACTTACGGAAATCTAGTTTATTTACAATCGGTCTTTCCGGCACCTTATCATTGTGTAGGTAGTTATTGTATTCAAGTTTATAATCGGGTATGTCATCATAGACATATTCTTCATAATCCTGGTAGTCCTGAACCGAATCTTTGTTGAATTTCTCTACTAACGGCTCAAACTCGTTTTTCTGATCGTCTAACAAAGGGTTTTCTTCTAATTCCTGCTGAATGCGTTGTTCTAACTCAAGTGTGTTAAGATGGAAAAAATTAAGTAATTGAATTTGCTGAGGTAGAATTTTGAGTCGTTGTTTTTGAGCTAATCGTTGATTGATCATGGTGCTTATTTTGGCTTATAACCAAACTAAACAAGTGTAACACCAAAAATTATTGAGGTAAAAAAAAAATAGATTTATTGATTTTCAAACAATTAATAATCTCTTGTACACAAATTGACAATTAATTTTTTTTAGACGTTGAATTCGGACCATTCATTGTGGATTCATTTCCCCGAAATGTGAGGCTTTGTGTGGGTAATATCACATTTTATTTTATAAAAAATAAAAGCAGGTTGCAAAAAACTATATTTTAAAAACGTGAATAAAACTAATTTACATAATCCCGTGAGTTGGGGTTAAAACGATATTCAAAGGAAGTAGGTATTGGATAACGGTCAGATCTTATACAAGAAGAAGGATCTGATACTTTATTACTTATTAGCCGGTTGTTTATAGATGGAGCAATTGGCTTACTTGAACGGGAAGCTAAATGAACCACAGTCATGTTATTCTTGCTCTCGATCTTTTCCATTATAAAAATAGTTTGAGTGTACTTAAGACGTGTATATAAGTCATTGTTGTAAAAACTATACCATCGTAAATCTAATCGGGGCGCATTTCTGTTCATCTTCAGCCTTATCAGTAGAACAAATTCCTCAAAAAGTACTGATCTCAAGCCATTTTAAAATTGTTAGTGCATAAATTAAAATGGTACAATTGTTTGAGTACTATGATTGAAAAATTTATTAACCATAAAACCTTTTTTATGTTACGTTGGACAATAATTTTCTTAGTTATCGCTATTATAGCTGCGATATTTGGTTTCGGTGGTATTGCTGCCGGAGCGGCCTCAATTGCTAAAATACTCTTCTACATTTTCTTAGTATTGTTTGTTCTTTCTCTAATTGCCGGTGGCTTTAGAAGGGTAGACTAATATAACTTTTTTCTTTAGGCAAGGTGCAATTTCGATTGCACCTTTTTTATTTGTGGCAGTCTTACAATTTATTTCTTATCTACGAGGCGAGTTTATTAATTAGTAATTATAAAAAAGCCCGGTTCTAACCGGGCATCCGTTATCAAAAGCCATTTGAATAATAAAAACCCCCTGGTTATTTCTTTATCACATCCACCTTCTTACGATCACAACCAAGGGGTTAAATAACACTAGATCTTCTTTAATTTGGCCGGGCTTTAGATTACTTCCTAACTCTTATCGATAGTATCTTCATCATTCGTAATTCCTTCGCTTGCATTCACTGCTGTTTGAGAAGGGCCATTTACTGTTTTATGCTCCCTTTGCTCGTTTACTATTACTTTTTCGTCCGCATTATTATCTGTGGGCGACATATCTTCTGCTGAATCCTCTCCTCCTTCCCTTCCCGGAGTCTGATCTGGAAAATAGTTTGACCGATCAGACTTGCGATCTTGTGGACCCGGCGAGTTTGTATTCCGTTGCATTAGATAATGTTTTTAGAACTAAGAAGTCAAAGAAAAAACTATACCTATTATTTAATGTTGAAAAAATGAAGTTTTAGGCGCAAGACTTCCTCAAAAGCTCATAAAGGGAAGATAATTCTACAGCAAACTTTTAATCTCATCAATTTGCACGAATTTTTTACTGTTCCTAAGTAAGGTTGAATTTAAAATTGTAAATAAACGCGACGAGTAAACCAGGCGCCTCGAACATCTTCTATTAATTAACGGCAGGCGCCGGTTAAGATTGCAACGACATCTCTTCTTCAGAAAGCTTTACTCCCTCTTTATTGGATTTAAAAAAACCAACAATTTTTTTAATAACCTTCAGTCTTTTGTATTCGGTTAGAAAAAAAGAAGAATAGTTTCTTACAACGAAAGGAACGATAATTTTAGTAACCCATCCTGCTTTGGATAACAATAGCCTTCTTACTAAAACGTCCACGCCGAAGTCTACACCAAATTTCATCATAGGGTTTGTTTTGTCCCTTGATAATAATTTTTTTGCAGTATCAAGTGCTTGCCTAACAGGATTAAGACTGTGTTTCACTGCAGAAAAACTATCTTTTATATTGGCCTTATGCGAATATAAAAGAGCCTGAAGTCTTTTTTCTTCAGCCTCCAAGTCTTCGTAAGTTTTGATACTACTCATATACTTTACTAATGATAGCGTTACGGATCATGGGCACTATTACTTTCTTTCGAAGGGCAAATACTAATATAACCAGTAAAAAGAATAAGCCTGCTACAATAAAAAAACCTCCAGCTACACTCTCTATTAAACTACCCACCCACCAGGCCAATCCAAAAAATAAAAATTGTAAAAAAAAGAAAGCTAATACAAAACTAAGAATACCAATAGTTGCAGCTGCTGCGGCATTGGAAGCTCCTCTTGTGGCTTTAGCCTTTACAAGATCGACATATGTTTTTGCATAGTCAGAAACATGATCTTTAAGTTGACCCACATTTGTTTTTAAATCTTCCATTTTGATAGGAGCATTAAATTTTTGACAAGAGCACCAAATTTAAAAAGCAGGTCCTATAAGGACCTGCATCGTTAACTAAAGTTTTCTGCAGTATTGGTGTACCTGTTTGCAGCATCACTGGCTGCCTTTGCTCCTTTGTTCTTTAAATTAGCAATTTCATCCTTTGCATTAGTGAACAAATCGGCCAACTGGCTGGCCCAATCGCCAGCAGTTTGAGAAATCTTTTTTCTTACTTCGGTTCCTTTATCAGGTGCCAGAAGTAACCCTACCAGTACACCAGCAGCAGCAGCTCCGGCCAGGCCTAGAATAACTTTTGATTTAGTAGTCATGACTTTAATATTTAAGATTAGCAAATGCTTTTCAAACTGTTTTAAATAATCATACCAAACAACGAATTATATCAAAATTGCAGCTTTATTTCCTTGTGCAAAAAAATCTACAGGAGCTAAGTTCAGTATTTTAATTAATAATGCTTTTTTTTGTACGATTTTAGTTGAGTAAGGAGATACGGTAGCCCAATTACTAAACCATGAGCCAAAGAAAAAAAGTATTAATAATCGATGACGAAGTTGATTTGTGTTTGTTGATGAAAGCTTATTTTCTTCGTAAGAATTATGAAGTTTATATAGCTCATACACTTTCAGATGGCCTGAATCGCCTGGGTCAAATTATTCCCGACTATCTTTTTATTGACTATAATTTGCCTGATGGATTGGGCTGGGATAAACTTCCCGAGATGTTTCAAAAATATCCGGCTATTCAATATCACCTCATTAGTGCCTTCCGACCTACTATGCCCGCTGAACTGGATGGAGCCAAGTTAACAATATGGGAAAAGCCCATAAGCCTTAAGGCGCTGGACAATTTTTTTTAACGGGGCGGTTTAATTCAGTATAGGCCTGAAACGGTCATTAATCACCCCATATTTCATCTTCACCCTTCAACCATTTTTTCACTAAATCAGTAGTTATTGATTTAGGACGCTCCAGCGGAAACCCTAATGCACGATCCCAACATAAACTTGCTAAAACACCCAGCGAGCGGCTGACTCCAAACAATACGGTGTAAAAATCATACTCCACCATGCCATAATGTACCAATAAAGCCCCACTATGCGCATCAACGTTAGGCCAGGGATTTTTCACCTTTCCCAGGGACTTTAATACTGGAGGCACTGCTTCATATACATTCCAAACAGTTTGCACGAGAGGATCATCCGGCATGTGTTTTTTACCAAATTCCATTTGTGCAGTAAACCTGGGATCTGTTTTTCTTAATACAGCATGACCATACCCTGGCACTACCTTTCCTTCACTCAATGTTTTTTTTACGTATTCTGCTATTTGTTCTTTTGTAGGCAACTCTGTTTTTAACTCTTCTCTCATTTCAAAAATCCACTTAATAACTTCCTGGTTTGCCAGACCGTGTAGGGGACCCGCTAAGCCATTCATGCCTGCTGAAAAACTTAAATAGGGATCACTTAATGCAGAACCGACTAAATGAGTAGCATGGGCTGATACATTTCCACCTTCATGATCGGCGTGGATGGTCATGTATAAACGCATCAATTCCATGAAACCCTCATCTTCATAACCGAGCATATGCGCAAAATTACCGGCCCAATCCAATAAGCCATTGGGTTGAATATGTTCACCATTTTTATACTTACGACGATATATATAGGCAGCCACACGAGGCAAACGTGCTATTAAATCCATAGCATCATCAAACGTCGCTTCCCAATAGTCTTTTTTATTTAAGCCGGTGGCATATTTACGTGCAAACTGACTTTCAGTTTGTAAAGCCATAATAGCAATTACAAATTGTGTCATAGGATGTGTAGCCACCGGTAATGCCTCTATTGTTGCAAATACATGATTCGGTACATGGCTGCGACGCTGCCATACAGATGTAAGATTTTGCACTTCATCGTTTGTTGGCAAACCACCAACAAGCATTAGCAAAAATAATCCCTCGGGCAATGGCTCCGAGCCGCCTTCGGCTTTGGGTAGTTTAACCTGTAGATCGGGGATAGAATATCCGCGGAAACGTATTCCTTCCTGGGCATCAAGTAACGAAGTTTCAGACACCAAACCAGTGATACCCCGCATTCCCTGGTAAACCTGCGATAGTTGTACTTCGCCTATTTTTTTTGTTCCATGCTCCTTTAATAACTCTTTGATTTCTGCACCAACACGATCAGATTTTGCTTTAAACCGGTCCTTTATTTCACCCATTTTTTATCATTTACAAAAAGTAGAATGGAATTTTAACTTGAAGGCCCTAAAGTTAAAGCATGAAGGTCTTGCTGCAAAAAAAGAAAGATTATATGAGCCAGATTTTATTTAGGTGCTTTTCGATACAGGTATACCGCGACAACACTAAATGCAATGTTAGGAATCCATGCGGCCACCAGGGGTGACAAATCACCCTTGACGGAAAAAACTGTAGAAAAACGATCGGAGACAATAAAAATAGCCGCAATTATAATCCCGGTAGCAAGGTGTAATCCACTGCCTCCCCTGTTTTTTCGACCTGCTATTACCGCACCTATCAGCGTTAGTATCACCACTGAAAACGGCGTGGACGTTCGCCGATATCGTTCTACTTTTAATGAATTCAATCCTTCAGTGCCCCTTAATTCTTCCATTTTTATATACTGCACTAATTCAGGAGTATTTAGTTTGTCCTTTAAATAATCGTCTTTTCTTAAATCTCCAGGTTTAACGTTCAGGTGCATGTGCATCTCTGGTATTTGCTTCACTATTTCTTTCGCACTATCAACCCTTCGTTCTATAACATTGCTCAATTTCCAGCTTTTTTTTGTCGTATCCCATTGTATTCTTTCTGCCCGAAGATTATAGTAAATCTTATTATTTTTTATTCGGTTGAGAAAAAAAGTATTTCCTGACCTTGATGCCGTATCATAATTTTTTACTCCTACATAAGTATCGGTAGATACGCGGAGGTAGTAACAGTTATAGCAGTTACTAAAATTATCTCCCGAAGAAACTTTGTCAGAAATTTTAGCTTGAAAAGCGCCACGTATTACATTGGCTTTTGGTATTCCATACCGGTTAGCAAACCAAAGACCCACAGCAAATACTATCCCTCCTAAAATATATGGTCTAAGCCAACGATTGTACGAAGTGCCGCTCGCCAAAATTGCAATCACTTCGGATTGAAGCGCCATTTTACTTGTAAAAAAAATTACAGCGATAAATACAAATAGAGGATATAACAGGCCCCAGATGTGCGGAATAAAACCAAAGTAATATTCCTGAATAATTTGAGACGTAGACAATCCTGATTTCACAAAGTCATCCGATTTTTCACTACTGTCAACTGCTACAGCGATTGCTGTAAAAAGCAACATGCAAAAAATAAAAGTGACAAAAAACTTTTTAATTATATACCAATCAATCTTTGTGATCATTAGCAGCGAAGTAAATATATAATTAGGAAAGAGTGCGGTATGAAATCATAATTCTGACCTGGGTTGGCCAAAACGTATACATTAATAAGACTGAAGTGGTATTCAAATTTTGTTTTCCTGCTAAAGAATGATTTAATGTACCAAAATCGAGGGGCTCCAAAAAATGCTGAATAAATACAGAAAGTACAAGGGAGTGACACAACAGGAGTTGATAAGAATTACCTAAGCTGGCTAAAAAAATTATAGCCTTTTTTTTAGTACGGGAATTATGTCATTTTTCCACAAAACAAAATCACCCGTCAATATATGCTCCCGTGCTTTCTTAACCAGCCATAAATAAAAAGCTAAGTTGTGTATGCTTGCAATGGTCAGTGCTAATATTTCTCCTGACTTCATAAGATGTCGAACATAAGCTTTGTTGTAATAGTGGCTTACCTCACAATCAAGACCATCATCAATGGGCGAGAAATCTTTTTCCCATTTTTTATTATCAATATTGATGACTCCTTTAGTGGTAAACAACATAGCGTTACGTCCATTGCGGGTGGGCATCACACAATCAAACATGTCAATACCCAAAGAAATACATTCCAAAATATTCCAGGGAGTCCCTACACCCATAAGGTAACGTGGCTTATCGCCCGGAAGATGTTGGCAACACAACTGGCAAATTTCATACATTATCGGTTCAGGCTCTCCCACGCTTAAGCCACCAATTGCATTTCCTGTTGCGTTTTTTGATGCGACGTATTCACAGGAAGCTTTTCGCAAATCATGGTAAACTGCACCTTGTACTATCGGAAAGAGATTTTGGGTGTGTCCATATTTATCTGGTGTGTTGCTGAAATGACTAAAGCACCTATCGAGCCATCTATGAGTGAGATCCATGGAATCTAATGCATATTTATAAGCGCTATCTCCCGGAGGACATTCATCAAAAGCCATAACAATATCAGCACCGATAGAACGCTGAATGTCCATTACTTTTTCCGGTGTAAATAAATGTTTGCCGCCATCAATGTGGCTTTGAAACAATACTCCTTCTTCATTTATTTTTCTGTTAGCAGCCAGCGAAAAAACCTGGTAACCGCCACTGTCTGTAAGAATAGGTTTTTGCCAATTGATAAATTGGTGTAAGCCGCCGGCAGCTTCCATAATTTCTGTTCCAGGACGGAGGTATAAATGATAAGTGTTGCCTAAAATGATATGGGCATCTACGTCTTGCACCAATTGTTGTTGCGAAACTGCCTTTACTGCTCCTGCCGTACCGACGGGCATAAAAATGGGTGTTTCAATGGTTCCATGATCGGTAGTGATTTTGCCTGTACGGGCAGCGGAATGTTCATCTGTTTTTAGTAATTCGAAAGCTAAAGAGGGCATAGCTCCGCAAGATATAAAGAACAGCCCACCTAAATACTTTAGGTGGAGCCTACTCTACGTTCAAAAGCTACTTTGTGAGAACATGATTTTAAGCAATCAGGCTTTGTGCGCTGACGGCTCTCCTACCCCTAAAGGTCGGGCTGGGCGTTTAGGCCTCCTTCGCTATCTTCGCGGCCATGCTTATGACCTGGGATGCCATCATCTTTTACATTCTTGTGGCCGTTACATTAGTGCAAGTTTTTTATTACCTTTTTTTCTTTCGCCGCCTGGCTTATTATAAACCCAAAGAAAAACAACAATCACAAGAGCACCCCGTTTCCGTTATTATTTGCGCAAGAGATGAAGACGAGAATATTGCCCGCAACCTGCCAGGTATACTGGTGCAGCAATATGCAACCACGCATGAAGTAATTGTAGTGGATGATAATTCTTTAGATGATTCAAAATATATCCTGGGCGAATTACAAAAGACCTTTAAAAATTTACAGATCATTCCATTAACCCAGGAAGCCAAAATGATCAAAGGAAAAAAGTACCCTCTTTCTATTGGTATTAAAGAAGCGAAACATGAAATTGTGTTGCTTACCGATGCAGATTGCGTTCCGGCCAGCGAACATTGGATTTATAAAATGCAGGATGCGTTTACGCCGGGTGTAGAAATAGTGCTAGGGTATGGCCCCTATCAAAAAGCTCCCGGGGTGTTGAATAAACTTATTCGGTTTGAAACATTTCACACAGCGTTGCAATATTTTAGCTATGCACTTGCGGGCAACACCTATATGGGTGTGGGCAGAAATCTTGCTTACCGAAAAAATTTATTTTTTCAGAACAAGGGATTTTCATCTATAAATAATATTCCGAGTGGGGATGATGATCTTTTTATAAATAAAGTGGCTACCAAAAAGAACACGGCCATCGTTTTGGACCCGGATACCTTCACTTTTTCAAAACCAAAACCCACCTGGAGAGAATGGATGCGTCAAAAAAACAGGCACTATACAACGGGTAAATATTATAAAGCTTCACATAAAATTTTGTTGGGTTTATACACTTTTTCTTTTTTTCTTTTTTACCCTTTCCTGGCCGCTTCCATTATTTTTTTTGATTGGCGGCTTTCGTTTATTCCTTTTGGAATTCGTTTTTTAGTACAAGCCATCATTTGGAACAAGGCTATGAAAAAATTAAAAGAAGACGATTTAATAAACTGGTTCTGGCTTCTGGATATCTGGATGTTTTTTTATTATCTAATTTTTATTCCAGCGGTCTGGAAGAAACCAAAGAAAGATTGGTAACCCCATCCCAGAAATCCTTCTTCTTATTTTTGCGCCATGGAAATTCTTCTAAAATATTTTTCAGATTTTACCCCAAAACAGATAGAACAATACAAAGCTTTAGAAGAATTATATAAGGAATGGAATGAAAAAATAAATGTGATCTCCCGGAAAGATATTGATAGCCTGTACGAAAAACATATACTTCATTCTTTGGCAATCGCCGCAACCTTTGATTTTCCGCCGGCATTAAATATAATTGACATAGGCACCGGTGGTGGTTTTCCAGGAGTGCCTTTAGCCATCTTTTTCCCAGATGTAAATTTCCATTTGATAGATAGTATTGGTAAAAAATTAAAAATAGTCGACGCTATAGCAGGTGAAATCCAATTGAAAAATATTACTACACAGCACACCCGTGCAGAAGAAATAAAGAACAGGAAATTTGATTTTGTGGTTAGTCGCGCTGTAGCCCCTTTGAAAGATCTCTGGCGTTGGAGTAAACCTCTTTTGAAAAATTCAAGCTACAACGTAGAAAACGCCAATCGAGAAAAAATGAGTTTAAAATCGGGTTTAATATGCCTGAAAGGCGGTGATTTAGCGCAGGAAATATCTGACAGCGGCACTAAGCCAAAAAGCATCGAAATCAGTAAATTATTTGAGGAAGATTTTTTTAAGGAAAAGTATTTACTATACGTGACTACTTAACTATACTATGATGAGTTTAACTAAAGGTTTAAAGTTTTTAGGAAATTAATATCAAAATATTTTCCTTCTTCTGATTCCATAAATTCATCGAAACTATAGTTCGGAAATTACCACTTCAAATCGATCCTGTTATTTTTTCTATCGACATCCGCCATCCTCAGTGTAGGATCAATTTCCACAGAAATAATTTCGGTTAATTTCTTTTTAGTCTGTATCTCATATGTGGAATGTGTCCATTTCCATTCATCATAAACCACCCTTTTTGTTTGCCATGGCTCTGCAGATTTT
>Ga0173479_10000207_pt1 | contig 10587 bp, 14 predicted proteins | sample NitcycUS104311B1_FD_136668 | JGI IMG/M metagenome (GOLD analysis project Ga0173479, IMG submission 136668) | Soil microbial communities from Arlington Agricultural Research Station in Wisconsin, USA - Nitrogen cycling UWRJ-S104-311B-1 (version... | ecosystem: Environmental > Terrestrial > Soil... | reverse complement strand
CCTTGCCTTTCTCCGCGTGCCGAGTTTTCCGGGTGTCTTCGCGAATGGTGGTCGTCTCCGGACTGGATTCTTCCTTTGGTGGCGGCGTCGCGAATGTTGGCCCCAATATCTCCGAGCCACAAATGGAACGGGTTCACGCAGGGAGGATTGTCACAGGTATGACACACCAGGAGCGAGCCTGGATCTTTCCCATGATCGAGAAGGTAGGCGATGCGATGCGCTCTGATGATCCGGTATGGCTTTCGTGAGCCAACGGCCATCAATCCATAACCACTACGGTTGGTAGTGCCCTGCCAAATCCAGCAGTCCTCCCGCCCCCGTTTCGCCACTCTCGACCAAAATCTTTCGATGTCGCTCGCGGTGAATTCCGGAAGCGGCTTACACTCTGTTCTAGCCACTTGGTCTCCTTCACAGATCATTTGGTCAGGGCCGCGCGTTGTTAGAAGCAACACGCGGTCCGCATCATTATGCCATGGAACAGGCTGAATCCTACCTGTATATGATTGCCGCGTTGCGCGACGAAGTCCGCGCTCTCCAGCACTACATCACGATCCTTGAGTGGCAGAACCGCTATCTCACCGAGCAACTCAAGCAGGCTGACCTGCACTGCGAAATATTATCGCCGACCCGTATTGATTCGTAACGGTTCGATGATAGGCTGTTTCCAATGCTCGTTCGAAAGAGCACTTTGGAAAGGTTAACCTCAATGAAGTCCATAGTCCTTGCGTCCCTGCTCGCCCTGTCGGGCATGACCCTCAACGCCACCCTCCTCAGCACCCTGTTGCTGCCGGGCGGCTCGCTCACCAACGGCAACCTCACCATCGATAACTTTGAATTCACCCGCACCTGCGGCGGCATCGGAGTGTGCGCTCCGCTCGATGCATCCGGCATCGATGTCACGCTCGTCAATAACCAGATCCGCTTCGCCGGCGGCTTCACCGCTCTCAGCAATGGCGGCTTTGCTTCAGCTGACTTCGTGATCGCCTATGACCTCTCGGTGAATCCGTTGTTCCCTGCCCTCGGCGCGGTGGGGTTGTTGTTTAATGGGGCTGTCGTTGGAGATCAGTCCTTCGCCGAAGTAGTGGAGACGGTTATAGGGACCGTGCCCTTTCTTCACGTCGCCGGGCAGGCTCAGGTTGAAGCCCCTGGTGGACCGCTTGCGGATATAGCCATTCTGGATGGCCCTTATCGCGATCTTCGCATCATCAAGGACATCTTCCTGGTGGGCTCCGATACCGAGGGCCTCGGCTACGCGACCATCAGCCTGATCGATCAGTTCTACGCCGGGCCCGGCGTTAATCCCTTCTGCGTCGGTGACGAGTGCGAGGTGGTGCCCGAACCCGCCGCCTACGGCATGCTCGGATTCGGACTCATCGGCTTGTATTTCGCCAAACGTAAGGTATCCTAGACCGACTCCTCCTCCAGGGAGCTTTAAGCTACGACACTCCAAGGGCGCGCTCGCTTTTTCATTCACTTTGTGGCGCGCCCTCTTTTTGTCACCACGCTTTCGCCTGGAACCGGTTAAGATGCCGGTATGTCTCAACTCGCCATCATTACTCCCGTCGATGCCAGCGGAAATCCCGTGGATCCCTCATACGGCCAGGGACATCCCGGCATCAACCGGCCCTCTCACCCGATCGCGCTGCCTCCGCTGCCTCCCGGCCAGAAGCCCGATAACACGCTGCCCACCGGTCCCGTGTATCCCACGCATGGACCGATCTTCATTAACGGCACGCCCGAGCATCCGATCGCGCTGCCGCCGGGTCAGATATGGCCGCCGCTCAATCCCGGTGACGGCATCTACGGCGAAGCGTTGGTCCTCGTCTGGGTGGTCGGCACCGACAAGTATCGGTGGGTAAGCCTAGATCCGCCCGAGATGTGGCCGCCCAAGCCGCAACCAAAGTAACTAGCGTAAATCCTGGAATTGGTGGATACTTGCTCGAAGAGATCTGTCATGCCGACCCCCCGTGATCCGGATCCAGACTTCGACGAGGAGTTCTCGGAGCTCTTCGATCCAAATCCGCCGTACGATCCGGCCGGCGAGGAAGCCGACATTCCGGACGTCGATATGCCCGAAGAACTGGAGGTGCCATAGCTATGGCCATAGGTACACGCATCGGCCCGGATGGCCGTCCAATTGACGAAGGCTTCTTCGGCGGCGGTCTCGGCCAGCAACTGGCTTCGCTGCCCGGCACGCCCGTGTTGAACCAGAATCCATTCGGCCCCCCCCTCGACATGTCGGGCGGCACCAACGTCAGCAACACACCGGCACCCGGATCAAACCAAGGCATCGGCACCACGACCGGCGGCGGCGGACCTCCCAAACTGCCAGGTGACGCCTTCCAGAACTACACGCCGCCAGACCCCGGCTCGCTCGGCTACCAAGGCACCGGCTGGGGCGCCGGACCATCTCCCGCCCCCGCTCCCGGCGGTCCTCCGCAGCCCGGAGCGAGTCCCATTCAAACCAATCCCGGACTCCCGCCTCCCCCCTCCACCGCAGGCACCGGCGGCTTCTTCGGGGGAGCCAATCCGTTCCAGACGGGCGTCACCGGGTCGATGAACAATCAGACCGTGCCCTTCAACTCCAATCAGTATGTGACTCCAGAAGCGGCTCAGAGGCTCGGCTCCCTGCTCGGCGCAAATGTCGTATCTCAAAACACGCAGGGGATGGCAAGTCCGGGCAGTGGCGCACCTTCAGCGCCGCTCCTGGGACTCGACTTCGGGGGCCGGGGTGACGTGCAAGATGCCGCGATGGGTGCTACGCAATTGGCGCGTGGTGATCGTCCTGAAGATGTCGCCGCACGCTATCAGGCGGGACGCACAACGAAGGCGTGGGCTGGCGATAACCCCGTCCCTCAGTTAGCCGAGGCATGGGATGCGCCGTACTGGAACCGCTCCACGCCTGTCTCGACCAACACACCCAACGCCGAGCAGGCTGGCTTCTTCGGCCAAGGCGGCGGTTCCCCCGATCAGCAGCAGGCTTTCTTCACTTGGCTTCGTGGTCAGGTCGGGCAAGGATGATTGACTGTCTAGATATTCCGGGCTTACACTCGAACCACTGAGGTCGCAATCTCTTGGCGGCTTCCTGACAGTCGTTTGTATAGGGCATTTCTGGAACTTGGTTTCGGGCGGTTCCGCTTGTGTGATCCCTCGCCGCCCGTTAAAGCGGGGTCCGGACGGTAACTGACTAAGCGGCCGGGCTCCGCATATTTACAGAACGTGCTTCCAGTACTTGCGGTTGACGATGCCGCAGATGTGATCCCCTGACACGCCGAACTTCGCGCCGATCTCGCGATACAACCAGCCGCTGGCGCGCAGTCTCTTGATCTCGACCACGTCTGCTTCTTTCAATTGGGAAAAGGGGCATTTATCTCCGCGCTGTACAAGCTCAGGGTGCCTCTTCGTATGATGGTTTTCCCCGGATTGGACACGCCCCTTCGAGGCAGCATCCCGGCAGTTGTCGGTATTGGTGCCAAGGAACAGATGGGCCGGGTTATTGCACGCGGGAGTGTCGCAATGATGGCAGACCATGAGATGTTCCGGATCGATTCCGTATTCGAGGAAGTAGGCGATGCGATGCGCCCTGAACGTTCCCCTCTCCTTGAGTCGTCCAACACGGAAGGCCCCATATCCTTGGATGTTCAAGCCAGTCTTCCATAACCAGCAGGCATCCGGACCCCTGCTCCGGTCTACTTTTGACCAATATCTTTCGCGGTCCTTCTCGGTGAACGCGGGAATCGGGATAAACTTTCTTCTAGCCACTGTGTTCTCCTTCGCAGATCACTTTGGTCAGGGTCGCTGCGGCGCTAGAACGCCGCTCGGCCCGAATCAATTGTGGCAGAAAACAAAGGTCAGGGATATACTTAAGCCCATTGGCGGATATAAAATCCCTTAACTATCGTCATCAGGCGCTCTTGCACTGGATGATCGCCAACCCCGGTCGCCAGATAAGAGAAGCGGCGATCGAACTGAACTATTCGCGCCACTACATCCACGTTTTAATCCACAACGATATCTTCCAGCAAGCCTATCAAGAACTCTGTAAAGAGCAGGGGAAAGAGGCGGTATTCGTCGGTGCCAAAATCACCGACAAACTGAACTCGCTGGCCCACCGCACGCTGGATGAAGTGGATAGAAGGCTCGAAGAGAACGAGCTCGAGTCGCGCGAGCTGCTCACCGCCGCCAAGCTCTCGCTCACCGCCCTCGGCTACATCAACCCCAAGGGCTACTCGACCGACATGCACGTCCATTCGCACCTCCAGGTCGACGTGAACATTATTAATGAGGCGCGCGAGCGGGCGCTCCAGCGCCGTGCCACCGTGCCCCTCACCCTCGAAGCCAACCTCGAAGAGAGTGAATCCTAATGGCCTTCGACTCGAACTTCAATACGATCCTCACTCCCGAGCAGGAGAAAGAGTTCCAGAAGTGGAAGGCGATCTACGCGCCGCACGACTCGGGGGAGGACTACGACCTCAGGGGTGCGTTCTACGCAGGAGAAACCAACCAGCAGGAGAAGGGCGAGCACGGGTCGGACAAGTGGAAGAAGCCCAACCACCCGACCTTCTCCGACCAAAGCATCTACGCGCCCTACGGGAAGCCGGGGCGGTGGGCGGATCCGCTTCCTGGGCAAAGACAAGATCCTAATGATCACGGGTTCTACATCCCGCACAACGGGTTACTCGGCGATCAGCTTCAGCGCGATGTCGCCGCGATGACGCCTGAATCCGTGGTGGTGAAGCCTCCGCCACCGCTTGGGCGCTCGCTCGCCGAACGCTTCCCTACTCGCAACGTCTCGATCGGCCCGCAGACGAAAATTCTTGGCAATAGCTTAGCCAGACTCAAATACTAAGGAGACCGGATGCAAACCACCACGATGGAAGAACTCGCCGAGAGGCTCTACACGGCCAAGGCCCAGATGCTCGACTGGATGACCGCGGAGACGCTCGCCCCCATTCCCACCTGGAGCGAGACCCAGCGTACCGTGAAGAACGCCTGGTACATCGTGGCCCAGGAATCCATCGACGCCGGAGCCGAAGCGCCCCCGCCTCCCCCGCCGCCTATCCTCTTTGAAGCATCCGCCGGTGAGTCCACCGACCCCAAAGCCATCGAGATCCTCGGCCCGCATCCCCAATGGGCTGCGCTCTCACCAAGCCTCCAGGCCGATTGGGCTGCGGTGGGCGAGGTTGCCGCTGATGTGATGGAAGATTTGAGGCGCGACGTCAAGCCGCTGCCGTTAAAGAAGAAGATGCACGCGGGCGATGTTCCGCCCACCGGCCCAGGCGGGGGTACGCTGCCGGATGTGGCCGGGGTCACCATTGCGCCGCTCGAGCAGAACTTCCCCTCGACCGGCGGAACCGGATCGGTCACGGTCACCATCACCGAACCGGGTATCGACAACACCTGGCGGGTGGACAAGCAGGCCGAGGCCACCTGGCTCACGATTGATTCCCCGCCCGAAGACACCCCGCAGACCGCGGACGGGACCGTGAGCTATACCGTGGCGGCCAATACCACCCTCGCCGAACTGCGCGGCGCTTTGTACATCAACGGCAAAACCCACACGGCGATTGTGGCGCCCGCCCCCGCCGCCGATGCGGCCTCCGTCCAATCCTCCGCCCACGCCACTACCAAGAAGGCGAATCATAAATAAGGAGAAAGAACGATGACCGAAAAAGATACGGCCTACAAGCCGGAACCGACACCGCTCCCGGCGCCCGGCCCTGAGCATACCGCTGAAGGGCTGGCCGAAAAGCTCTACGAAGCCTGGGCGTCGTACTGGAAGACCGAGGCCAAGCGCCCCGCCTGGAAGGAAACCGACCTGTCCGCCAAGCTCCGGTGGCGCGCGGTGGCCAATCTTGCCATCGGACGTGGCCCCTTCGACGACCCGGATGAACATCGCCGCATGGCCGAAGACGATCGCGCCGCCTTCCAGCACGTCCGCGATATGGCCTTCGCCGACACCAATCCCAAGCCGAAGACCAAGGATGACAAGGACAAGGACAAGGACGACAAGGACGCCAAGCATCCCAAGGAGCCGCCGGTCGGTCCGCCGTTCCCGCACAAATAACCGATGAAGCAGACACGCTCCCCGTCCGTCGACCTCAACGAATTAGTATCGCTGTGCGCCACCGACGGGGAGCTTTTCTGCCGCACCTTCTTCCCCTCCGCCTTCCGCCAGTCGAGCCCGGAATTCCACCGCGAGATCTGGAAGGACTGGACCAACCCCGACGTCTCTCTGAGCGCCATCGCCGTCTTCCGCGGCGGCGCCAAGACCACCCTCCTCCGTGCCTACGTGGCGTGGAGTGTAGCGTATAGGGCATCCAGAACCATCGCCTACCTCGGAGCATCTTCCGATAAAGCACATGAGTCCGGCGACTGGCTGCGCCGGCTGATCGAAGGGAACTCCGAGGACGGGCTCTCCTTCGCGCAGGTGTTCGGCTTGCGCCCCGGCAACATCTGGAACAGTGACAGGTTGGACGTGCTCTGCCGCCTCTCGCCCGAGAAGCCGGAAACGACGATATCGCTGGTCTGTCTCGGTATTACCTCCTCGGTACGCGGCCTCAATATCAATTCCTTCCGCCCCGACTTGGTCTGCCTCGATGACGTGCAGACCGAGGAGAACGTGGGCAACGAGACCCAGCGCTCGAAGTTGAACGAACTCGTCTACGCCTCGATCTTCAACACGATGGCGCCGCGTTCGGAAGCGCCCAATTCGAAGATGGTCCTGCTGCAAACGCCGATGCGCCCGCAGGATCTCATCGCCAAAGCCGAGCACAATCCCGATTACTGCTTCCGTAAGTACGGTGTGCGCGACGAGGCGGGGCGTAGCCGGTGGGAAGAGCGGTTCCCCACCAAGGAGATTGACCGGGAAGAAGACGCGGCTCGCCGGGAGAATACCTGGGCTTACTTCGCGCGCGAGAAATTATGCTGGTTAGTACCGGACGAAGGGCAATTCTTCCGCCCCTCCGACCTCCGTTACTATGAAACACCTCCCGCCAATATGGTCACCGCTTATGCTATTGATCCTGTTCCTCCTCCAACTGCCGCACAGGTGGCGGGAGGCATGTCGAACAAGGACTTCGAGGCGCACGTCGTTGTCGGAATGACCGCCAACCGCGACGTTTACATCCTGGAGATGTCCACCTCGCGCAACCACCATCCGGACTGGTCCGCCAATAAGTTCTTCGAACTGGCCGGGAAGTGGAAACCGATCCGCTGCCGCGTCGAAGGCATCGCCTACCAAGCCACTTTGAAGTGGTACCTCGACGAGCAGATGAAGAAGCGCGGCCGCTTCCACGTCGTCGAGATCTACAAGGACCAGCGCGCCAAGCCCATCCGCATCCGCCAATCGCTCGCCGGCCTCGCCTCGAATGGGAAACTCTACGTCCAAAGATCGATGATCGACTGGCTCGCGCAGTGGGAAACCTACCCCGGCTGCGACCACGACGATCTGATGGACGCTACGGCGATGGCAGTATCACTCGTGCTTGAACTCGGCGACGGCATGGGCGACTTCACAGATATGACGATCAACAGTCCTGCAGAACTGGAGGCTGGCTGGCGATTATGTCCTTAGGGAACGATATGCGCCCATCTTTTCCTGGTTACGATTCGGCTCATTTGGCCAGAACTAATTCCGAACCTTGCGCAGAGGGCAGACTGGCTAGCAGCCCCGCTTGCGCAGAGCGCCCGAATCTCGACGATATCGGACGCCGTCAACTTGGACACGCCGTTCCTTTCTCCGCGCGGCACACGCTCGGGATGCATTCGCCAGTAGCCCGTATCCCCAATTTGCATGCGCCCTTTGGCTTGGGCGTCATGAATGTTGTCGGCAGGGGTTCCCGTGAAGAGGTGGGCGGGATTCTGACATGGCGGAAAATCGCAGAGATGCAGCACATCGAGCGGCGCGGCATCCTGACCGTGGCCGAGCCAGTACGCGATTCGATGGGCAGGAAACATTTGATTCTGCGCGGCTGGGCCAAAGCTAAACTGTCCATATCCTCCGCGCTTGCTGGCCTTCCAAGGCCAACATTCATCACTGCGTCCTCGATCCACCTTTTTCCAATATCGGGCGATGTCCTTCGCAGAAAACTTGGGCAGTGGGATAGGCTGTCTGGTAGCCATCTGTGGTCTCCTTTCAAGATCACGCTGGTCAGGACCGCGCAGCGCAACGAACGCTGTAGCGGTCCGTTTAATTATGCCACTGAAGGAGGTGCCAATTGGACCAACTCATACAGTTGATTATCTGGATTGTGCTGTTTTCTGTGGTTGCCTATGGGCTTTGGTGGGTGTGTGTGAAATTTGCCGTCCCGCAACCGATTGTTTGGATTGTCGGAGCGATCCTCCTCATCATCCTGCTCCTGTTCATCAGCCATCAACTGGGGGTCGGCGGCGGCGGGAGAATCTTCCCTGCGCGGTAACTATGCAAAAAACGAGCCAGCCTCCACGAATCTCGGCTACGATGGAATCTCTCTATGGGACTGCGTGGACCGCTTCGCTTCGAGACCCTGGCCGGATTAGAACCCGCCTGGAAGAGGGCATGGACGGTGCCGGAAATCCTGATTGCCCTCGTCGTACTCTTCGGCATCGCCTACTTGATTTACGAATTGAAACAGTGAGTGAAGCCACGTTCTACCTCCTGCTCATCGCCGCCTTCGTCGGCTGCCTTCTGGCTCTGAGGTACCTCACCAAATGACGAACCTCGACGCGCTCCTGCTGGCCATCATGGCCCTCACTAGCATGGCGTTTTACCTGGGGGAACTGGGATGAACCTACTTCATATGGCCCCAGCGCGTTCCTCGGATGATGTCGCCACAGTGGCCCTTCGTGATTCCGAACATTACGGCGATCTCGCGTTGCAGCAACGGTCCGTCGGCGTAGAGCCGCTTGATTTCGATGATGTCGGCTGTCGTCAGTTTGGCCATGTTATTTTGTTCCCCGCGCTTCCGAAGCTCCGGGTGCCGTCGAAGGTAGTGGTTATCCCCCTGATGCATGCGCCCCTTCAAGGAGCAATCGACGAGGTTGTCCTTGCAGGTACCAGCGAACAGATGGAGCGGATTCATGCAGCGCCGGACGTCGCAGTGATGCAGCACATGCAAAGGGGACGGATCGTAGCCGTGCCCGAGAAAGAAGGCGAGTCGGTGCGGAGAGACTTTACGTTTCCTCCCAACACCGAACTGCCCGTAGCCTTGAGGGCTAGTGCTGGCCATCCACAACCAGCACTCCGAATCGGAGCGCCGGTCTATTTTGGACCAGAATCTACTGATGTCTTTAGGGGAAAACGGGGGAAGCGGGATAGAATCTTTCAAGCCCATGTGGTCTCACTCCAGATCGCATTGGTTAGGGCCGTCGCAGCGTTCGCGCGCTGCTTCGGCTCGCTCAATTATGGCACGAGGTCTTTATAATGCGGGGCAAATTCTCGATTCCTTTTGACTCGGACGTACATGAGGAAGTTCTCGGGAAAATTGCGCACATGTTCCAGAGTTCCAAGGACAGGATGAGCAGCCGCCACGATAAATGGAAGACAGCTGAATCACTGTTTCGCGCCTATCTGCCCGAAACCGAAGCCTCTGCCAAGAAGGCGCGCGCCCGCGAACAAGGCTCGGCCTCGCAGTTCTCGGAAGTCATTTTGCCTTACAGCTACGCGCTCGCCCTCACCAGTCACACTTACGCGACTTCCGTTTTCCTGGGGCGCGATCCGGTCTGGCAATATCGCGGCCGGCATGGAGAATCAGAGCAGTCCACGCAGTGTTTAGAGGCGCTCGTCGCCTACAACCAGGACATCGGCGACATGGCATCGAACGAGTTCATCTGGCTCCTCGATGCGATCAAATACGGCTGCGGTGTAGTGGGCAGCGATTATGCCAAGAGATACGAAATCTTCAGTGAGTACGTCCCGATGGCGCCTACGCTGGGGGGAATCGACCTTGGTGCGGATCCGAAATGGGAACTGGTGGAAGAGCGCGTCGAAGGTTACTGCGGCAACGTGCTCACCAACATCCGCCCCTACGATTGGTATCCCGATCCCGGCGTCCCGCTCGTCAACTTCCAGGATGGGGAGTTCTGCGGCCACACGATGATGATGGGTCTCGAGCGCCTCCGCTCGATGCGTAATGAGTGGGATCTGTTCAACCTCGAAGAACTCGAGGGCGGCATGGGCAACGGCGGCAGCAGTATGGCTCCGTCGACTTCCGGCTCGCGCGATAACATGCTCGCCGCCGACAAGGTCTGGGATCCCAAGGATCTCCGGTCTGGCAAGGTCGGCATCTTTCGGGTGGTGGTCAACGTGGTGCCGGAGGCGTGGAAGCTTCCGGGCAAGTACTACCAGAAATGGGAATTCTTAGTAGCGAATAACTCGGTCATCATCAAGGCTTCGCCGCTGGGGCTGCGCCACTGTAAGTTCCCCTATGACGCGATTGCGTGGGAGACCGATGGCTACGACTCGTCAACGCGCGGCATGATGGAGATCACCAAGCCGCTGAACGACGTAATTAACTGGTTGTATAACACCCACATGTTCTCGGTGCGGCGTTCGCTGAACGGGAATCTCATCATCGATCCGGACAGGATCAATGTGAAAGACTTGAT
>Ga0173479_10000206_pt1 | contig 10600 bp, 8 predicted proteins | sample NitcycUS104311B1_FD_136668 | JGI IMG/M metagenome (GOLD analysis project Ga0173479, IMG submission 136668) | Soil microbial communities from Arlington Agricultural Research Station in Wisconsin, USA - Nitrogen cycling UWRJ-S104-311B-1 (version... | ecosystem: Environmental > Terrestrial > Soil >... | reverse complement strand
TTTTCTCGCCTTCGAGAAGGTTACGCAACAACACAACAAAACATACATTGCAAAATATCCTTGCGATACCCGAGGTTGTAATTAATATGGTAACCTACGATATGGTACAACAAACTTCTTTAGCCAGCTGCGAATATGGAAAAGAAGTTGATGAATTTATTAAAGCAGGCTTTACAAAAGAAAAAGCAATTAGGGTTAGGCCACCGATGGTAAAAGAAAGCAAGGCAAAACTTGAATGTAAAGTGCTGGAAGTAAAACCGCTTGGTACAGAAGGCGGAGCAGGAAATTTAGTAATCTGCGAAGTGTTGCACATGCATATAGATGAAACTCTTTTGGACAATGGAAAAATAAACCAACGCAAATTAGAATTGGTAGCAAGGCTTGGAGGAGACTGGTATTGTAAGGTAAGCGCCGAGAATTTGTTCCAGGTGGCTAAGCCAAATACGCAGATAGGGATTGGGGTTGATAGTTTACCTGAAAGTATCAGGCAAAGCAAAATTTTATCTGGAAATAATTTAGGACAGTTAGCCAATGTGCATGAAGTACCGGCGGTTCATCCGTCTTTTGACGATGAACATTTAAAAAACATCTTTCAGTATTATTCTATCAATCCTGCAGAAATGGAAAAAGAAGTTCATCTCTATGCCGCTAAATTATTAAGTGAAGGAAAAGTGCAGGAGGCCTGGCAGGTATTGCTGGCCACGGATAATATTATGTAAATGAGATGGCTGAAACAAAATAAAATGATGTTGAAATAACATCCTTTTATTTATTGATTGTATCAATCAATTTATTGTTTGCTTCCCCAGCCGAAAACTTTTTTCAAAATATCTGTTGTACGGGCTGCAGGGTTAGCCCTGATATTTGCTTCTTCCTTTGCTATCTGGTCAAACAAGGCGTCGATTGCTTTTGATACCACATAAGAAGGCAAATCAGGATTTAGCTTATTTAGGGTTGTTGGAAAATTGTTGTACGTGTTAACTACCTCACCATAATATTTTGTAGCACTAAATTTATCCAGGGAGCTTTTTATAGTTGGTGTAAAAGTAACAACTAATTTATCTGTGGTTCTTTGACGAAAATATTGAGTAGCTGCGTCCTTTGGCCCACGTATGATATTAATAGCATCTGTTATTGTTATCCCCCGGATTGCGTCTAAAAAAATTGGTCGTGCAAAACCAACTGCATCTTCTGCTGCACGGTTAATTTGCAAAATAGCCCTGTCAACCATGCTACCCATCCCTAATTGCCGCAAAGTATTTTCAATACGTTGTGCCTCAGCGGGCAAAAATAATTTATAAGCTTCATTCCCAAAAAATCCATCGGTTTTATTAAGATAGTTTATTCCTCTTCCCACTCCCTGGTCAAGTGCATCTCTGATTCCCTGGGCTGCCTCTAACTCGGTAATGGTTGATGTGCCGCCGGCACCGGGAATATTGCTTAATGTGTCGCAGGACAACAATGAAATTGATAACAAGATGGCTGACAAATAATTCCTGATCATAAGACCTGTATTTATGTATTTGTTTCAAATTATCGGCCAATCTCTGCTTTAAGAAAAAATATGCGAGCAAAAACCTTTCGCATAATCTTCAATTTTTCAATTTTTTTCTATTATAAAATCCCAAACCGTTTTGGACATAACGTCATTTTTAGGATTTATCGCAAACAGATTAATGAATATCACGATACTGTAACCAAAAATCATAATGCTGTTTGAATGTGTCTCTAAACCAATTTTAAATCGTCATTAGGTCTTGCGATTTTTAGTGTCGCCTCGCTTTTATCATCACCGACAAAAATTACAATTATGAAAAAGTTTCTTATCATCAGCTGCTTTTTCCTTTTATCGCTTCCTTTATTCTCACAACAAAATGCCATTAGCGGCAAAGTGAAAAATAAACTTACCAATGAGGAGCTCAGTTCCATTACAATTGTCATAAAAGGTACTTCATCAGGCACCTATACAGACAATAAGGGCAATTTCGTTATCCATACACCCACGCTCCCGGTAACCCTTGTACTTTCAAGCGTAGGTTTTGAAACCACGGAAATTAATGTTGCCTCAAGAGATATGCTTTCCATCTCTTTAAATCCTTTTGCAACTATGGGCGAAGGAATAGTTGTAGCCTCTACCAAGACGCCGATAAAAATTTTAGAATCCCCTGTTTCCATTGAACGCCTTAATCTAAATGCTATACGTAATACTCCAGCGACATCTTTTTATGATGCAACGGGCTATCTGAAGGGTGTTGACCTGACTACATCCAGTTTTACTTTTAAAACTATTAGCACAAGGGGATTTAACGGAAGTGGTAGCACTCGTGTAAATCAATTGGTGGATGGTATGGATAACCAGGCACCAGGTTTAAATTTTTTCCTGGGAAGTTTTCTGGGGCTTACAGAGCTTGATGTGGAAAGCGTTGAAATACTTCCTGGTGCTTCATCTGCATTGTATGGACCGGGTGGTGTTAATGGCACCATACTGATCAACAGCAAAAACCCTTTTAAATACCAGGGACTGAGTGTGCAACTAAAAGAAGGGGTTAGCAACATTGGAAAAGAACAGCGGGATAATGTAACTCCCTTTCATGATTTTTCTTTTCGGTGGGCAAAAGCTTTTAATAATAAGTTCGCTTTTAAAATAGGAGCTCAATACATTCAAGCTACCGACTGGCTGGCAAGTGACAGCAGCAATTATTCCCGTGCTGGGAACATAGGCAAATTAAAGCCTGGAACAAGACAAACCGATCCAAATTATGATGGTGTAAACGTATATGGCGATGAGACCAAAGTTGACCTTCGTAATTTTTTATAGGCAGCACTTCCCCCCGGCCATGATCTGTTAAAAAATCCAATCCTGGTTTCGAGGACAGGTTATGCAGAAAAAGATGTAATCGATCCTAAAACAAAGGATATAAAACTATCCGCCGCCCTTCATTATAAATTCAGTGAAAAGTTGGAAGCGCAATTGATGGGGTACTGGGCTACAGGCAATACCATCTATACAGGAAATAACCGTTATGTTTTAAACAATGTAAAACTGGGTCAATATAAAATTGAATTAAAACATACCGATTGGCTTTTACGTTCTTATACAACCCAGGAAAATGCCGGTGAGAGCTACAGTGCAACAGTAACCCCCGTAATTTTTAATGAAACCTGGAAGCGCAGTTATGATCCAAATAACGTCAGTGGAAGTTGGTATCCACAATATACAGGTGCCTTTATGGGCGCTTTACAGGCCGGGGTACCTTATGACCAGGCACATAATGTAGCAAGACAGTTTGCTGACCAGGGCAGACCTGCCGCTGGCTCGGCACAATTCAAAGAAATATTTGATGCTGTCAGGAAAGTGCCTATTCCCAAAGGAGGTTTGTTTTTAGAAAAATCACAATTGTGGATGACCGAAGGTCAATACAATTTTTCGAAATGGATAAAGTTTGTGGAGATAATTGCAGGAGCCAATTGGAAAAATTATATCCTTGATTCAAAAGGAACTTTATTTATCGATACTGCCGGCCCTATACATATAAAAGAAACGGGTGCCTTTGCACAGGCCACAAAAAAATTATTCAATAATTCTTTGACTCTTTCTTTCTCTGGCCGGTACGATAAAAACGAAGATTTTAAAGGCCGGTTTACTCCAAGAGCTACTGCATTGTTTAAGCTTGCAAAAAATAATAACCTTCGCTTTTCTTACCAGACGGCTTACCGCTTTCCAAGTACTCAACAAAAATATATTCGGCTGGATGTTGGCGACTATACCATACTCGGCGGTTTGCCATGGATACAAGAATATTTAGAGGCTGACAAAAGCACAATTCTTGAGATAAAAAACAATGTACCAGGTACAACACCTTATGTTTTCCCTGAATTGAAACCAGAAAGTGTACAATCTTATGAAGTGGGATATAAAGGGCTCATTTCAAAAAACCTGTTGGTAGATGCCTATGGTTATTGGGGTCGTTATGAAAATTTCTTAGGTAGAAATGCTTTATACCATGCAAATCGCCAAGAGATATATTCTACCGTGGTCAATAGTCCAACTAAAGTAAAAACTTACGGATACGGCCTTGGACTGGATTATCGCCTAAACGAAAAATACTCCATGTTTTTTAATGGATATTCCGATGTGCTAACTGATATACCCGCGGATTTCCAGGCATATTTTAACGCACCTAAATATAGATTCAACCTGGGTTTTGCAAGTGAAGGAATGGGTAAAAAGAGACTGGTTGGTTTTAATGTGTCCTTGCATTGGCAGGATGCCTTCAATTGGGATGGAGAATTGGCAAATGGCCCTGTAAACGCCTTCAGCACAATTGATGCGCAAGTAAGTTATAAGCTTTCAGCCATACGTTCAATGGTCCGTATTGGCGGCACTAATCTTACCAATCATTATTATAAAAACGCGTTTGCCAACCCGGAAATCGGCGCAATTTATTATGCCAGTTTCGCTTACAATATTTTTTAGGCGGTTGCTCATATAAAATACCCATCCACACTTAAATCTTAGTTATGAAAAAATTAGTGTTCATGATACTAACAAGCTGCCTGTTTTTTCAATACTCCCATGCACAGAAATTCAAAGACAGTTTAAGGAACTTAAATGATTATGATTTGGGAACTTATTATTTAAAAAAAAGCAAACAACAGAAAACAATTGGATGGATTTTACTAGGAGCTGGTGTATCACTTACAATTGTAGGTGGTCAGCAAGTATCCAAGGATATATTTAGTGAATCGTCCGGTGGTGAAGCGTTGATGCTGATAGGTAATCTTTCTGCTCTTGCAAGCATACCAGTTTTTCTTTCTGCAGCAAAACATAGGGGTCGGGCTGAAATTTTATTGCGTAACCAAAATATTCCTTTAACGCATGTTTCCGGCACCAGGCTGACATCTATAGGCGTAGCCATACCATTGGGTAAGTAGTTATTCCTGCGCTATCAGTACATTTGCACCCACTTTGAAATTGATGCAAATGCAAACTCAACATTTATCAGAACAGGAAATAATTCGCAGGGAAAAACTGGCAGAAATACAAAGACTGGGAATTGATCCTTATCCAGCTGCCTTATATCCAATAAGTACTTATTCATCCGTATTAAAAAATTCTTATACCGACGATACGAAGGATGAATTTATAGATGTATGTATTGCCGGACGTATTATGAGTGTAAGAGATATGGGCAAGGCAAGCTTTGCAGTGTTGCAGGATTCTTATGGTCGTATCCAGATTTATGTACGGAAGGACGACCTTGCTAATGGAGACGATACCAGTCTTTATGATATTGTTTGGAAAAAGCTTTTAGATATTGGTGATTTTATTGGTGTAAAAGGATTTGGTTTTCGCACAAAAACCGGGGAAATTTCAGTGCATGTAAAAGAACTAACCATCCTGGCAAAATCTCTTCGGCCCTTGCCAATTGTTAAAGAAGCAGAAGGTGTTACCTATGATGCAGTTACCGATCCTGAATTTAAATATCGTCAGCGTTATGCAGATTTAGTAATCAATCCGTCGTTAAAAGAAACCTTTGTAAAGCGCACAAAAATTATTAATTCAATTCGCGAATTTTTAAACGAACATGGTGCGTTAGAGGTAGATACTCCGGTGTTGCAAAGTATCCCTGGTGGTGCTGCTGCACGTCCGTTTGTTACACATCATAATGCGTTGGATACACCCTTTTATTTACGAATCGCCAATGAACTTTATTTAAAGCGTTTAATTGTCGGTGGCTTTGATTGGGTGTACGAGTTTAGCCGCAATTTTCGCAACGAAGGAATGGATCGTACGCATAACCCTGAGTTTACAATTCTTGAATTTTACGTGGCCTATAAAGATTACCTATGGATGATGAATGTCACTGAAAGGTTATTGGAGAAAGCAGCCATCGATGTAAATGGTACAGCGGAAACGGTTGTTGGAGAAAATACAATTTCATTTAAAGCTCCTTTCAAACGCATTTCTATTTATGATGCTATAAAAGAAAACACCGGGGTTGATGTTAGTGGAATGGATGAAGATGCTTTAAGGGAAACATGCAAACAGATGCGCCTGGAAATAGATCCATCAATGGGACATGGAAAATTGATTGATGAATTATTTGGCGAGAAATGTGAGCAGCATTATATACAACCGACATTTATAACTGATTACCCAATTGAAATGAGCCCGCTTACAAAAAAGCACAGGAGTAAGCCTGGATTGGTGGAGCGTTTTGAGTTAATTATTAACGGGAAAGAAATTGCAAACGCTTATAGTGAGTTGAATGATCCCATCGACCAGAGAGAACGTTTTGAAGAACAAATAAAATTAATGGAACGTGGTGATGAAGAAGCCATGTTTATTGATTATGATTTTCTTCGGGCATTGGAGTATGGCATGCCCCCCACCTCAGGTATTGGTTTTGGAATAGACAGGATTTGCATGTTGCTCACCAACCAGCCTTCTATCCAGGATGTATTACTGTTCCCGCAAATGAGGCCCGAAAAATTTGAAAATAGTTCTGAAGAGAAAACTATTTACGAGTCATGAAAATAACAGGTTTCTCATTTATAAAAAATGCTATAAAATATCAATACCCCGTTGTTGAAGCGTTGCAATCAATTCTCCCTTTGTGTGATGAAGTAATAGTAGCTGTTGGTGATTCGGATGACGGCACAAGAGAATTGGTAGCCTCTATCGACCAAAAAAAAGTCAAAATAATTGATACGGTTTGGAATGAAGAATTTAGGGAAGGTGGCCGAGTACTGGCAGTTGAAACGGATAAGGCCTTTAATGCTATAAGCTCTGACTCGGATTGGTGTTTTTATATACAAGGTGATGAAGTGTTGCACGAACAATATCATAATGAACTCTATGAGCAAATGAAAAAGTGGAAAGATGAAAAAGAAGTGGATGGCTTACTTTTTAAATACCGGCATTTTTATGGCTCCTTCGATTATATTGGTATTAGTTCCAAATGGTATCGAAATGAAATTAGAATAATCCGGAACGATAAAACTATTTTCTCTTATCGGGATGCGCAAAGCTTCCGAAAGGCCAATAACGGAAGGCTAAAAGTAAAACCGATTGATGCCTACATTCATCACTATGGCTGGGTTAGAGAACCCGAAGCTATGTTTTCAAAACAAAGAAACTTTGGACGATTCTATGATGGCAAAGGTGATGAAGGAAGAGTTTACACAGGGCAATTTGATTATTCAAAAATTGATGCTCTCGAAAAATATAATGGTACACATCCTGCTGTAATGAAATCAAAAATTGCCAGTGTGAACTGGCAATTTGAATATGATCTTTCTTACAACAATCTTAGTATTAAAGAGCGCTTTAAAAACCTCCTGGAAAAAATTACCGGAAAACGTCCATTCGATTTTAATAATTATAAAATTATTTAGTCGAGGAATAAATCCGTCATTAGTGTTTGCTGTGGGTTAATAGCATAATTACTTAAATCAGCTATGCCTTCCTTTGCTAACACCTCTTCATCAATAAAGAAATTACCGGTACACGTTGCGGAAGCCTTGGTTAAAATATAATAAGCTGCATCTGCTACAATATCTGGTGTTCTGCTTTTCTGAATTAGAAAATCACCGCCCAACAAATTTTGCACTGCTGCTGTAGCAATTGTTGTTTTTGGCCACAAGGCATTAACGGCTATCTTGTATTTTTTTAATTCTTCAGCCAAACCTAAAACTATCATGCTCATACCATATTTACTCATAGTATAAGCCACATGATTGCCAAACCATTTTGGATTTAAATTAAGCGGTGGAGAAAGGTTTAAAATATGAGGGTTCGAAGATTTTTTCAAATGTGGGATGCAATGCTGGCTCATCAAAAATGTTCCCCTCACATTTATTCCCTGCATAAGGTCAAACCGTTTTGCCTCTAACTGTTCGGTTGGTGATAAGTTGATAGCACTGGCATTATTGATTAATATATCGATGCCTCCAAAAGTTTTTACTGTTTCTTCTACTGCATTTTTTATTTGTTCTTCATCTCTTATATCTACCTGGATGGCCAAAACTTTTACACCGAAAGCCTCTATTTCTTTTGCCGCAGTATAAATAGTGCCTTCCAATTTTGGATGTGGTTCTGCAGTTTTTGCAGCTATAGCAATATTGGCACCTTCGCGGGCTAATCGTAAAGCAATTGCTTTTCCAATGCCGCGGCTGCCACCGGTTATAAGAATTGTTTTATCTTTTAATGACATAGTTTTTTGATTAATTGGTCAGCATATGACGCCGGAAATATATTCCAATAAATAGGTGAATATTATCTGAAAGTTAGGAGGATATTATCAGAAGGATTCGCCTTCTTTCATCATTATAATACCCGTAGGCTGAAAAATAGACCAGCTATTAAGATCCTGATCCGCCTGCAAACCCTTACCGCCATAAATTGTTTTATCAACTGTTTTCAAGCGTACAAGACTATCAGTAAAAAACTTGCGGGTATTTTGGTCCCACCATAATTCGGGACATTTAAGTGTATCCCCCTTAATGTTAGATACAACCACGCTATCCCTTAGAAAAACCTTGTGCAATGACTCAAAATATTTTCCATAGAATGCATCCAGTTCGCTTTCTTTTTTTCCGGTACTATCAAAAAAATCCACATGTAATTTTTGAGGAAATTCAGTGTATATCGTATCACTCGGGTAGCGCAGCATTAAAGGCGCCGTCAGGTTAGCTTTTAAGTCTCCTCCCTGGCTAAATAGTACCTGCACTTTCCTAACCTCATCCACCATTACTTTTTTTGTATTCCATCGGTTTACTTCCGCTTCATCATTTTCGCAACCAAAAAAGAACAGGCAGCTACAAAGAATAGCTGCCTGTAAAGTTTTTTTTACGTTGATAAAATGGTTAATCATACCGGCGTTTGTTAAACCAAAGATCGCTGAAGTTTAACCCTGCTGTGAAACGAAACATATTTTCTTTTAGTAAATTATCATTATTTCCCCTCTTTGAAAACTCAAAGCCAAGATTAATCATAGTAAACTGACCAGGACTTGACCGGCTATAATTACCAATTGGTAAACTCATTCCGAAAGTTACACCATACAGTGGCAATTCATTAACAACCTTTATATAATCGGTACCCGTAAAAAAACCAGCACGATAAGCCACATTACTAAAATAATTTGTTGAAGGTTTCGGACGTATCTGGCCACCAATTCTTACCTGGCTACTATTTTGAACCGCATCTACTTCATTAAAAAAACGATAGTCATTCCATTGAGTTGCAACATAGTCAATTCCAAATAACCACCCCCTTCCAGTAGTTTCTTTATGTTCTATCACAAAACCCGCGGTATAACTACCAGGTAAAATCATTTTGCCTCTTTCTTCGGTCCTTTCATAAACACTATCTAATCTTTGATCACTTCCGTTGGCATCAGTTACAAAAGTTCCCCGCAAAATATCGCGGGTTGCATTATGCTCTTGTTTCAAATTCCCCGAAACGCCTAATCTAAGAACGTTTTCTTTGTCTTTATCTTTTTTAAGTGTAATTGCATATTGTGCGCCTAGATTATAATATATGCCGCCAAAGTATGCCCGGCTGGCATAACTGGAAGCCTGATAATTTGCATCATCATTTAATAAAATCCTTTTTGTGGTGACGTCTTTTTTGCCAAATGCATAACCGATGCTTGCACCAATACTCAGGTTGCGAAACGAATAGCCCGTGCCAAAGGTTGGTAAAAATGCGCCGCCATTTCCTTCAAAACTGCTTATCGCACTATCAATGAAGTTTCCGGTTATGGGATCATTCAGTGGCTCCAGGCGGCTAATTTTATAATTAATACGGCTTACAGGACGAAGGCCAAAACTTAAGCCCCACTTTTTATTTATAGGAAGGCCTACCTGTATGTAAGAAAAATAACCGTAGGACGAGGAAAAATTAAGGGGCTGGTTAGGAGCTATCAGCGTTCTGCTATTATAGTCTACGCCCACATCAAACAACACACGGCCTGATCGTATTTTTTTATTTGAACCCGGTACTGGCTGTGTTTGAAATTTGGAAAAGCTAGCCGGGTTATTAAAATTGATTGATAGTACATCGGAATAACCTGCAGAAATACCTCCCATGCCACGGTTTATAATATTCGTATTTGGCACCATATCGCCTATTCCATAACGTGAATAAGGAGAGTTTTCCTGTGCAAAAACACATTCGACAAATAATAAAAGAACAATAGTGCAAAGTATTTGAAATCTGCTCTTATTAATTCGATAAAACGTTGACTTTGCTAATTGCATATAATCCTTTAAATAGTAAATCGGGGTGTGCAAATATCTTCTTTTTCAAATGGGGCTCAAAAAAGGCTATATCTCCCCCGGTTAAAAGCACGTTAAAGTTGCCGAACTTACTCTCAAATTCCTCTATCACGCCATCAATTTCTTTAGCTATTCCTAATATAACTCCTGTTTGCAAATTTGTAGCTGTGTCATAACCAATCAAGGGAATATTCCATTCTGCTTTTACCAATGGCAGTTTTGCTGTGTAATAATTCATTGCTTTAAAACGCATTTCCACACCTGGTGAAATAGAACCTCCAAGGAACTCGTGAGAGCAATTAATAAAATTGTA
>Ga0173479_10000202_pt1 | contig 10681 bp, 19 predicted proteins | sample NitcycUS104311B1_FD_136668 | JGI IMG/M metagenome (GOLD analysis project Ga0173479, IMG submission 136668) | Soil microbial communities from Arlington Agricultural Research Station in Wisconsin, USA - Nitrogen cycling UWRJ-S104-311B-1 (version... | ecosystem: Environmental > Terrestrial > Soil... | reverse complement strand
GAATGAACTAAACAGCCGTTAATACGATGGCTTAAATGCGCTTGTGCGCGTGGAGTGCTGTTTAAAGAAGTCGGTTTTACTGTCGCAATTGCGACGCTTTAACCGGAAAAACGGAAATGCGCGCTGGAATCAGATTTTGTTGGCAGTCCGGCGCCATTGCGCTTGCCGCAATCATATTCGCATTCCTGGTGCCGGGCGTCGCACTGTGTAAACTCGTTTCGCTTGCAAGCATCGCATCGGCAATCACAATAACGACCTTTGTTGCCGGATTCGGGCTCTATCTGGCAGGCCACTTGATCGAAAAACGCGATCCCCAATGCGAGCGCGTCGATCATTATCTTCAGGCAAGTATTCCGGTAACCGGCGCCGGTTTGTTGTGGCTCCATGTGATATTGCAAACCGGCCCGTGGCGGGACAGGAGCATCGAGCCCGGAGTAGCAGTGGTGATCGTGGTCGCTTGCGGTGTAGCAGGAGCCCTGCTGATGATACGGCGCGCCAAACGGCTCGCTGGCGACGGATCCAACTAAACAAGGCAGCCTCCGCTTTCAGGGGCAAAGCAGACAGCGGGCCTTCCGGCTCATGCCCAGAGCCTCTTCGTAGCAATATCTGCTCCCTGCCGCATCGCCTTGAATTTTTCCCAGACGACCGTGGGATGCACTTCTGTCCTGTAAAGCGCTTGCGAGGAGAATCCGCAGTCCGCGCGAGCACATTTTCGCGGCCGACCAGTTTTGCATATCGGAGAATACGCTCTGCAATAAGCTCCGGATGTTCAACGATATTGCTCGCGTGCGTGATCACCCCTGGACAGATGACCTTGCCGTCTGGAACCTTGATGGTTTCGAACAGATGATACTCATGTTCATGTCGCGGGTTGGCAGCTTCAAAACTGAAAGATCCGGCTGCAATCTTGAACATATGGCCGATGACGTCCGCTAAGGCTGCCTCGTGGATTCGCGGACCCTCATTGATCCCGTAACAGGTGTGAAAACGAACGCGCTCTTCGGGTATCCCTTTCAATGCCGCGTTGACCGCCTCGACATACATCTGCGCGCGCCGCTTCATACCTGCCGCATCGAGACCCGGTTCGACAAAGATGTCCGACAGGAATGGATCATCGATCTGCACAAGAATGCCGGAATCGACAATTGCCCTGTACTCCTTGCCGAGTTCGGCGGCCACGGCATGGAAATAGTCTTCGTCGGATTTGTAATATTCGTTCACGCCGACGCCTGAAGGAGCCGTGGCCGGAAGAAAGACTTGATGGTCGGGTACACCGGCGGCTTTCGCGCCTGCTTTGACATTGTCGATGTCGCGCCTGACCGCTGCTTCGCCGCGATATTTTACGGGCGCGGTGCAGACAACAGGAGCGAGCGGCACGATGGCCCCGCCCATCATCGCGGTTTTGAAATACTCGGCATAGTATTCCGGAAATGCGGCGACCTCCTTCTGGAACACGGCCATTTTTTTCGTCGGGCGTGCTTCGAATCCTTCCAGGCGCTCCTGGACGTAGGTGAAGAAGCCTGGCTTGGAAAACTCGCCATCCGTAACGACGTCGATGCCGCAGACCACTTGTCTGGCTACGCACTCGATCACGGATTGCCGGAGTGTCTTGTCAAACGCCGCCGTGTCGATCGCCTCGCCGGCATATTTGCTTTTCATGGCGTCGAGGAGGGCGTGCGGCCGGGGCAGGCTGCCAATATGGGTCGTTTGAATCCTGCGGGTGTTCTGTTGAATGGTCATGAAAATCCCTTCTCATCGCAGACATCGTGGCTGCCGGCGACGCTCCGTCGAATTAGCGGTCGACAGGACTGTTGAGCTTGCGCGCGGTGTCGACGATCCAGTCGCGGTAGCTCAGAAGCGGCGTGATGCCGGTGAGGCCGCCGCAACCTGTTTCGTCGCCGGGCGCGGTCGACCAACTCACCACGCCGATCACCAGCGGGCCTTCGCGGTCATAAGCGGGCGCGCCGGAATCGCCGGTGCAGCCGCCAAGCCCGATGCGCTGGTTGCGGGTGGCGATGTCGTAAAGGCGGATCTGAAGGGAACCCGGTTTGCCGGTCACGGTCAGTGTCGCCATGCGCGGCTGGCCGAGCCCACGCGCGGTTCCCGCCAGGGTGACGCCGAAGCCGGCAATGGTGAGCGTTTCGCCTGCCGCGACGCGCCGCGGTGCCGCCAGTGACGCCGGGATCACCGCATCCGGCAACGGCGCGGCGAGCTTGATGAGCGCGACGTCGGCGGTGGCGCGGCTTGCGGCATAGCTCGCATAGTCGAAACGCGGATGCCGCGCGATGGTGCGCACCGGAATGGGGCCGCCGGCCTGGTAGGCCATGACCTGGTAGTCGACGTTGCGGACCACGCAATGCGCGGCCGTGAGCACAAGATCGGGCGTCAGCGCGGTGCCGGTGCACAGGTCGTCGCGTGTATCCACGATCATCACGATGGCGCGTGCGGCCCAGCCGGCCGCCGGCGGTGCATTGCCGGTAACGGCGGAAGCGGGGGAGGCAAACAGCAAGAGGGCAATCACGGAGAGAACACGGGACATGCCCGTGCATCAGCCTTGGCGGGGGAACTTTGTCAACGCGCCCCCTGGCGCCGGCTGCTGGGGAACCGGGACTGAACCAAGTCACTGAACAACTGGTCCAAAAGTTGGGAATTTTTGGGGAAGAGCGGAACGGTCGGCGACCTGCATGGTTCTCGATCATGTGTAGAAAGACATAGATCGCTTAAGCGACGCCAAGGTATCACCGATGAGCCCCGCCGACCGATACCGAGCCCTTGCGGCCTATCTGCGCACCTGCGCTGCCCGGGAACAACGCCCGGAGGTGCGGACACAGTGGACAAAACTGGCGCAATGCTACTTGCGGCTCGCCGAGCAGGCTGACCAGAACAGCCGCGCCGACATCGTCTACGAGTTCGATCGCTCAGCCCGGCGTGGCGATGTCGGCGGCGGGCCGGCCTGAGGCCGTCCACCGCATCTAAAACACGCTCGAAAAAGCAAAAGCCGGCGTTATATGTCGGAGACACCCACGCGATACCTGTAGACCATCTCCCAGCCCTTCCAACCGGTGAAGAGCAGGATCAGCACTACGATCAGCGAGAGAATAAGGCCTGTCGGTATGATGGCGTCGCCGCCATGCTGATAGCGTGAATACCAATTGTAGAGCTCGATCAGAACGACAACGACATTGCCTCCGGCGTGAAGCCATGCATCGCGCAGGTTCCGGATTTGCGCGTCGCCCATGACGTCGGTGAGTCCTGCAACGGCTGCAAGCGCTGCCATCACAAGCCCGGCGCCGAGAAGCCACACGGTTGCGTTCGCCCATGCGGCCGAGCTGGTTTGCCAGTACACAAGGTCGGCCACGAAAGTCGAAACGAAGAACGCAATCGGAAACGGAATCAGCATCGGATGAATAGGATGGCCCGCAATCTGGGCCGTCGATCGGGGATTGGGCATTGATGGCCTCCAAAGCTGCAAATAATCCCGAATAAACCTGCAAGTTGTGTCGCAGTTCCCGCCGGAGCGGAGCCCAACAAGTTCCCAAACGATCCGCGGTCGTGATCCTGCTGAGTGCACGATAAAAAATCGGACATCACATTTATGGCATCTATTCTTCTCGCACCGCCTGCGGTCGAGCCGCTGTCGCTCGCCGAGGCCAAAGCCTTCCTGCATCTCGATACGGCCGACGACGATCCGCTGATTGCGGCATTCATTTCGGCGGCGCGTCTGCATGTCGAGACGCAAACTGGGCTCGCGCTTGTCACGCAGAGCTGGCGCATGGTGCTCGACTGCTGGCCGGCGAACGGACGTATCGCGGTGCGACCGGCGCCGTTGCAGGCGCTTGTCGCCGCGCGCGTTTTCGATTTCGACGGCGAAGCGCGCGCAATCGACATCCAGGCCTTCGTGCCGGACGCGAGCACGTCGACACTTTCTTTCATGCCCTGGGCACTGCCTATGCCGACGCGTATTGCCGCCGGCATCGAGCTCGATATTGCGGTCGGTTTTGGCGACGCGACGAGCGACGTGCCGGAGCCAATACGCCAGGCGATCAGAATTATGACGGCACACTGGCACGAGAATCGCGCAATCGTTGCCGGCGCGGAGGTGGCGCCGGTGCCATCGAATGCCGCTGCGTTGATGGCGCCATACCGGATGCTGCCGCTGTGAGTGAGCCGTTGAAAGATATCGGCGCGCTCAACCGCCGGCTGGTGCTGGAGACGCCGATGGAGACCGGCGACGGCGCGGGCGGAGTCGTCCGAACCTACGAAGCGGCGACCACGCTGTGGGCGCAAGTGACGCCGGTCTCGGCGCGCAGCGATGTCGCCGCGGATAGCTTCGGCGCGGTGGCGCGGTTTCGTATCGTCATCGGCGCACGAGGCGACATCACCACGCGGCATTGTCTGCGCGAGGGCACGCGGATCTACCGCATCATCGCGATGCGAGAGACTGTCGGCCGCCGCTTCCTCGAGATCGACGCAGAAGTTCCCGAGGAATGATCACGAGGAGTCAAGCGCGGGTCGTCGCACAGATAAAGCCAACGGCTCGCCGGTATGATCGCGACGTAGCAGGAAAAACAGATCAGGGCGCCGATCCAAGTCGACATGGCAGCGGAACTATGACCGCAAATAAAGCGGCGCGCGTCATCCAGGCGGATGAGACGACTCTGGTCACCCGTTCATTAATTCAAAGGCGGCCCATCAACCGCCGGCGAAACACCAAGGCCCGTTTCGCCTGAGCTGCAGCAACTTCATTCCGAGGTTCTTATGCCAACCGCCGCTTCTGCGGCGCTGCGTGCCGCCGTGCATGCGGCGCTGATAGCCGACCATGCGCTTGTTGCATCGCTCGGCGGCCCGAAGATCTATGACGAGCCGCCGCGCGAGGCGACATTTCCTTATGTGGCGCTCGGCGAAACGCGCGTTGCGGACTTTTCCGCCGGCGGCGAGCCGGGGCTCGAGCATCAGCTGACGCTGCATGCCTGGTCGCGCCAGGGCGGGCAGCGCGAGGCGCATGTGATCGCCGGCGCGCTTTTGCAGGCGCTCGACGATGCGCCGCTCGCGCTGGCTGGCCACCGCCTGGTCAATTTCCGTTTTTCCACGGCCGACGTGCGGCGCGAATCGGACGGGCGCACTTATCGCGCGCTGGTGCGGTTCCGCGCGGTGACGGAACCGGAATAAGCCCACATCCAAGCGATGCACGCCCATCGCCGACTCGCGTATGATGCTGAAAACGGACGGCGACATCCATGCGTCAACTGATCGGCAAGATTCCCATCAAGGGCCAGAAGTTGATGGAGGAGGTTTATCTCTCCGAGCAAATCCGATGCCTTGAATGCCAGAAGACGGTGCCGATTGGCGTCGAGGTGGTCAGGGTGCAAAAGGAGGGGCAGGCGAAAAAAGTCCTCAAGCGCGTTTTTTATTGCAGATCTCACGCCGGCGACTATGAATCGCGCGCGCGCGGCGAAGGCTGAGGCGCGCGACGCGTGCTAGGCCGCGTGCGAGGTGCCGTGATTTGGGCTCCCGCCCGGCCCGACGATTGCCTCCAGCACCACGCGCAGCTGTTCGCGATTGAACGGCTTTTGCAGCAGCGGAATGTGCGCATGCCGCTGCTCGAAGGCGTGGCCGTATCCGGTTACGAATGCGAAGGGAATGTTCTTTTCAAGCAGAATGTCAGCAATATCGCTGCCGTGCTTTTCTGCGTCGATGCCGATATTGACGAGCGCGGCGTCGAAGTTCTCCTTGGAGATTTCACGCAATGCCGACGGCAACCGGTGGGCGACCTTGGTTACGGCGTAGCCGAGCTCCGCGACCATGTCGTGAAGCATCTCGCCGATGAGAAAGTCATTTTCGATAATGAGCACGCGCGGCGCGCGTGCCGGATGGTCAGTCATATTGTCTGCGCATTAGCGACGAGCAAATCAGACCTTGCTCTGCTTCGGTCGCGCCCCCGTTTTGCTGGTTAGTAGCGGTGGGATGCGGCAGCTTTGCGACAAAGCCATCGTGCGGCCGGTTCCCGAAGCGGGAACACGTTATTTCGCCGCGGGTTTCCGGGTCAATGGCGGCCCCTTGGAACGACCGCGCCCATACCTACATACCTGTCCCGGCCTTGGCAGTCGTCGCGAATCCTGACGGCTTGGCCGAGCAGCCGGTTTCCATCCGCGCGATTATTTCGCACGTGCAAAAGCTGCGCGGGCCGCGCGCGGAGTCACTGGTGAGCAAAATGCGGCATCGCCGTCGCAAGGTTTTCATCGACACCCACAAGGGGCGCGTGAGCGCCGGCTTCACCGTGGCCGCGGAAGCAGACGCGGCCGACGTCTCGATGCGACTGCGCGAACGCGGCTGGATCGCCTATCGGCTGCGGCTCGAAGCCGAGCAGTATGCCTGGGTCGCGACCGTCATCGACTGGACACGCCGCGCGGCATGATTCGGCTGTAATGATTTGAGGGAGAAACCCGCGCCAACGAGACGCCAGCGGCAGGCACGCCGCTCAGGGAAGCGGAATGACGTCGGACGGGAAGTTTTTCATGTCGACGGGCTGCGCGACGTGAAGATCATAGGTCGGCACCGGATATTTCACGGACTCGCCCAAGTTCATTTTGCCGGGCCCAATGATCGACTTGACGGCAAAAACGCCAAGCAAGGCGACGATCAAAACTGTCAAACTTTTGCGCATAAGAACAATCCTGCTTGGCCCAATAGACCGGCAATGGTGAGGTCACGCGAACGGTGACCCTGCTACAAGGTGGGGGTTACTGGGCGGTTAAAACTTCTTCTGGCGGGCACATATTGGCCGCTCGCGTGGGGTGCAAGCGCGACAGCTTTTGACTCACGGGCTGTTGATGCCGCGGCGATGGCGGAAGCGGTTGCAAAACGTGCTGCATTTTGTGCGTCAAATACGAGTCAATCACAAATCAATCACCAGCCATGCGCAGCACGCGGCCGCAGACTGCGCAGCGTGAATGCCGCGCAAATCCGCTTTCGAAAAACTCATTCTGAAAGGACACCAATGACGGCTCAAAAGGGCAAAGATCTACTCATCAAGATCGCCGACGGCGCAGGCTACACGACGGTCGCCGGATTGCGCACGCGGCGGCTTGCGTTCAACACCGAGACCGTGGACGTCACGCATTCCGAAAGCGTCAATCGCTGGCGCGAATTGCTCGACGGTGCGGGCGTCAAACATGCCGCGGTGTCAGGCCGGGGCCTGTTCAAGAACGCAGCGACCGATGCGCTGCTGCGGCAGACATTCTTCGATGGCGGCATTGCCGGCTACCAGATCGTGATTCCGTCGTTCGGCACCGTGCAGGGGCCGTTTCAGATCACCAGCCTTGAGTTCGCCGGCGAGCACAATGGCGAGGTGACCTACGACATGGCGCTCGAATCCGCTGGCGAGCTGACATTCGCTGCCGATACGTGAGCGCGGCTCGTTATCCGCCTCTCACCAGCGATCCGAGCTGTCGCGAGCGAGCGCGACGATCGCCCGTTCGGACAGATCGTAGCGGTGCCCGCAGTCGCAGCCGAACGTCACCGTGCGGTCGTCGGTGCCGGCAGGCTCGATGGCCGCGACCTGCATGCGCAGGCCGCACTTCGGGCAGACGATGTTCGGAATGGCCGGATCGGATTGTCGCGTGTGCGGTGACGCCACCATGACAAAACCCCGCTCGATATTCGCTTCCGGTTCGCAGGCTGCGCCCGTTCGGAATCGGGCACCACTCATATTTCCGTGACTATCGGATACCGAGGAGGAACCATGGCGAATCGCCATCGCGGCGAGATCGAGGCCGACATCGGCGGCGCGCGGCGGCGGCTCGTGCTCACGCTCGGCGCGCTCGCGGAACTTGAGGACGCCTTCGGCGCCGAGGACCTCGTCGCGCTGACCGAGCGTTTCGGCTCAGGTCGGCTGAAGGCCCGCGACCTGACACGCATTATCGGCGCGGGCCTGCGCGGCGCTGGCGCAGCGGTAACTGACGATGATGTTGCCGTCATGGCGGTCGAGGGCGGCGCGCAAGGCTATGTGCGCATTGCGGCGGAGCTGATCCAGGCGACATTCGGGGAGACGGGCGCGTGACGCCTTTCCCGTGGAAACAGGCGATCGGCATTGGCCTGGGCGTGCTTCACCTTTCGCCGCAGCAGTTCTGGTCGATGACGCCGCGCGAGCTCGCTTATGCCATCGAAGCCGTTGCTGGCCGCTCTCCGCCGCTCGACCGCGGCACGCTCGCGCAATTAATGACGAGATATCCCGATGACGTTCCTGCCCGACAGAATCACCGAACGCGATGAACTGCCTGACGATCTTGACAAGGATTTTGGCCGAACGACCGGTCGTGCGCGCGCAAGCGCCGATGCGCTCGGCATCAGCGCGACGAGCTTCGCCAGGACGATGAGCAAGGCTTTTGCCGATGCGACGGTCGGCGGCAAAAAATTCGACGACGTGCTCAGACAACTTGCGCTGCGGCTTTCCGACATGGCTGTCGCGCAAGCCTTTCGACCGCTCGCGCGAAATCTTGCCGGCGGGCTTGGCGATCTTTTTGGCGGTATTGTCGGCGAAGATTCGGGCAGGCACGGCCGGCGAGGGAGCGCACTCGACGCGATCAGCCTTATGGACAAGTCCGGCGGACTTACCGCGTTCGCGGCCGGCGGTGTGATCGCAACACCTGCCTACTTTTCGCTGGGACCAGGCGGACTAGGGGTTGCGGGTGAGGCCGGCCCCGAGGCGATTTTGCCGCTTGCGCGTGGACGCGATGGACGACTCGGAGTCGCGATGAGCGGTGCGAGCGCGGCGGCGAACATCACCGTGCACATTGCCACGCCGGACGCGGACAGCTTCCGCCGCTCGGAGGCTTACATCACCGGACAGATCGCGCGCGCGGTGGCGCGGGGACAGCGCGGCTTTTGAAAAAATGCGGACGCGCGCCGGCATGTTACCACTGTGGCAAAATGCGGGGCGGTATGCTCGCTTCGGCAAATTCTCGGCGAGGGCCAATTACCACTTCTAGAGCCCGCTCCCTCCAACCCCTGGGCCGCCCAAAAGGGCGGCCCTTTTGTTCGAGCCTGTTTGCGGCCTCTTTTGGCCGCCCAGAATAAGAATCCAGCGCTCCTCAAGGGAAAATCAAGGCCGGCTCAAGGACTGCGGTCGGGCCCGCCGCTATAGACCGGCCATCACATACGACGATTCATTTGAGGAATCAGCAAATGTCATCAAATTCGCATCGCCTTGAAACCATGCTTCTGCACGCCGGCTGGCGTGCCGACCCGGCCACCGGCGCGGTCGCAGTGCCAATCTATCAAACGACATCCTACCAATTCCGCGACACCGAGCACGCGAGCAATCTGTTCGCGCTGAAGGAGCTCGGCAACATCTACACGCGCATCATGAACCCGACAAATGACGTGCTGGAGAAACGCGTTGCCGCCCTTGAGGGCGGTGCGACGGGACTCGCACTTGCTTCGGGCCAGGCGGCGTCCGCGTTCGCGCTGCAGAATCTTGCAAAGGTCGGCGACAATATCGTGAGCTCGACCGATCTTTACGGCGGTACGTGGAATCTGTTCGCCCACACGCTCAAGGATCAGGGAATCGAAGTTCGCTTCGTCGATCCGATCGACCCCCAGAATTTCCTCCGCGCAACCGACGACCGGACGCGCGCCTATTATGCTGAATCGCTTCCGAACCCGAAGCTCTCGGTCTTCCCGATTGCGGAAGTCGCGGCGATCGGCCGGCCGCTCGGCATCCCGCTTATCGTCGACAACACCGCAACGCCGTTTCTCCTGCGGCCGCTCGAGCACGGCGCGGCGATCGTCGTTTACTCGACGACCAAGTATCTCGGCGGCCACGGCAACTCCATCGGCGGGCTGATCATTGACGGCGGAAATTTCGATTGGGCTGCGCATCCTGAGCGGCAGCCGGCGCTCAATACGCCAGACCCGAGCTATCACGGCGCGGTATGGACGGAAGCAGTCAAGCCGATCGGTCCTGTCGCCTACGCGATCAAGGCACGGGTGACGCTGCTGCGCGATATCGGCGCGTCGCTGTCGCCGTTCAATGCATTCCTGATCATCCAGGGCCTGGAGACGCTTGCATTGCGCATGAACCAGCACTGCAAGAACGCACAGGCCGTGGTTGATTTCCTGCGCACGCGAAAGGAGATCAAGCGGATCATCCATCCCTCCCAGCAGCAGGGCGTCCATCGCGAACGCGCCGACCGCTACCTCAAGGGTAATTTCGGAGGGCTGGTCGGTTTCGAGCTGGCGGGCGGCAAGGAGGCAGGACGCAAATTCATCGATGCACTGCAGCTTCACTACCATGTCGCCAATATCGGCGACGCACGCAGCCTTGCCATTCATCCAGCGACGACAACGCACTCGCAGCTCACGAAAGAGGAACAGCTCGCCACCGGCGTTTCGGATGGCTACGTGCGCCTTTCAGTGGGCATCGAGCATATCGACGACATCGTCGCCGACATCAAGCACGGCCTCGAGGCTGCATCGAGGTCATTGAAGGCGGCGTGATGTCCCTCAAGGAGCAAAGCATCAGTGGTGCGACCATCGATGCCGGCGGCATCAGTCTCAAGTACTTCGCCGCCGGCATTGGCGAACCGGTCGTGCTGCTGCATTGCACCGCCGGCTCGGGACGCCAATGGGCCGATATGGTCGAGGCGCTTCGCCCGGATTTCCGGGCGATCGCCCCGGACCT
>Ga0173479_10000186_pt1 | contig 11017 bp, 7 predicted proteins | sample NitcycUS104311B1_FD_136668 | JGI IMG/M metagenome (GOLD analysis project Ga0173479, IMG submission 136668) | Soil microbial communities from Arlington Agricultural Research Station in Wisconsin, USA - Nitrogen cycling UWRJ-S104-311B-1 (version... | ecosystem: Environmental > Terrestrial > Soil >... | reverse complement strand
GCGCTGACGCCGAATACCTATGCCTATGAATCCACGCCACTCGTGAAGCCGACGGGCTTCCGCGAATATGATGCGCGTTGGCTTCTGGAAAAGGAAATCAACCTGATGGGTGTGCAGGCATTGGGGCTAGGCCTCGGCACGCTCATTCGCGAATTGAACGTGAAGCCAGAAATCGTCACCGGTCACGATTTCCGCAGCTATTCGTCATCGGTGAAAATGGCGCTGGTGTCGGGCCTGATGGCTTCGGGTTGCAAGGTCTACGACATCGGCCTGGCGATCACGCCGATGGCCTATTTCGCGCAGTTCGATCTCAACGTGCCGTGCGTTGCCATGGTCACGGCTTCGCACAATGACAACGGCTGGACCGGCGTGAAGATGGGCGCCAATCGGCCGCTCACCTTCGGCCCAGTGGAGATGAAACGCCTCAAGGAAATCGTGCTTGGCGCGAAATTCGACTTCAAGACGGGCGGCAGCTACGAATTCGTCGAGAATTTTCCCGAGCGGTACATTGCCGACCTTACCAAGCGGCCGAAACTCAAGCGGAAACTCAAAGTGGTCGCGGCCTGCGGCAACGGCACGGCGGGAGCCTTTGCGCCGCGAATTCTGCAGGCCGTAGGCTGCGAAGTCGTGCCGCTCGATTGCAATCTCGATCATACATTCCCGCGGTACAACCCCAATACCGAAGACATGAAGATGCTGCATGCGATGCGCGATGCGGTGCTGGTCAACCGCGCCGACGTGGCGCTTGGTTTCGACGGCGACGGCGACCGCTGCGGCGTCGTTGACAACGAAGGCGAGGAGATCTTCGCCGACAAGGTCGGCGTGATGCTCGCCCGCGACATGTCGACAATGCACCGGAACACCACTTTCGTCGTGGACGTGAAATCGACCGGCCTGTTCCTGACGGATCCGGTGCTGAAGGCGAACGGCGTGAAGGTCGACTATTGGAAGACGGGGCACTCCTACATCAAGCGGCGCGTCAACGAGCTTGGTGCAATCGCCGGGTTTGAAAAATCCGGGCACTTCTTTTTCAACAAGCCCTTTGGCCGTGGTTACGATGACGGCATGATCTTCGCGTTGGCGGTTTGCGACATGCTCGATCGCAATCCGGGAAAGACCATGGCGGACCTGCGCAAAGCGTTGCCGAAGACGTGGAGCTCGCCGACGATGGCGCCGCACTGCGACGACGAGAAGAAATACGCGATTGTGGATTCCGTCGTGAAGCAGTTCGAGGCGGCCAAGGCTGACGGCACGAAAGTCGCGGGGCAGACGATCCGCGAACTGGTCACCGTCAACGGCGTGCGCGTGACCGTCGAGGATGGCACCTGGGGCTTGGTGCGCGCATCCTCCAATAAGCCGGAGCTGGTGGTCGTTGTGGAAAGCCCGGTGTCGGAGCAGCGAATGCGCGACATGTTCAAGGCGGTCGATGGCGTCTTGCGCACGCATCCGGAAGTCGGCGCATATAATCAGACGATTTGAGCATCGTTGCCGCTTTCGTCGGGGCGGACCCTCTGCGACACTGAGCCATGCGCATTGCCATTCTCGGTGCGGGTCCCGCCGGCCTCTATCTTGCCTATCTGATCAAGCGACGGCAGCCCGACGCCGACGTGAACATGTTCGAACAGAATGCCGCCGGTGCCACTTTCGGCTTCGGGGTCGTGTTTTCGGACAAGGCGCTGGACTTTCTCCGCGAGGACGATCCGCAGACCTATGCGGCCATCGCACCGCACATGGAATCATGGAATGATATCACGCTCGTGCATCGCGGCGAGCGCGTGGTGATCGATGGTGTCGGCTTTGCGGCCATCGGCCGGCTGAAGCTGTTGCAGTTGTTGCAGGCGAGGGCGGCCTCCGTAGGAGTCAAGCCGGTCTATCGGCGCGCTATCCAAAGCCTCGATGACCTGGGCAAAGCCGATCTCATTGTCGGCGCCGACGGTGTCAATTCATTGCTGCGCCGCAGCTGTGCGGGCGAACTGGGGTCGACGGTTCGCCTGATGACAAACCGCTTCGCCTGGTTCGGCACCACCAAGCGTTTCGAGACGTTGACGCAGACATTCATCGAGACCGAGCTCGGATGCTTTAACGCGCATCACTACAGATACGCACCGGAGTTGAGCACGTTCATCGTTGAGGTTGATGAGTCCACATTCTCGCGCGCCGGTCTTGCGCGATTGGAAGAGGCCGAAGGCAGACGTCTCTGCGAAAAAGTTTTTGCGGCGACCATCGACGGTCATTCATTGATTTCGAACAACTCGATCTGGCGGCAATTCCCAATCGTCCATAACGAAAAATGGTCGGCTCGCAATTGCGTGCTAATCGGGGACGCGTTGCATACCGCACATTTCTCTGTTGGCTCCGGGACCAGGCTTGCGATGGAGGATGCGATTGCGCTTGATAGGGCGTTGTCCGTCAGCGCGAACAATATCCCCGCTGCATTGCAGGGCTTCGAAGCCGCACGGCGGCCCATCCTCGAAAAGCTGGTCACCGGAGCCAACGGCAGCGCGATCTGGTACGAGCGATTTGCGGAGCACATGCAACTTGCGCCGGTCGATTTCGCCATGAGTTATATTACGCGCTCCGGCCGCATCGATCTTGACCGCTTGCGAAAGCTTTCGCCGCACTTTGTCGACCATTTCGAACGAACGCGGGTTCTCAAACCGCCGCAGGTTAACAATTAATAAAAACTTGCGACCCTATAAGGTCGGACCTTGGGGGCGGGTCGGGCCTTGGATTATCTTTCCGCACAGAACCTCCAGACATATGTCTTGGTAGCCATCGTCGGTTTAGCCGTGATGGTGGCCGTGACGTTTTGGCGGCGACGGCAAAGCCGCGACGGCACACTGCTGTCCATGGTCCTCAACAATATGACGCAAGGCGTCGTTCTGTTCGACGCGCACGAGCGCGTTCTTGTCGTCAATGATCGTTACGTTGAAATGTACGGGTTGTCGCCGGCGGTCGTGAAGCCCGGCTGCACGCTCATGGAATTGATCCAGAACCGCATCACGACCGGAAGCCTCAATATCGATCCCGAAAAATATCGCTCGGAAATCATGACGGCGGTGCGCGATGGCGCCGTAATGAACCGGATTGTCGAGACGCCCGACGGGCGTGCTGTCCTGGTGGTCAACCGGCCAATCCAGAATGGCAAGTACTGGATCGGGACGCATGACGACATCACCGAGCGCATCCAGGCCGAGAGAAAGAGCGCCGCGCTGTCGGAGCAGGAACGCCGCCGTGTGACGATCGAAACCGAAATCCGCGCGTTCCGCGAGAGCGTTGCTGCCGTGCTGCGCACCGTTTCGGAAAGCACCGCCGCCCTGAACTCGATCGCCGGGGCGCTGTCCAATTCTTCGGGCCTTACCTCGGAGCGGGCAGCGAGCGCGGTGCAGACGACGAACGAGGCGTCCGCCAATATGATCGCCGCTGCCGGGGCCACCGAGGAGCTGATCGCGTCGATTGGCGAAATCGGACGTCAAATCAGCCAGGCTGCCGAAGTCGCGTCGCATTCCGTCGCCGAAGCGCAAACGACCAACGACCATATGGCTCGCCTCACCGAGACGGTTCAGGAGATCGGCGAGGTCGTCAGCCTGATCCGCAACATTGCGGGACAGACAAATTTGCTTGCGCTCAATGCCACGATTGAAGCCGCGCGCGCGGGCGAAGCCGGCCGCGGCTTCGCCGTGGTCGCATCCGAAGTCAAGTCGCTTGCCGTGCAGACCGCCAAGGCGACCGAGCAAATCGCCAGCCAGATCGACGCGGTGCAGAACTCGACACGGGTGGCCGTCGATGCCATCCGGCGCAATACCGACCGCATGCGCGAAATTGACGGTTATACATCCGCCGTGGCGCTGTCCTTGCAGCAACAGGACAGCGCAACTGATGAGATCTCGCACAACGTGGCGAGCGCCGCGAACGGGGCCAAGGGTATGGTCTCTGTCCTCGAGGAAGTTACGCGGGCAGTCGGCGATACTCGCAGTGCGTCAGGTAAAGTGCTGCAAGCGTCGGAGACCGTCGAAACCGCAGCAACAAGCCTCCAACGCGGTATCGAGGGATTCCTCGGCCGTGTCGCGGTATGAGGCCTAGTCTTTCTCTTCCTTGAACGTCTCGCGGAAGGGATGCGCCGGGTAGACGCCGAGCACCGTCAGTTCCTTGGAGAAGAACGCGAGCTCCTCGAGCGCGAAGACCAGCGCGCGATCGTCGGGATGCCCTTCGACGTCAGCATAAAACTGCGTGGCGAAGAAGTTTCCACCGACCATGTAGCTTTCGAGTTTCGTCATATTGACCCCGTTGGTCGCAAATCCGCCGAGCGCCTTGTAGAGCGCTGCTGGAACGTTGCGGACCCTGAACACAAAGGTCGTGACGACTTTGCCGATTCCCGGCTTGGCCCATTTCTTCTCGCGAGAAAGCACGATGAACCGGGTGGTCGAGTGCGTCTCGTCCTCGACATTTTCCTTGAGGATGTCGAGTCCGTAGATCTCCGCCGCCAGCCGTGACGCGATCGCCGCACGGCTCGGGTCCTTGGCCTCCGAGACCTCGCGCGCCGAGCCCGCGGTATCGGCGGCGACGACGGGCTTCAGCTTCAGCTCGCGGATGACATTCCGGCACTGGCCAAGCGCCATCACGTGGCTCTGCACCGTCTTGATGGTCTTGAGGGTCGCGCCTTTTGCGGCCATCAGCTGGTTGCGGATGGGCAGAAACCATTCGGCGATGATATGAAGTCCGGCAGTGGGCATCAGGTGGTGAATGTCGGCGACGCGGCCCGCGACGGAATTCTCAATCGGGATCATGCCGAGATCGACGTCGCCGGCTACGAGCGCGGCAAAGCAGTCCTCGAAAGTCGGGCAGGGCACGGGCTCGTGGTCCGGATAGGCCTCGCGGCAGGCAAGATGCGAGTTTGCCCCCGGCTCGCCCTGAAAAATGATCTTCTTCTTTGCCATGTCTCACCTTGTCGTGCGTTCCGTACGCAGACATTAGCGGTCGAGTCAACCGGCGAGCAGTTTGCGCGCCTTCTCCAAATCTTCCAGCGTATCAACGCCGAGCGGCACGCTCTTCACGACCATCACATCGATGCGCATGCCGTTGTCCAACGCCCGTAACTGCTCCAGCCTCTCACGGCGTTCTCCCGCCGACGGCGGCAGCTTTACAAAGCGCTCAAGCGCCGCGCGGCGATAGGCATAAAGCCCGATGTGGTGATAGTGCGGTCCGGGACCCGTTGCATTCTCGCGGGTGAAGGTTGTGGCGTGAAGGCGACCGGGCGCGATCTCGCGGCCGGAAACCTTGACGACGTTGGGATTTGTTCGCTCGTCCGGATCGGTAATGACCGCGGCTAGCGTCGCAATATCGACGTTCCTGTCGGCTAGCGGTTTGAGCGCGGCGCGAATATCGTCGCCGCCAACGGTCGGCAAATCTCCCTGAACATTGACGACGATCTCGATACGGTGCTCGGGGTCAACGGCTTCGAGTGCCTCGTAAATGCGATCCGAGCCGGATTGATGATCGCTGCGCGTCATGACTGCACGGCCCCCGGCTTTTTCCACCGCTGCGGCGACAGCCTCCGAATCGGTTGCGACGACGGCATCGCCGATTCCAGCGGCTTCGGCGCAGCGCAGGACGTGCACGATCATCGGGGCGCCGTGTAGGTCTGCCAATGGCTTGCCGGGCAAGCGAGTCGATGCAAGGCGTGCGGGAATGAGGATGATCGTGTCGGGCATCGGGGTGCCGGGTGCCTGGGCACATGTGCGAACGTCGAAAATGCCGCAGGCGCTTATACGGGTTGCCAGAGGCCAGGCAAACCGGTATCTCATCGCCGCCGCCAGGTCCCTGGCGGTATCCGCTCCGCAACGTCACGACCCGCTTCGGGAGCCGAATTTCGATGAATTCCTTCGAACTGAACAAGATCCTCGGCGCCGTTCTCGGCACCTGCCTTATCCTGCTCGCGCTCAACATCGGAGCCGGTGCCCTGTTCGCGCCGGAGAAGCCGACCAAGCCTGGGTTCGATATTGCCGTCAAGGAGAGCGGCGGTGAGAAAGCCGGCGCGGCCAAGGAACCGGAGCAGCCGATCGAAGCCCTTCTGGCAAAAGCGTCGGTGGAAAAAGGTCAGGCGACCGCGAAGCAATGCCTGGCGTGCCACACGTTTGAGAAGGGCGGGCCGAACCGGGTCGGTCCCAATCTCTGGAATATTGTCGGGAGCGAGCGTGGGGAAGGCCGCGGCGGCTTCAACTTCTCGGCTGCGATGAAGGCCAAAGGCGGGAAATGGACCTTCGACGAGCTCAACAAGTTTCTTGCTAATCCGCGCGGATATGTCCCGGGAACGGCGATGACGTACGCCGGAATTTCGAAGCCCGAGCAGCGCGCCGACGTGATCGACTATTTGCACACGCTGTCGGATAATCCGGTTCCGTTGCCGAAGGCGGCGGAAAATGCCCCGGCCGGCGGAGAGCAGAAGAAATAATTATAAATATAACCATCATTTCAACGGCCGGACGTATCGCCCGGCCGTTTGCATAATTTCGTACTTGCGGCGTTTGGCCACGGATTTGTGACTGTTACGTAGTGGGCGCGAGGCCGCACCCGCTGGCGGTGAATCGAAAAACCGACATAATCGGAGCTAATTGCATCTCGGTCGGTACATTGTGCGTCGGAGCAATTGCATGAATTTCAGCCGCCGGTCTGTTTTGCGTGCCAGCGCTGCCAGTTTTGCAATGCCGGCCCTGAGTGCGATTGGCCTCGATTCGTTGTCCCGAGCCGAGGCACAAGCCAAGACCTGGCATCACGGCCTGTCATTATTCGGTGACATCAAATATCCGGAAGATTTCAAACATTTTGACTATGTGAACCCGCAGGCTCCGCAAGGCGGCACCGTGCGGCTGAGCGCTTTTGGCACGTTCGACAACTTCAATACGGTCGTCGCCGGCGTAAAAGGCAGCATCGCTGCCGGCTCAGAGTTGTTTATCGAAACGCTCATGACGCCGGCACTTGACGAGGTCTCTACGGCATACGGACTGCTTGCAGAAGCCGTCAGCCATCCCGCCGATCACTCGGCAGTGACATATCGCCTGAGAGCCAATGCGCGATGGCATGACGGCAAGCCGGTGACGCCGGACGACGTCATATTCTCCTTTGAAGTCCTTAAAACGAATAGCCCATTTTACGGTGCCTACTATCGCCATGTCACAAAGCTCGAGCTGACCGGAGAGCGTGAGATCACGTTCGCCTTTGATGGGCCGGGTAACCGCGAGTTGCCTCACATCGTAGGGCAGCTGCCGGTCCTGCCGAAGCATTGGTGGCAAGGCACCGACAAGAACGGAAACAAGCGCGACATCTCGCAGACCACGCTTGAGCCACCGCTTGGCAGCGGGCCATACAAGCTCGCGGAGTTCGCTCCGGGCCGCACGCTGGTCTACGAAAAGGTGGACAACTACTGGGGCAAGAATCTCAACGTCGTCATCGGGACACGAAATTTCCAGCAGATCCGCTATGAATATTTTCGCGATCTGACTGTGGCGCTCGAAGGTTTCAAGGGCGACCAGCTGGATTGGCGCTTCGAGAACAGCGCGAAAGATTGGGCCTCGTCGTACGACTTCCCGGCCGTCCGGGAGAAGTTCGTTGTGCGCGAGGAATTTCCGATTCGTGACCGCGGGGTGATGCAGGCTTTCGTGTTCAATATCCGCCGCGACAAATTCAAGGATCCACGTGTGCGCCGAGCATTCAATTTCGCCTTCGATTTTGAGGAAATGAACCGGCAACTTTTTTTCGGACAGTATTCTCGCATCGCAAGTTATTTCGAGGGCACCGAGCTTGCGGCAACAGGTTTGCCGGAAGGCAAAGAACTGGAGATTCTGGAAAGCATCCGCGACAAGGTCCCGGCGGATCTCTTTTCAAAACCCTACACCAATCCGGTCGGAGGCACGCCCCAGGCGGTGCGGGACAACCTGCGCCACGCGCTCGCTTTGCTCCGCGATGCCGGATACGAAGTTCGCAACACGAAGCTTGTCGATTCTAAAACCGGCGAGTCGTTTACTTTCGAGTTTCTTGTCGACGATTCAGCGACGCAGCGGTTCGTCCTTTTCTATAAACCGTCGCTCGAACGGCTTGGGATGAACGTGAATGTGCGCGTGGTGGATGCGGCACAGTACGAAAATCGTCTTCGTCAATGGGACTACGATGTTATCATTGCGAGCTGGCCACAGTCGCTTTCGCCGGGTAACGAACAGCGTGATTTCTGGGGCTCGCAGGCAGCGGACCGGCCGGGCTCGCGTAACCTCATCGGCATCAAGAATCCGGCCGTCGATGTGCTGATTGAGAAAGTTATTTTCGCCAAGGACCGCGCCGAACTGGTCGCGGCCACCAAGGCTCTCGACCGCGTCCTGTTGTGGAACTTCTACGTCGTGCCGCAGTGGACCTACCCTTACGTCCGCACGGCGCGATGGGATCGATTCAGTCGTCCCGAAACCATGCCGAAATACGGCCGCTCGGCATTTCCGACGGTTTGGTGGTGGGACAAGGACAAGGCGGCGAAAGTGCCGCAACGATCGTGATCGCATGAAATTGAGCCGGCGCAATGCGTTGAGCGTAATTGCCGGTGCCGCGGTCGCCGGCGCGAACATCCGTTCCGTCATTCCCGCCAACGCCCAAGATGCCGATAGGCACGGGATGTCGGCCTTTGGCGACCTCAACTACTCCGCTGATTTTGCTCACTTCACATACGTCAATACGAATGCACCCAAAGGCGGTGTCTATTCCGAGATCGTTGCATCACGCGGCTACAACGGGTCATTTCTGACTTTCACGTCGCTCAACGGTTACATTCTCAAGGGCGAAGGCGCGTTTGGAATGGACTACACCTTTGCGACCCTGATGGTGCGCTCGGGTGACGAGCCCGATGCGATGTATGGCCTCGCCGCGCGCAGCGTTCGAATTACCGACAGTGGATTAACCTACCGGTTTACTCTGCGACCCGAGGTAAAATTTCATGACGGCACGCCGCTCACGGCCCACGATGTGGCGTGGTCGATCAATACCCTGAAGGAAAATGGCCACCCGATCATCACACAGCAATTGCGCGACTGCAAAGGCGCGGAGGCGACCGATGACCGTTCGGTTGTTGTGCGTTTTGCCGAAGGGCGAGCGCGCGATGTGCCGCTGTTTGTCGCCGGGCTACCGATTTTCTCCCGAGCCTATTATTCCAAGCAACCATTCGATCAATCGACGCTGGAAATTCCGCTTGGCAGCGGGCCGTACAAGGTCGGGCGCTTTCAGATCGGACATTCCATCGAATTCGATCGGGTCAAGGACTGGTGGGGCGCCAATCTGCCCGTCGCGCGCGGGCTGAATAATTTCGACATCATCCGCTACGAATACTATCGCGACCGCGAAGTCGGGTTCGAAGGCTTCACCGCAAAGAGTTATCTGTTCCGTGAGGAATTCACCTCGCGAACCTGGGCTACGCGCTACGGTTTCCCGGCGTTCAAGGATGGCCGCGTCAAGCGGGCGGTGATTCCTGACGCTACGCCGTCCGGCGCCCAAGGGTGGTTCATGAATTTGCGGCGAGAAAAGTTCAAGGACCGGCGCCTGCGCGAGGCGCTCATCGATGCGTTCGATTTCGAGTGGACCAACAAAAATATCATGTACGGCTCGTACGACCGGACGCATTCAGTGTTCGAGAATTCACCGATGAAAGCGACCGGCAAGCCAAGTGCGGCCGAGGTTGCGCTGCTTGAGCCTTTCCGGAGTCAGTTGCCTGAAGAAGTTTTCGGTGAGCCTTATGTGCCGCCGGTGACGGACGGATCGGGACAGGACAAGCGGTGGTTGCGCCATGCGGCACAACTGCTCAACGACGCGGGTTTCAAGCTCGTGAACCGCAAGCGGGTCATGCCGGATGGGCGGCCGTTCGATATTGAATTTCTGATCGATGAGCCGACCTTCAAGCCCCATCATTTAACTTACATCAGAAATCTCGAGGTGCTTGGCCTTGTTACGAGCCTGCGCATCGTCGATCCGGTTCAGTACCGGCGTCGCGTGGACGACTTCGATTTCGATATCACGACCGAGCGCCTAAGTTTTTCGTCTACGCCGGGAGATTCCTTGCGTCCATATTTCAGCTCTCAGGCGGCAGCGATCAAAGGGTCGCAGAATCGGGCGGGCATCGCTGACCCGGTGCTCGACCGGCTGATCGAGGTCATCGTCGCCGCCAAAACGCGAGACGAGTTGGTCACCGCTTGCCGGGCGTTCGATCGGGTCTTCCGTGCGGGCCGATTCTGGATCCCGCACTGGTTCAAGGCATCGCACTGGATCGCGTACTGGGATGTGTTCGGCCGCCCGGATGCCCAGCCGCGCTATTTCAGGGGCATCCCGGACACCTGGTGGTCCGATGGCGGAAAGGCATCAAAGATCGAGAAGGACGGCTAGAACCGGTGTAAAACCAGTGGCCGGGCGTTTTTGGGCGTCGCGGCGCATTTTCGCAACGCCGCGGTATGCCATACTGATAGGGCAATGAGCGCATATATCATCCGCCGCATTCTGTTCATGATCCCGACGATGTTCGGGATCATGCTTGTTGCATTCGTTGTGGTGCAATTTGCGCCCGGCGGGCCCGTCGAACAGGTGATTGCCAAGCTGACCGGAGCCGAGACCGGCGCATCGTCACGTATTTCCGGGTCGGCAGGAGGCGACTTCGGCAGCCGCGGCATGGCGCAAGGGGCCTCGCAGGTCGACGCGGCGAGCTCGAAGTACCGCGGTGCGCAGGGCCTCGACCCGGAGTTCATCAAGAAGCTTGAAAAGCAGTTCGGCTTCGACAAGCCGGCCTACGAGCGCTTTGCGCTGATGCTCTGGAACTACATCCGCTTTGACTTCGGAAAGAGCTATTTCCGCGACGTCAATGTATTGCAGCTGGTCAAGGAGAAGCTGCCGGTATCGATGTCCCTCGGAATCTGGATGACGCTGCTGACGTATCTGATTTCGATTCCACTCGGTATCCGGAAGGCAGTGGATGACGGCTCACGTTTCGACGTATGGACTT
>Ga0173479_10000184_pt1 | contig 11053 bp, 9 predicted proteins | sample NitcycUS104311B1_FD_136668 | JGI IMG/M metagenome (GOLD analysis project Ga0173479, IMG submission 136668) | Soil microbial communities from Arlington Agricultural Research Station in Wisconsin, USA - Nitrogen cycling UWRJ-S104-311B-1 (version... | ecosystem: Environmental > Terrestrial > Soil >... | reverse complement strand
TTTGATGTGGGCCTTGACGCATTTGCAAGTCGCCGTGCCCTCGGCGCAGATGAGCCGCTCACGCGTTACTACGCGGCCGCCATACATTCGCTCCGCGGCGAAATTGACCCGGCGCTGGATCTCCTGCAGAGCGCTCTGGAAGGCCCGGCGGCGTTCGTGCTGGCCCGCGCGCGCATCGAGCCGGAATGGGACAATATTCGCAGCGATGCAAGATTTGCCCGCCTGACGGCGCTCTCGAGCAGTTAATTCGCTGGCATACATTCTGCTCTTTTCATGGTGAGTTTTCCCCCGGGAGGGGTTCGCCATGAATGCGATCGTGTATATCGTCGGTCTGTTTGCCATTTCGCTGGTCATTCGCGCGCTGAAAAAGAAAGCGCCCAGGTTCAACGCACCGCCCCGCATCACGCTCTTTGCCGCCACCGCGGGCGGGCAGCACGCCAAGGACCTGATTGCACGCAAGCACGACCTCGATCAGTGCGGCCTCAAGCGCATCGGCACGTATCGCATCGACCCGCTCAACGTCATCGCGACTGCATTTTCCAATCCTGAAGAACACATATGTGCCGTGGTGTACCACCATCCCATGGTGGGCTGCTTTTCGGACGTGGTGTGCAAGAGCACCTCGGGGAAGAGCTTCACCGCCACCAACGCTCCCGCGGGCGGTGCGCTCGACCATCGCGACGGGCAGGAGAAGCACTACGACAAGACACTCGGGATTCCGGCCCTGTTCGAGATGACGAAGTCACACAAGCCGGAGGGTCCGTACGAGGACTATACGGCGGAAAATTTCAAAGCCAGGTTCGAGCAGGCCTATGCCGACGACATGGACTGGCGCGCGCGCCGCGGCGGAGTAACGAAGGAAGAAGTTCGCCGCCAGGCCGCTGCCGACGGCACGCAGTACTCGGAAGAAGTCATCCACCAGGCCACGGAGCAGCTGAAGCAGAAGTTTGCCGAATCGCGCAACAACGTGAACTAACGCGAGCGGGTGGTCATGTGGCCGGCTTCTCGCCGCGCGATACCACCACCGCCGCCACCAGATCGCCGGTCACGTTGAGCGTCGTCCGGCACATGTCGAGGAAGCGGTCCACGCCGAGAATCAGTCCGAGTCCTTCGAGCGGAACGCCAACCATTCCCAGGATCATCGCCACCACCGGAATCGAGCCCGCCGGGACCCCGGCCGTGCCGATGCCGCCCAGCACACAGATTGAAACCACCATGATTTGCTGCGCGAATGTGAGTGGAATGTCATAGAACTGCGCCAGGAACAAAACCGTGACGCCCTCGAAGAGGGCAGTGCCGTTTTGATTGGCAGTCGAGCCGATCGTCAGTACAAAACGGCTGACCTGGGAAGGCAGCTTGAGATTTTCTTCCGCCACCTTCAAAGCTGTGGGCAGGGTGGCGTTGGACGATGCAGTGGAGAAAGCCACCAGCATCGCCTCTTCCACACCCTTGAAGAATTTCCACGGGGACATGCGTCCGAGCGTCGCCAGCATGATCGAGTACACCACGAACTGGTGAATCGCGAGTGCGAGCACCACCACGAACACATAGCGTCCCAGCTGGGCCAGGATCTGGTAGCCGAGCGTGGAAGTGAGCGTGAAGAGCAAGGCGGCGACACCGATGGGAGAGAAGCGAATGACAATATCAATCAGCTTCATGCTCACGTCGTAGAGACCTTCCAGGGCGTCCTGGAATTTCTGCGCCATCGGCGTGCGTGTGAGGCACAGCCCCACGCCGATCATCAGCGAGAAGAACATCCAGCCCAGCATGTCGCCATTGGCGGCCGCCTTGAGCGGGTTGTCGGGAATGATCTGCACGAACAGATTCACGCCGGTTGCGCTCGGCTTGGCCGCGGTGATCGCGGACGCGCGCTCAGCCGTCTCTGACAATAGCCGTGTGCGTAACTCGGGATCGATGCCGCGCCCGGGTCCGATGATGTTCACAAGAGCAATCCCGAGCAGCACCGCGATTGTGGAAACCACAATCGTGTACAGCAGCGTGCGGATGCCGATGCGTCCCAGCGCGCGCACATCGTTGAGCCCCGCCACGCCGAGCGCCAGCGCCGAGAACAAAAGCGGCACCACCAGCATGAAGAGCAGGCGCAGGAAGATCTGGCCCAGCGGCTGGGCCACGTACTTGATGAACGCGTCGAGGCCGGGGGAATCCCGGAAGAAAGCAAACGCGAGTGCGCCGGCGGCGGCACCCGTGAGCGCGCCGATCAGGACGCGCGTGTGGAGGGGCATGCGCATCGTGAACGCGCGGCTAGCCGATCTCGCAGGTCATGTCCTGCCCGCAGCACATGGGCGACTTGATCTTGCCGTGGCCTTCGGGGCACACGGAAACCTGGACCTTGGTGCCGTCCTGCTTCTCGATGGAATCGGCCACGAGCTCTTCGCCGCACTTGGCGCAGGTGATGTCCACGCTCATGCCGCACTTGTCACATGTGTAAGTTGCCATTGAAATCTTGCTCCCGGGTTGGCGCGGCAAATGCCGCGCCCGAGCATGCTACACGATCATGCGTGCGCGTGTCGAGACGCGGCCCGACACGCGCCTGCGGCGCGTGTCATATCACTTCTTCTCCAACGGCGACTTCTCCTTCAAATCATCTGCAAACTTATGCCGCACCTTGTCCACCTTGGGCAGAGCGACCGCGCGCACGTAACCCTGGTTGGGGTTCTGGCACACGTAGTTCTGATGATACGTCTCTGCCGGGTAGAAGGCCTTGAGCGGCTCGAGCGTCGTCACGATGGGCTTGTCGTAGACGTGCTTGTTGTTCAGCTCGGCAATGTAATCCTGCGCGATCTTCTTTTCCTCTTCGTTGGCGTAGAAGATGGTGCTGCGATACTGCGTGCCCACGTCGTTGCCCTGGCGGTTGAGCGACGTCGGATCGTGCGTCGCGAAGTGGACCTCGAGCAGCTTGCGAAAGGTGATCTTCTTTGGATCGTAGAGAATCTTCACCGACTCCGCGTGCCCGGTGGTGCCGGAGCAGACAGCTTCGTAATTGGCCGTTTCAGGCGAGCCTCCGGCATAACCGGAAACCGCATCCTGCACGCCGTCGAGCTCTTCAAAGACCGCCTCGACACACCAGAAACAACCACCCGCGAAAACTGCTGCGGCGAGAGCCGTGGAAACTGCCGTGTTTGCCATGATGAACACCTGTTTGGTTGAAGCTTTCGAATTATCGACACGCCGCGCGAGACTGTCAAACGCGCCAACGTTGCCGTACGGACGCCCTTCCTACTATAATGAGAGAGAAACCTAACCGGGGAGCCCGACACATGCTTCGTCTGCATCACGCGCTTATTCTTACAATTGGTATCCTGTTGGTGGGGCTGGTGGTTACCGGAGCCTTGGGCGGTTTCGAAGCAGTAGCCGCCGCTCCCGCGGCGGCTGGTCCACCGGCGGCGGTGATCGGCGACGGCGCCACGGAGTGCGCCACGGCCAAAATGGCGCTCGCGGCGGCTCCGCACCATCCGCAGCTTTCCGCGGCCAGCACCAACATCGACATTCATTATTACTTTCTGGACCTGACGTTCCCGACCAATCTCAACTCGATCTCGGGTGTGGTTCGCGTGGAAGGGACCGTTGTCGGCTCGACCATGTCGACGCTCGTACTGGATCTCCAGAGCACCATGACCGTGGATGCGGTGGCGCTGTCCAACGGCACGCCGATTACGACGTACTCGCATCCCGGTGCCATCTTGAATATCCCCCTGCCTGCGCCGGTCGCACCGGGTGGTACCGTGAAAGTCGACATCACCTACCACGGCGTGCCGCAGCAGGGCGGGTTCGGTTACTTCGTTTTTGGTACGCGCAGCGGGAAGCCGTACTGCTGGAGTTTGTCGGAGCCCTATGGCGCGCGCGAATGGTGGCCGTGCAAGGACCATCCGTCTGACAAGGCGGACTCAGTGCGCGTGAAGTGCACGGTACCCGCCGCGAATCGCGTGGGTTCCAATGGGCTGTTGAAGAGCGAAACCACGGTCGGTCTCAACAAGATCTACGACTGGGTGACACACTATCCGATTTCCAATTACCTGGTGTCGGTGTCGATCAGCGATTACAACCGCAGCCTGTACACGTACAACCGTCCCGCGCCGCTGGCCGCGCTCTACGGTGCGCTGGCCATGCCCATCGACAACCTCATGTACAACGACGGCAGCTCCGCCCTTCCGACCGGATGGGGCCAGGCAGGCGACATGATCAGCGTGTACGAGGAATGGTTCGGGCCGTACGGATTCGCCAATGAGAAATACGGGCATTCCGAGACGACGTTCAGCGGCGGCATGGAACATCAGACCATGACGTCGCTCAGCGGCTCGTCGATCTCACTGGTGAGCCACGAGCTTGGCCACCAGTGGTATGGCGACAAGGTGACCACCAAGACGTGGCAGCACCTGTGGCTCAACGAAGGTTTTGCGACGTATTGCGCACTGCTCTATTTCCAGCAGCGCGCGAACCTCTATCCCGGGGCGTACGAGTCGCAGTTCACGAGCACGTACAATGGCGCGCTGACGGCAACCGGCACCCTCGTGCTGCAGGACACAACGGACGTCGCCAACATGTTCGCCTCGTCGCGCGTGTACAACAAGGGCGGCATGGTGCTGCACATGATTCGCAGCATCGTGGGCGACAATGTGTTCAAGAACATCATGAAGTCCTACGCGACGGATCCGGCGCTGCAGTACAACTGCGCGCGCACGAGTGATTTCAAACGCGTGGTGGAAACGGTTACGGGAACGGACTGGGATACGTTCTTTTCGCAGTGGGCCGAGAACGGAACCGGATATCCGAGCTACACCAAGTGCAGCCAGTGGGTCCCGACGGGCAACGGCGACTGGCGCGTGCAGGTGACATTGCACCAGATTCAGGCCCTGCCGACTTCCAACGTGAATGTGTTCGTGATGCCGGTTCCGATCGTCATTCATACCGCCGGCGGCGACGTGAGCCAGTCGGTGTTGAACGACCAGCGCGATCAGACGTTCGTGTTCTTCGTGCCCAATCAGCCCACCTCGGTCGAAGTGGACCCCAACAAGGCCATCCTGCGCGCGGATCCGATTCCGAACGGGCCGTGCGATCCGATTGGCACCGGCGCGGGACCGCTGGCGATTCGTTCCGACATCGTGAGCGTGTATCCGAATCCGGCGACGGGAGCCTTCCAGGTGCAGTTTGTGGCGGGTGACGCGGGGAAGATCGAGCTCGGCATCTATGATGTAGCAGGTCGTCGCGTGCTCTCACGCACGCTTTCGCAGGCGGCCGCCGGACCGGGAGCCGAGCTGTTCAACGCATCCCAGTTTCCGGCGGGAGTTTATTTCGTTCGCATGCGCGCGGCGCACGGCGAGTTGATCACACGGAAGTTGGTAGTGATTCGCTGAGCCGTGGAGAAAATCAAGAAAAGGCCCGTCGCGTGTAGCGGCGGGCCTTTTTTGTTTCGGCCAATAGCGTTCACTACGGCGTGTAGTGCAGAATCGTTCCTGCATCGCCGACGGCGTACACGCTGTCAGCGCGCCGGGTGAAGACGCCGTACAGATCAAACGCGGTCCCGCTCGATGAGGCGCTCCACGCCGAGCCGTTGTAGTGCAGAATGGTTCCGTTCGCGCCGGCCGTCCAGATGTTGGACGGCGTGAGGCCGTGCACATCGTAGAGATTGGCGCTCGTGCCTGACGTCATCGTGACCCACGACGACCCGTCGTAATGCGCAATGGTTCCGCCATCGCCCACGGCGTACACGTTGCGGCTGGTGAAGCCGAATACGCTGGAAATATTATTGGACGTGGGCGAGTCCATGAAGGTCCAGTCGCCGCCGCCGGAGCGCACAATCGTGCCGCCCACGCCGACCGCGTAAATCGAATCCGGCGAAGCACCCCACACGCCGAAGTAGTTCACCGCGGGTCCTACATCCACAGCACTCCACGTGCTCCCGTTCAACGCCAGCACGGTGCCGCCGGCTCCCACCGCGAACGCGCGTCCATCCTGGAAGCCGAACACATCGAACAGATCATTCGACGTGTGGCTGTTCATGGCACTCCACGAGCTTCCGTTGTAACGCAGAATCACGCCGCCGACCCCGACCGCAAGTGCGCTGCCGTCGGTGTTCATCCAGACATCGCACAGGCTGCCGTCGGTGCCGCTGGGCTTCGTTCCCCACGAGGCACTCCTCAGATGATCCGCGGTACCACTGGTGCCCACCGCGATGACTTCATCCTTGGCGCTCCAGACACTCCAGAGCAGCTCGCTGGTCCCGCTGTTCATCGACTGCCATGTGGGGCCGCCGGATAGCGCGCGGCGTGATGCGCTGGAAGTCGGGGACGAGCCGTCTCGCGCGCAGGCTCCGACGCTCGCAACGAGCACAAATACAATCAAAACGCGCGTAATGCGAAGCATGTGACAACTCCCGCGTTGGCGATTCAGGGCTGCCCGAGGGTGTTTTATTATAGCATGGCCGCGCCTCTGCTATACTCAAACGACACACCCGATGAGCACGGCTTTGAAGAAAGAAAAGGCGCTTCGCGCCAGGGCACCGCGCGGCAAGCGCCTGGCACTCTTCGCGGCCATGCTCGTGGTGTCCGGTGTGATCGCGCTCATTCTCGCCGAAATCGCGCTGCGCCTGTTTCCCATCCCCGGCATCATTTTTCATAATTATTACTACGATCCGGTTACGGGTGGAAAATACTATCCGAACAGCACGGTCACGTTCCGCGGGGATGATGGGATACTGATTCGCCGCAGCGTGAATTCGTGGGGGTTCGTTGATGTCGAGCACAACCTGGCGAAAGCACCCGGAACGCTGCGCATCGGATTTTTCGGCGATTCGTACGTGGAAGCGCTGCAGGTTCCCCTCGAGGCCACCTTCTTCCGGCTGATCGAGAACGACATCGATCTGCGCACCACCGAGCTGGAACGCCTCAAGACCCACGATGGCAAGACGACCAACGCCGTCGAAACCATCGCCTTCGGAATGTCGGGACGCGGCGCGCTGCAGTCCTATCTCGAGTGTACGAACTGGATGGAGAAACTCGACCTGGATTACGTCGTGTACGTGTTTGTTGAAAATGATCCCGCGGACCAGATCAAGCAGCTGAAGGGCCCCGGCCTGATCCCATACCCGATCGCCGAAGGCGATTCATTCACAGTTGATGATTCCGAAATCAGGGCGCAGGCCTACAAGGCGTCGTGGTGGCACCGCGGCATGCAGCGCATCAAGTCCAACTCGCTCGTGGTGAGCACCATCGAAGGCCGGCTCAAGCTGCTCAAGTCGTACGGAGCCAAGCGCACGGTGACGCAGGCGGATCGCAACGGCGCGGCGGGCGCGGTCGGATATGCGCCCATGGCGCCGTCGGCGTGGCCGCCGGAGCTGGTGCCGACAGGATGGGATCTGCAGGAGCGCGTGATGGACAAATGGAGCCGCGCGGTGAAACACGGCGAACGCAAGTTCGTCATCATGCACGTACCGCGTGGAGAGGAAGTGCTGCGCATTCCGTTCGCAGAGCAGGACACCTGGGCCACGCGACTCCAGGCCTACTGCACCACGCGCCACATTCCACTGGTGGAACCGACTCCGCTGTTCGTGAAGCGCGAGGACGCGGGCCAGAAGATGTACCACAATCATTTTACACCCGACGGGCATCGGGCCTTCGCGGAGAGCTTTGTAGATTATCTATTGAAGAGCGCTTCGCGCTGATCCGGGACTAGCGCAGACTTTCCAGGAAGCTCACGTATTTCGGGCCCAGTACCGCGGGCGAAAATCTTTCATGAATAACGCGCTGCGCGCGTTGCCCCGCCGCCTTCATCTCACCCGGGTTTTCAAGCAACGCCCGTAACTTCTTCTCCATGTCATCCAGGTCGGCGCACAACGCACCCAGCTTCTCGTTGGCGAGCAAGCCGTTCACATCGTTGAACGAAACCACGGGAACGCCGTGATTCCACGCTTCCAGGTACACGTTCGGGAAGCCTTCCACCACGGACGTGTTCACCACCACCGACGCCCGTGCAATCTCGCGAATCACATCTGAATTGGGAAGCCATCCCGTGAGACGGATGTTCGCCACGCTGCGCGCTTCACGTTCGGTTGCGGCCGCATGGTCAACTTCCGTGGTGGTACTGCCACCAACGATTACAAACTCCCGATTCGGAAAGCGCCGTGCGAGCTCGACAAACAGCTCGGGGCGCTTCACGGGCCGCAAGCCGCCCGCCCACAGAATCGGCCCGCTGACATCGGCGCGCGCATCCGCCACCGGCAGCACGCCATTGGAAATTGCCACCACCGGAGTGCGCAACGAGCGCTGCGCGACCGCGAGCTGCGCGTCGTTCTGAACCACCACGCCATTCGCGCGACGCAGCCCGTACATGAACATGGTCTTGTCGCGCAACCCGTCAATCAGCACGTCGCGAAACGAAAAGTCGGTGTCGCTGCCGGCGCCGTAAACGAACCGGCGCCCGTGCTTGCGCGCAAAATGGGCGACCAGACCGGTCAGCATGCCGGCGTTGCGCTGGTAGTAGATGTCAGCGTCGGCGCGCGCGAGCGCATCGTTGATTCCGGTCATGCGCGGATGAAAAAAGCGCAGGCCGGGAAGGCCTTCGCCGCTTCGAAACGCGCTCTCGACCGGATAGGGGACGCGCACGTCCGCGGGCAGATCCGCCACCACCAGGGAGACGTCCACGCCCTGGTCTTTGAGCGCGCGCGCCACGAAAGCGGCCTGCACCTCGGCCCCACCGTACTTGGAGCGCGGCGTGGTGTCGAAGTAGGCGGCGAGGTTTAGAGAGACGACGCAGACTTTCATCGCGGGGGAATGCTAACTGCCATAAGAATCAATATTGTAACACACCTTCCCGGTGTGTTCTAATTGTGGAAATAAGGGCCGTTTCCCGCCCCGCACCGCCCCTGTAGCGGAGACCCGCGTGAAGCAAAGTTTGTACTCCATGACCGAGATTCTCGGTGTAAACCGTATTTCCGCTGCCCTGCAGCGGAACCGGCCGGTCGTCCTCACGTTTCACGGCGTCACCTCGGACACCTCCGACACCATCTGTAACGACGAAGGCCTTCACCTGTACCGGCCGCTCTTCGAGCGGTTGATGCAGCATGTCGCGCGGTATTACAACCCGGTTCCGCTCGCGCGGGTGGTTGACTGGCTGGAAGGAAAGGACGGCCCGCTGGAGCGCGCCGTCTGTGTCACCTTCGACGACGGGTTTCGCAATGTGCTGACCGAAGCCGGTCCGGTGCTCAAGCGTCTCGGCATTCCGTCCACGCTGTTCGTCACCACCGATTTCGTGTTCAAAAAGCAGATGCTGTGGCCGGATCGACTGGTAAGCGCTATCGCGACCACGCGCGAAGCGCGTCTGGAGATCGAAGTGCGGGATGCAAACCATTCCTTTGATCTCACGACGCGCGATGCAAAACTTCGCACCAATACTGAATTGAACGCCCTGTGCAAGTCCGTTTCACAGGAAGAACGACTGGTTCTTCTGGGTGGAATCATTGAACGCCTGCACGTCGACGAATCGCAGCTCCTTTCCGCGTGGGAAGGATTCCGGCCCATTGATCCCGACGAGATGCGCCTGTTGCGCAACATTGGCATGACCGTCGGCGCACACACGTGCAGTCATCCGATATTAGCCCGGCTGACGGCGGCAGAACAGTCGAGGGAGCTCACAGAATCAAAGAGTTTGATCGAAGGGGTCACAGGCTACGCCTGTGACCAGTTCGCCTACCCCAATGGCAGTCCCGGGGATTTCGATGACGGTACGCGAGCGCGCGTCATCGAGGCCGGCTATCGCTGCGCATTCACCACCATCAAGCGGCGCATGTCGCGTGCCGACGATCGCTTCGAAATTCCACGCTGCACTCTGACTCATAACCGCGTCACCGTCGCTGAATTCGCCACCGAGCTCAGCGGCCTCCCGGGCGCGCTGCGTGCGTTGCTGAATCGTCCCGGCGCGCGAACCGACGCGCGCAGCGCGTCCACAGCGCGGAGCGCGGTGCTTCCAACATGAACGTCAAGACACTCCCAGTCGTCGCATACGATCGCGAGCGCCACGAGCCCGCGCTCAAGCGCTTCACCGAAAAAGTGCTGGGTGCCGACGTGTGCGCGCGTCGCCAGCGCGTCATCGACACCTACCACGAGCGCATGCCGGGCCGCGAACGCGCGCCGCTGCGCCACGTGCTGATGGACGGCGACACGGTGGCCGGAACCCTCGGTCACATGCCCGTCGACTTTCTGGTGGGCGGGAAACGCATCGCATCGCGCTACACGCACGACCTCCTTGTCGACCCGGAATATCGCGGCGGCGGGCTGGGCAAAGTGATCGTCGGATATGCGCGCGAGCTCGGCGATTTCTACCCGGGCGGCATGTGGATGACGGGTGCGTGCTGGAAGATTCATCAATCGATGGGTTTCGACGATGTGGCCGAGCTGGTCACGTACACCGCCGTGCTCGATCCGGCGTCGTTCACCTCACGCCGCGGCTTTTCGCCCATCAAGGCGGCGGTGGGTCGCGCCGGCCTCAGCGTCAAGCGCATACAGGCGCTGGCGCGCGCCAGGAAGACACTCGAGACCGCGCACAGCAAGCTTTCCAACGTGAAGCGCATGGACCCGGCCCTCGATGCGGCCTGGCTCGAGCTGGCCCGGACCTACGATGTCACTCGCGTGCGCGATGCGGCCTACGTTAATTGGAAGTACACGGAGCACCCGGTGCTCGACTATCGCGTCATCGTGGCCACGAAAGACGGCAAGCCTCTGGGCTACATGATCTGGCGCCCGGCACCGGCCGGCTTCGCCGAACAGCGCGCCGTGATCGCCGATTTTCTGGTGGCGCGCGGCGATACGCGCACGCTCGAAGAGCTTCTGTCGCGTGTGTTGATCGATGTGTCCGATTCGGGCATCGACGCTGTGGCCGCCATCTCGACCCAGGAGTTTGCGGTGAACGCGCTCCAGAAACTTGGATTCGTTGCCGGTGGCTCGCGCAACGCGTGGGTGATCGCAAACTGGAAAGACGTCATGCCCGCCGAATGGGTCAAGGATCTCGAGCGCTGGCACATGTGCCTCGGCGATTCCGACGG
>Ga0173479_10000175_pt1 | contig 11229 bp, 10 predicted proteins | sample NitcycUS104311B1_FD_136668 | JGI IMG/M metagenome (GOLD analysis project Ga0173479, IMG submission 136668) | Soil microbial communities from Arlington Agricultural Research Station in Wisconsin, USA - Nitrogen cycling UWRJ-S104-311B-1 (version... | ecosystem: Environmental > Terrestrial > Soil... | reverse complement strand
TGGGCATCCTTTACCACAATCTTCATTTTTATCCATTCATTCAATCCCATGTCTGCATACGATTCATATTTTCCCTCCGCTTCTTTCCGCAGCCTGTCGAACGGATAATCAGGATAGGAGAAATATTGCGTGGAATGGTTTCTTCGGAGCTGGTCGTCCGCCCTTCCGTTGGTGGGCCGGATGTAAAAGGATTCAAACTTACTATTGTCCTTATTAATCCTGAATGCTAAACCGATAAAGCCCCTTGCAGAAGCTTCCGCCGTAGGCAGTAGCCGGCTCAACAGCATTACTTCAATGCTCCCGTTGCGAAAATCATCTGTGTTCTTCAATCGCACGAATGTGGGACGATCGGATCCTTTTGTAGCTGTGTCCCTTGCTACCCTCACTGCTTTTTTGCCATCGATGTTTGTAATAGACATATTCACCAGCACTGGTTCAAGGTTATATTTTTCGAAAACCCTCTCCTGGGCAAATGCCCAACCGGAAGAAGACAATAACAAAATGCTGATGATCATGCCGCGTAGTAAGTAGAAGATTGATGAAAACATAACAAGCTTTTTTGAATTGTATAATGATTTTTTCTTCTGCCGGAAAATTGTCAATGAAACTTCTGCCCTTTCGAAAGCATTTCTATTATCATTTTAATTCTCTTTTCTTTTGTCTCAGGTTTTTTGGCAGTTTGAAGGCGCCATCCAATGGCATATTTATTTGCCTTGTTCAATGTTTCATAAAAGGCACTGGCTTTTTTATTTTTTGATAGCTCTTTAATAAAATCATCCGGTAACTGCATTTCTTTGGGAGAGTCATACGCTTTTGCCCACCGGCCATCTGCTTTAGCTTTATCTACTTCTTCCAACCCCGGCGACTTCATTTTTCCAAGTGCTGTGAGTCGTTCAATATTTTCTGTATTCTTTTTTGACCATATACTTTTTGCAGTTCGTGGAGTGAATTTTTGTATCCAGGATTCATCATCATATTTATTGGCTTGCCCATCAATCCATCCGTAGCAAAGCGCTTCATCTACAGCTTCCTTATAAGTTATACTTGCTTTACCAGAATCTTTTTTAAAAAACCTTAACCAGGTTACCGTTTCTTTATTATGATTTTTAGCCAGCCATTTCTCAAATGCATTTGATGTTTTGAAAGTCAGAATTTTTATTTCTTTGGTTCCAGGTGTTTTCATGAATCTCATTTAGGAATTAATCATCTTCAGCCAACAAGGTTGATTCCAGTTACATTCACTGCAGTAAATTATGAATATAATCGTTCTGCAAAATCATCAATCGTGGTTTACTACTATAAGGTAGGAGAATTGATATTTGTTTCCATGCTTGCAAGTGTTGGAATCTAAACTATTTGCGAGCCGATGTCCCACCGCATAGCATTGTGCTGTTGGGTGGAGTCGGCGGAGTGAAGCACATTATTGTTAAGTGTAATGATGTGCTGGGCAGAAGCGCACAGTTTCTGTATCAAAACCGGACATTTTCTCTACTGTTTTTCTTTTAAGTAGTTGACGTTTATATTTTTATTTAGCTGGCACTTTCTTGGTTATAATTATTGAAAGAACCTATAGAACTCAATTGCTTTATTAGCCATAATAGTTATAGTAGACTGTCTTAAAAGGCTTCTTTATGGAACCTAACCAATTTTGGAGTTTGCTTGCCAGGAAGTTGGCCGGAGAGGCCAGCTTGAGGGATTTGTATGAGTTGGAAAAGCTTGTGTTTGAAAATCCGGAGCTTAGATTTTGGCAAAGGCTCGTTAGAGAACTTTGGAACAACAGGGATGACATAGAAAGAGAACCTGGAGGAGAAAAAAAATTTCTACAGCTTTTACAGGACGCTTACGAACAGCAATACTTACGCTCCAAACCAAAAGTCCCCAAAAAGAAAAATAGATGTTGCATTTTTTAGGGGTTAGAGCTGTGTCTCTTCTTCCTGGCCTTGTGTATTAGCAAGGACACGGCGTTTATCGTTTAAGCAATGGTTGTGTAAATAGCCTGGTGAAAAAAGGAGAATTATGTACCCGGCCACATAGCTATTATAATGCTTCTGTTGCGTCGCTCTCTTGTACGCTAACAATTCTATGCAGCAATAATTAAACTGTAAAGACAAGTCCTGAGTTGCAAAACCCAGGACAGCAAACGTTTATTATTTGATGAACATTACGGATAGCTTGGGCTGCAGCCCGCAATTTTATAGAACTACACGCTTCTTTAATTAGAGAATAATCATGTTATCTTAAAATGATAAGTTTTTTCGTTTCAATATACTCTCCCGATTGTATACGATAGAAATAAGTTCCCGCGGAAAGCATATTCGTCTTTAAATTTATTTTATAAGTTCCTGCAGATTTATATTCATTCACAAGTGTTGTTATTTCATGTCCAGAAAGATTAAAAACCGAAAGCTTCACCTTCCCTTCATTTGCTAATTGATATTCTATAGTTGTGTTTTTGCTGAAGGGATTAGGATAGTTCCGCAATTCAAATCTGGAGATCGGGGAATTTTCTACCAAATTTGTGAAGGAAGCCTTTAAAGCATTGCCTTGAGAGTATTTAACCGTTGCATAATCAATATTGGTTTTGTTTGCGCTTTCACCGGTTACATACAAATTACCGGCGGCATCTGTAACAACTCCATACGCATGGCCACCATTTTTATCCAAACCGTCATATAAAGCAACCCATTGCTGCTCACCGTCATTGTTGTATTTAACAGTGCCATAATTAGTACCACCATTTCTGCTGCCGTCATTTACGGAAGTATAACCGGTCACATAAACACTTCCCGAACCATCCAGTGCAATTGAGCGTCCAATGTCGGTACTATTTGAGGAGCCGTTGAATGACTTGATCCACTGTTCAGTGCCATTAGGATTATATTTTGCTGTAACATAATCAGAACGATCATTGATGCCGTTGCAAGTTCCTGTAACATAGATGTTGCCTATTCCGTCCAGTGCCATATCCGAAAAAGAGCCCGTTGGTAAAGATGAATTCGATTGCCAAATAGGAGTTCCATTGGTATCGTATTTACCAATTTTCCCACCCCAGCCTGAAACTAACACATTGTTCCCCCCATCAATTAAAACTTTCCGACCGTTACCGCCCACAATTGTTCTTGCCCACAAGAGTTGACCTGATAGATTGTATTTTATTGTTACCATCCCTGCGCTTACCCCAGTAATGTAAATATTTTCATTTCCATCTAGGTCGAGTGAAACTCCTTGCTCCTGGCTACCTGTAGGTAATGCATCATAATAAACGGGAAAACCCGGTTGAGGAGCTCCAGTAAGAGGATTAAGTTTTAATGTTACAATAGCTTTACCTATGGTACTGCCGGGATTGTCAGAACCCGTAAGACCTGTAACATATACATTCCCAGATCGAGCAACTTTAATATCGCCGGGAATATCATTCATATTATCGGAGCCATTAAATCTTACAACCCATTGCTCAACCAATGATGAGTTATATTTTATTGTTACAATATCCACGTTTGAGCCTGTACCCATGCTTCTGCCGGTAATGTAAACATTGCCTGCGTTATCAACTGCAAGTGCATATGGGTATTCATTACCCGCGGTATTACTTGGTCCGCTATACCGCGCAATATGTTGTTGAACTCCATTCGCCGCATTATATTTTACAGTAGTTATATAAGCGAAACCGCCTTTTTTACTGCCACTGGTACCGGATACGATCACGTTGCCCGAAGCATCAGTGGCTATCAGCCTTGCCTGGTCATTTTTACTGTCAGGGCCATTGTAGCGGGTCGCCCATTGTTCGGTTACTTGGCTTAAACCGGTATAACAAATCAGTAATACTGGAAAAAAAGTGGTGGTGAGGATGTAAAGCTTTTTCATTGTGTTTGTTTTGGTGGTGACGAGAAGGTAGTGATGGAATTTCGGTGGTGATAAACTTCACTGAATATTTTTCAAATAACGCCGAAGTAAATATTCTTTTTTAACGCTACTACATCCAATAGCCTTTTATGGCTAATTGGAACGTTTACATACCTTTTTTTGAGCATAAGACAAGTGATGACTATATAATATGATTTGCTATCTTTAAATGCAAGCCACCACATGTCATCTAGAAAAATAATTACCTATACAGGTTTTTTAAATGATGCTTATTTCCGACCAAAAGACATTGACAACAACGAAGTAATTCAATTGCTGCGCCAGGCTGAAGCTATTCCGCAAAAACTCTTACCATTTAACGGCGTCATTCATGTTATTGATTATTCGCAACACCGGCACGTGGCTTTGAGTGGACCTCTAAAGACCATGATGGGTTTTCATCCGAGGGATATAATTGATAGTGGATTGGATTTTGTAATTGATATTTTTCAAAAAGACGATTTTAAAATTTATAATCAGACCATCTTTACCCAGGTTACTGAATTTCTCAAAACAACACCACAAAATGAACATGGGGAGTATGTTTTTACTTATAGTTACCGGATGAGAAATGCCAATGGAAAATGGATAAGGCTATTTCAACAAGGAAGGTATATCACTGACCCAAAAACCAAACTACCTCTGTATAGTATTGCTCTTGTTAATGATATTTCACCTCTTAAAAAAGATAACTCTATGATCTTTTCCATAGATAAAAAAGGAAGTGAAAATGCATTATTCAACCATAAAAACATTCTTACAAATTATTACTATCCTGATCCTGAACAATCCAGGTTATCACGAAGAGAAAGAGAAATACTTGGACGGTTGACTGATGGATTAAGCAGCAAACAGGTAGCTGACAAACTTAATTTGAGCGAAAGCACTATTGTTAATCACAGAAAAAATATGCTTAAAAAAACGAACACTAAAAACATCGCAGAATTGGTCCGGTATGCTATCAATAAAGGTCTTATTTAAAAACTTCCGCGGCGAATGATAAAAGAGTTTTATTAAACTCTTCTGGTGCTTCCTCATTTACTACATGACTGGCATTTTCGACATGATAAACTTTCTTATTCCACAAGGGTTCGAATTCATTGAGGTAATCTGTTTTTATCAACTTTTCTTCTTTACCAAACATCACACATACAGGCCGATTCCATTTCTTAATATTTTCCAGTTCGTTACCCATATCAGACTCCATCATTGTTTTCGCCATTTCCTCTCTAAAGGCCGGGTCAGCGGCCCTGTAACTTTTGATAAAACTTTCTCCAACTTCTTTGCTCTTTGTATTCAAAAAAGTGTAGTCATATAATTCCTGATCTGTGGGATTGGCAGCAACGATTACATGTCCATTCGGACCCGGAGTTATTATTGCCGATGCAGGAAATGCATCATTTACAATACAGGCGCCTTCCAAAAGTATACCGGCACAGTTTGGTAATGGCGGATCTATTTCCCCGATAATATTTGTTCCGTATGAAAGACCAACCAATAAATATCTTTCAATATTAAATTTTTCTATGATCGTCTTAATCAATAGAGCCATGTTCTTAGGTCTGTAACCTTTTGTATCATTCTTATACCATCCTGATTGTCCATTGCCAGGCAGATCAAAAGCAATCAACCTGTATTTATTATTTAATTCCGGGTTATTTAATTGAGGGAGCCATGTGTCAGAGTTCATGGAGTTGCCATGTATAAAAATGATAGCATCTTTTCCTGATCCACAACTTTTGGTTGCAATTAAAATACCATTGAAATCGATCATTTGATTTTTGATCATGTAATAATTTCTTCAATATACAACACGTCATCTTGTATATTGAAGAAATTGAGGCCGGTTAATATTTTGAAGTCCCTGTTATGTGTTTAACTTATGGTTCTCAAGCCGTGTCTCTTCTTCCTGTCCTTGTGTGTTAGCAAAAACACGACGTTTTATCGTTCAGTAAGGTTATATTTTCCAACTCAGTCAGTTGGCGCAATTGCCCCCGCTAATTGCCTCTTTTACACCCGAAAAGGAAAATGATAACATCAATCTTTACATAGGTATTAATGAATTTTCAAGAATTGCTTTAATTAAAAAAACAAGATATAGTATGAATGAATTGCTGCTCACCCAGTTTGATTTGCACCATCGATTATACAATAATGTACTGGATGGATTTTCAGACGAAGAAACAAACCAACGCCTGAATGGTATTACTGAGATTAATCACGTTAAATACCTTGCAGGGCATTTATTAAATTCACAATACGGCCTTGCTGCAATGGCCGGGATAAACGTAAAAGTGAAATGGAATGATCTGTTTGCGGTGCTGGGACAATCAGAAGCCAAAGATAATTTCCCCTACCCAAACATCGAAGAGATTAAAGCCGAATGGAATCAGTTACATTTCCCTCTTCGGGAAGCGCTGGAAAAACTAAGTCCTGAAATCTTAAATAACAAGCCTCCTGCAGCATTTGACCAGGTAGCTGCTTCGGCAGGCGAACTTTGGGCATTTATTAATCATCACATAGCTTATCATATAGGACAGATAGGCATATTAAGAAGAGGCTTTGGGAAAATGCCGATGAGGTATGATTGATCGACAGATAATTTTCATGTAAGTTATTATTGCTGGCAAAAGCATTCTTCATTACTTGCGAGTTTTCGGACGTAAAATATTTAGGATTCAAGCTTTGTCTCTTCTTCCCGGCTTTTTTGTGTGAGCAAGGACAAGGGCGTTTATCGTTCTGCCCGGGTTTATATCTTACAAATCTTTTTAGTTACCGCCGCGCTACATAATATTACACTACGAGGCCCCAGGACAAACAAATTAACAAAAAATAAGTATGTCGTTTTCATAACTTATATCCTAAACCAAACCAAATGAGACGAACACTATTTGCATTGCTTATACTTTTTAGTTTAGGTTGTGAAAAACAGGAGCAAACCGAAGACTGTGGATGTGATAGTGAAAAAACAGAAGTGGTAAAAAATCTATTTGGAATTGTTGTGGAAACAGATGATGGATTTGAAATACTCACGGACGAAAAAGGATTGTTACTTCCTTGTTCTGAGCTCGCTCCAGAATTTAAAAAAGAAGGACAGCCCGTAATTGTATCCGGCACACTTAAAGCTCCTTACAAAAAAATACCAGATAAATTTGAGATAACTCCAATCGAAATCAATGCACTTCAACTGCGGGCTTTCGTTTACAACAAGACGGATATAACTTTAGAAATCATCAAAAGCGAAGACCATGGTCTTAAGCCTGGTTTTGGCTATTTTATTGAAGATTTAAGAACACCCCACGGTACAAGAATATTACAGCCCCATTTACCTGCTGTTCCAGGGTTAGATCCATTTTGTGCACCGGAAGATGCAATGAAAACTGGATTATCGGTGATCTATGGACTGAGGGCACATGAAGATGGATATGTTTCACCCGAATTGTTGGAATACCTTAATGTAAATAAGAAATGTAGCCAATCGGGCTTGTATTAGAACGGATGCCCGGGTTTCGGCAATATCCTGGTAGGTAAAGCTGATAACTAGAAGACACCTCTTACGCCAATCGCTGCTCTTTTCACCAATTATATGCTTTTAATGCATGTGGCACTCATGGCCTGCGCTACGGTTGTTGGAGACAACACACAACAACGGCCCGGGCTGCGGGGAACACCGGTAAGGGCGGGAGAGGCTCCCGCAATAATTCGCAGGCCTATCCCCACCAAAATGCGGCAGCAATCAAACAATATAAACCAACAAGAGCAAGGCCTTCCATCCAGATAGACTCTCCATCAAAAACAATAAATGCACTTACAATAACTGCCAGGGCCAATGAAACCAGCAACAGGGGCGCCAGCACAAAAGATAATATAGCACCACCTAAAAAATAGGAGAGCAGAACCAGCAGAGGAAATAGTCCAAGCGCTATTTGTAGCGAACTGTTTAATATTACGCTTACTGCATAATCACTCTGGTTGCGAATAGCCAATTGAATGCCCACAAGATTTTCTATAGCATTGCCGGCTATCGCTACAATCACCAGTCCCGCAAAAGTTTCATTGATACCCAAAGTTCTCATGGCAGGTTGTAGTGCTTCTACAAACCAATCCGAAACAAAGGCGGCTCCTACGCCAGCTACTGCCAGAACAACAAGTGTGACGGGTAAAGACCAGGCTTTTGATTCTCCTTCTTCATGCGGAGCCACCACCGCTTTGTCTCCTTTAAGAAAAAAATAAATGCTCGCCCCAAAGAGCACCAGGAGTACAATGGCTACAAAAATATTCAGCGAATTAATATGCCCTTCCGCAGAAGTATGTAGCATATGCGTAAGTGTAGGTATGGCCAGCGCTGCAAAAGCAAGAATCATAAGCGTAGCGATCATTTTTGGAGGGCCTGAGTGAAAAACCTGCCTGCCATTTTTTAACCCTCCGAAAAACAAAGCCAAACCAAAAACAAGTAAAGAATTACCAAGAATGGAACCAATGAGTGCCGCTTGTACTACACCGGCAAGTCCGGCACGCAAAGCAAAAATGCATACAAAAAGTTCAGGAAGATTACCAAGCGCCGACTGCAAAATGCCTGTTGCTCCCGGGCCCATACGCTTGCCCAGTTGCTCCGTTGCATCGCCTACGACCATTGCCAGCATGGCTAATGCAGCAGCGGTAATAATAAAACCCAGGACTGCATTAGCATGTGTATAATGCAGCACTCCTGCAACAGCCGCCGCCAGTACAGCGCCGCCGATGATCATCTTTTCTTTTTTTTCCATAGAAATGTTGTAGCCGTATGAACAAATAAAAATTATACCCGGTTTCATAACCAGCACTTTACCGATCGGCCTGAACTGTAAGTTTACAACAACGGTCGTTTATGATTTGAGGAATAATAGGGATAGCGTGAGGGATGATTATGTGCCCGGCTGCATAGCTACTATGATGCTTCTCTTGCCACGCTCGGTTCATCGTTCGGTAATTCTTTGCGGCAAGCGTGGCAGTTTATCTTGAGCAGTTTGCCTTGAGCTTGTCGATAGGTCGAAAGATCGCATGGTACATCACGTCTTTAGCGTGACTCTTGTACAGTAACAATACTATGCAGCAATAATTAAACTGCAAACTCAGGACGGCGGTCGTTTACTATTTCAGGAACACTACGGATAACTTGGAGAAAGCCTGAGCTATGTGATTGAATGTTAAGGTGATGAAAGCATAAGACCGTAAAAATGGGTTACTTTTTTCTGCTTTTGGTATTAATGAGTACACATTGATGCTACAATTTCAACGAGTTGGAGCAGAAGGTGCTCAATGGTTCTTTCTCTTATCGATGCATTGGCGATTGTTTGCGCTTAGTTAATTGCTTGCCTGTGATTAATTATTCGTTCACGAAAACAATTTGAAGATGAAAAAGTTTCTATTAACGCTAATGCTCAGTACAGGTGTGCTCGCTGCTTCGTTTCATGCACAAGTAAAACACTGGATTTGTCCGGAAAAAATGGTCAGCAAAAACATTAGTCTGAATGTGCAGGGGGACAAAATTTATAAATCTCCTACTTATGCTAAATGTCTGGCTACGCTGGACGTCCAAATCATAAAAATTAAAGGATCACAAATGGAAATGCTTTGGGAAAATAAATACCAGGAAATGGAATTAAAAAAGTTCCCCTTGACGGAGGGTGTTACGCAAAAGGTGCACATTCCCGCTTTTGCAGAAAACAAAGAGCAAATTTTCGTTCGCTACACCATAACGTACAAATCAAAGGGAAGCGTTCTCAAAGTTCAAAACAATCAGTTTCTTGCAAAGGGAGCCGCGGATCAACAAGTGGACATTAAAATATAATTCTCCCTTTCGCATGCCCAATAGAAGTTGCATTTTAATTTCAAGAGTTTAGATTCTTACATTTTATGACAAATCTAAAGTCCGTGTCTCTTTTCCTGGCTTTTGTGTGTCGGCTGTATTACTACTATGATGCTTCTGTTGCGTCGCACTCTTGTACGGTAACAATTCTATGCAGCAATAATTAAACTGCAAAGGAAGTCATGAGTTGCAACCTCAGGGACAGCGGTCGTTTATTATTTGAAGGAATACTACGGATTGCTTGGGGGACGGGGCAATAAGTAATTTAAATTGCTGAGGCTCTGACGAAGAACTTTTATTTTTAAATCGCTGTTCTCAATTTCACTTGAAAACTAAACAAAACTGAAACCAGCTATATGAATGTTCAAATACGCACTCTGAAAGTGATAGCCTTGTTTGGGGCATTTTTATTTCTTTCCTTAACAATAAGTGCACAGGAGATAGTAGAAGAATATTCAGGCCCCGTTCCCAATTCAAAAAACTCCGGGAAAAAAGAAACCTTCAATTCAGGAATGTTTCGCGGAGTAACAAAACCAACCCTGGAAATCTATCTTCCGGAGAAAGAAAAAACAACAGGAACGGCAGTTATTATAATTCCCGGAGGTAGTTATGCAGTGGTTGTTTACCAGGGCGAAGGAATTTCTACTGCAAAGCAATTTGCAAAAAATGGAATCATTGCATTTGTATTGAAATACAGGTTGCCCGATGATTCCATTATGCAGAACAAAACCATTGGTCCTTTGCAGGATGCGCAACAAGCAATAAAATTTGTTCGTGAAAATGCAGGTAAGTGGGGAGTAGATATAAACAAAGTTGGTATAGTTGGATTTTCTGCCGGCGGCCATTTGGCTTCAACAGCGGCTACACATTTTCAGAAGGCTATGATTGAAAATAAGAGCAATACAAATCTTCGTCCCGATTTTCAAGTGGTAGTTTATCCTGTAATAAGCATGCAGGATAGCTTAACACACCGTGACTCCAGGAATAATTTACTTGGTAAAACTCCATCGAGGGAACTAACAGACCAATATTCGAATGAACTACAGGTGACCGCTAATACTCCGCCGACCTATATAACACATGCAGCTGATGATAATGTAGTTGACGTGGATAACAGTATTCGATATTTTGAAGCGTTAAGGCATAATAAAGTTCCTGTTGAAATGCATATTTATCCAAGTGGCGGGCATGGATTTATTTTCCGCCAACCAGATTGGATCGACCCTTTGCTTCTATGGATGAAGAAAAATAAATGGATTCAACAATAAATCATTGCATCGGAGTATTGATCTTCATTCTGGCTGTAAACGGCGACATTGAATTCATATAGCTAAGGCTTCAAATATTATTGCGGTGATAAAATTTAGATGGCACGTGCGGACACGTGCCATGGCATTAGTCAGTAACTAATTCCTTTTGTCGGGCGCACTTATGGCTAAGCGTATATTACTTAACAAATAATAATCTTCTTTGCCATA
>Ga0173479_10000170_pt1 | contig 11370 bp, 9 predicted proteins | sample NitcycUS104311B1_FD_136668 | JGI IMG/M metagenome (GOLD analysis project Ga0173479, IMG submission 136668) | Soil microbial communities from Arlington Agricultural Research Station in Wisconsin, USA - Nitrogen cycling UWRJ-S104-311B-1 (version... | ecosystem: Environmental > Terrestrial > Soil >... | reverse complement strand
CCGGTCTCACCTTGATTTTGAATTCCGTCCGAACATGTTGCGCCACCACCACCACCGGTCGTGATCGCTACATTATAATCTTCAACTTCTCCATAGGTGAAAGTCTCACACAAAGTCGGGTAGGCATTGAACTTCATTGCGATGCGCATACGCTTGGTGCCGGCAGCCGTTGCTGTTGGTACGGTGAATGACACATTGATAGCAGCAGTTCCTGATCCTTGTCCAACTTGCTCACCGGCATCTGCCCAATCCAAATCATTATTGTAATCAATCCATACTCTCCAATATTCCAGGTATGTACCGCCTGCATATCCCGGCGTCAGGTTGACTGTATAAGCTGAACCTGCAGTAAGATTGGTGCTGAGGCTTGTATAATTATGATATCCTCCGTTGTTGCCGCTGGTATTGTTGATCGAACCCAATACTACTTTATTGATCCACTCATAGCTGGAATTGGTACCTGCTGATGAGCAATAAGCTGGTGGGGGAGGAGGAGGTGGTGGACCACAAGAAGTAAGACAATTACCAGCAGCGTTTACTCTATTACGAATGACATTGCCAGGTTGAGGTCCGAAACCCAATGTGAAATTGATGCCGACATTTTGCAAATGACAATAACTCATGATAGTACCACCACCAGCAGGTATCGGGCCTAATGGGCAACTCCCTTCAGAAGCACCGGCACATCCGTCAATCGCTGTGTTATTGCCGTTCCATGCACAGGCATGCGTATGTTTTGATCCGATGACGTGTCCCGACTCATGCGTGACCACCATGACGGACCAACTGTAAGTAGGCACATTGGAATATGAAGAAGTAATGGCGGAAAAACTTTTTCTCCAGTCGGGGTTGGTTGAACATAAATTATCTAATACCGCGATTCCTCCACTGGTCTGGTATGAAACGAGCATCGATACATTTCCATTGAATTCACCAGTCAGGTTTTGGTAAGACGTCAACATAGCGCTGGACGAACTACCGGTGTAGGGACTGACGGTGACCCAGGCATAAATCTGGCTTAGCATCACATTGACCGTTTCAGCGGCATACAATACAATCGATTGGTTGAATAACCCGGTGATGTAATTGGTCGCCGGAGTGGCACCACCTTTTTGAGTTACGATATCATCATCGATTTCAATATAGAACCTGACACAATCGCCAGCATCCCTTGTTTGTGCATGTGTAACCAGGTCTTCCGCAGTATAGGATACGCCATCATCGGGAGTGCCGCAGACAAAATCGAATGGCTTGTCAAGATCCTGGTCGTTATATAGAATATGTTGCTTTTCGCGGTTGTTGTCGATTGGGCCAAGGACCAGGTTGCCTTCATTCGTAGTAATCATACCCATGACTTCATCATCAAAAATGGAAATAGCGACCACAGAATTCGGCATGCCTTCCACAACACCTTTATAATAAAGCCCACCAGTATAGTTTAAGGCGGAACCATCACTGAGGCGGACTGTGAAATCCTCTGTAAAGATTTGATGACGCACCAGGTTAATCTTCATGTCCTGGCGATCACTGACCGGAAGCTGAAACTGGATGTAATCATTTTCATCCTTGCGCAATTGCTGAATGCTCTCCTGGTCGATATTCAATACAGCTCCTTTGGAGAGCCCACCGATTTTAAGATCACGATTTTGGACATCCGCAGTGGCGAAGTTGAAAATCTTGACTTCCCTGAAGGATCTTCCTTGTTGCTTTAGTTCTTGTACCTGGTGATATATGACTTGTTGACTGAAGGATAAATTCCAGGCAAAAGCCGCAGTCAGAATCAGGATAATGATCAATTTGTTCCTCATTGGATGTCGCTATTTATAAGTTTATGGTTTCAAAAAAGTATCCGGATGCAAAGCCATGAACATAAAATGACCAGGGATTCACAAGAATCATCAATTCTCGGGGAGAGTAATAAATAGTTGGGAGGACAAAACGTAAGGGTAAGGAACCTTACTTAATCAGCGGACAAAACTTACATTTAAACACTATATGACCAAATAAAAACATGGGTTAAATATAAAATTCAGGGTTTTTACTGGTCTTTGCAGGAAAAAACCGAGGGTAAACCCCAGACGTGGGGAAGTCTCAATTGGGCTTTTTGGCTTTGGTTTCATCCAGTTTTTTCTGGATGGCTTCGATCATCAGCTTCTGGTCATCGATTAACTTTTGGGCCGCAGCTTGTTCTTCCAGGTTGGCCGTGACCTGCAATTCAGTATCTGCAATTTTTACTTTGGCGGTCTCAATGGTCTTTTGCATGGTTTCGTTTTCATGCTGCAATTTGGTCATGTCGCTCTGGAATTTGGTCATCGCTTTTTGTTGATTGACCAGGTCCAGCTCGATCTGCTCAACCTCGACTTTATGGCCAAATTCTTTAAGGAATGTAACTGCGTCTTTAGATTCTTTTGGGAAATCCTTATCATTTATGAATCCCCCAGCCATTTCAATCCACAATATAACCTTGGTGCCTCCACTGACCGATTCAGCCTGGGCATATAGGTTGAGTTTATTGACACCACCGATACTGAGAATCTGTGCTCCTTCGATAACCGATTCCTGGCCGCCCTTTGCTTTAGTTATCCGCCCGTAATTCTTCGTGTAATCCTTCCATTCAGTCTCCACAAACTTGACATCCGAGCCTATGATGACCAGGGACAAGGCTGGCTGTGAGCCTTTGGACATTACCCGATTTTCCTGTTCAACCTGGCCCTGAACGGCGAAGGAAACCAGCAGGCATAAGGAGAGGGAGACAAGATTTTTCATGATGAAGGGCGTTTAGAATGATTAAAATTAAACTTTCCCAGGGAATGACCTTAATGAATAAGGAATAACGAATAGTGAATTTCGAAGTTAGAAGTAGAAGTGAGAAGTTGAAGTGGGAAGTTGAAATGAGAATTGATAAGAAGTCCCCTTCAGGGGATTTAGGGGCAGAGGGAGAATAACGAAGTCAAAATGAAGTCCCCTTAGGGGATTTAGGGGCGGGGCAGGGCTCCTACTCCTTCGGCTTCACCACCGTAAACACCCTTGAAATATTAAAGCCAAAGTGGACGTCCGCGTCTTTCCACTGGCCCTCGGTTTCACAGATAAAACCTTTTTCAATCATGGAGGTGCTGTTGGTAAAATGTAACTGGAAAACGTGGCCACCGGTCTCGATGTCCACACCCAGGGAAAGTGAGTTGTGATACCTGGGATCGAGTTGTCCTTCGGGTACAAAAATCCATTCGCCGTTAATGGCGAAACGCTTGTTCAGTTTGATGCGGCCGGCGAAACCTAATGCAAAAACATCATTCTTTTCTGCCACAGTTTCGACCAGGTTTCGATGCACCAGGGTAGGAGAAACCTGGAAACTGAATTCATTACTGAATTTTCGGCCGATGATCATTTGGAAAGTGTGATACAGCCGTGAACTGAAATAATTTTCACGTGTAGTGTCTTTCCAATGTTCTGTCTGGACAGCTATAGAATATAAAAAGGCAAGAGTAACCGGCATTTTTTTCAGGCCGGTGCTTTGCCGCAGCAGTTTATACTTGACAAAGCTGTCATAGGTTTTTTGGAAGCTGCTTCTTCCGAGACCGACCGTAAGTTGATCCGTAATCCCATAATCAGCACCTATTCGAATCATGGATTCGTCCAGTCCCCACAATTCGTAAGCGCCTCCACTGATGAAACCGAAGCGGTGAGAGATCTTGGCATCCAGCACTCCCGACGATGTGCTTTCCAGGGAGTGCAGGTTGATCACCCGGTTAGTTTTAAAACTGGCTGCCGCATACTCGGTAGTCTCCTCTCTCCCAAGTAATGAAAGCAAATCTTGCTCTTGCTGGGCCTGTAAGACCCCACAAACGGCAGCCAATATCGTAGTAACAAGAAACTTATATGTTCTGTTAATCTTTTGCATAATCTTAATTCAACTTTTGCAATTCAGCCACAACGCTCACCTTCACGGTTTTCGCAATGTTGTCCTTCACCACCTTCGGGATCTCGATATCGAAATCCTCTACCACAATATCAAAGTTAGAAGTGGAGGTGATGACCCCATTTTTCACGATGACATGCCCGGTAGGATTGAAAGGTTTGGTGACTCCATGTAAGGTCAATTGACCTTTTACATCCACTGTATAATCTCCATCTTTATCCAGGTGGACATCTTTCATGTTGGTTACTGTGCCTTTAAATATTCCCTTTGGAAATTTTTGGCTTTCCATGTAGTTCTCATTAAAGTGGTCCTGCATCAGGGCTTTTACAAATTGAAATCCTTTGATCAGGACCGACCATTCGATGTTTCCAGTGGCCGCATCAAAAACGACATAGCCATTATTATTATGAGCTTCAATTTTTTCCAGGGGGGCATCAGACACAAAAGTAACCTTACCGGTCTTGGAGTAATACTGCTGACCCGTTGACCAGGCAGTCACTATAAAAAGTAATATGACAATTCCACTCAGCTTTTTCATCTTCCCATCAATTATTAGGGGCTCCTTCATTTACCCATTGCTCAATAGAAAGTATTTTACATTCCGGCAATGCCGTAGTGTTCTTTGGCATAAATGAATATCCACTCTCATGACGTAAGGAGCCGATCAGGCGCTCATTATCCACTACTTGTTTGAGGTTGTCATGTCCATCCAGTGGAATGCCGCTAACCTCAGCCGTTCCGCCATGACATTCAGGCTCGAGGCAATTGGCAGAAATGATAGGTGCAACGGTAAGGCTATACGTAACCATGGTCGTATCACAAGGTGGCATTGGGTACAACTCCTCCGTGTTGTCATATTTACATGAAGAGATCGCCCAACCCAATGATAAACCTGCAAGCAGGAGGAGAAATTTACTCATAAGGTCTACAAATCCATTATACTTTCAAACCGTCCGGCTAAATCTATGTCGAGCCATGATATTTACTATCGACTTTATTCCCCAATGGGTACGGAGGTACCCCGAAACGGCCAATTTGACCACCGATTCAAAGGCTATTCTTCACCCTCCAGCCATTTTTTAAACAACGGAGACTTTTCCGTACTGACAATGACCTCCTCATGAGCTGCCGGCAATAAATCTATTCTCACCCTGGCTTTCGAATGCGCATGCATTTGCTGGATAGCTTCAATGTGAATAATATATTGCCGGTTGATACGAAAAAATTTCGCCGGGTCAATCATGATCTCCAGGTTTTCCAGCGTATAATCCAACGGGTATTTCCGGCCCTCACGGGTCATCATAAAGGTGATCTTATCAGACGTATAGAAAAAAGCAATGTCCTGCTGATGCACCAGTCGCAGACTCTGACCCATGCGGATCAGGAATCGTTTTTCAACCACCGGCTTGGTCAACAACTTGTTGACAATTTCTTTATAGTTGTTGTCCCGGTCTTTTATCTCCTTATACCGCGACAATGCTTTTTCGAGCTCTTCCTGTTTAATCGGTTTTAGCAGGTAATACAAAGCATTCACCTTAAAGGCTTCAATAGCATATTGATCAAAGGCCGTTGAAAAAATAATCCCCATGTCAGACATCGGATGGTGATTGAAGATTTCAAATGCTGAGCCATCCGCCAGGTGAATGTCCAGGAAGACCAGGTCAGGATTGGGATTTTGATCGAGAAAATTGAGTGTTGATTCCACCCCTTCGGTTATCCCCAGGATATTGGCTTCCGGTTCCACCTTCCTGAGCATATTGACCAGCCTGGTGGCGGCGGGCTTTTCATCTTCAACGATCAGGATATTCATATGGTATTTTCCAGGTAAAGGATAGGGATTTGAACTGTAAACCTATTGGTTTCTTTCGTGATTTCAATCTTCAGGGGGGTAAGATACGTATAGCGTGTTACCAGGCTGCTCAAGCCAAACCCCGTTGATTCTCCCTTGGATTGGAATTTGGGCTGAATAGGATTAGACACCTTGACCCATTTTTCATCAATGGTGATTTGAATGGTCAGGTTCCGGTCTGCCGAGACAATATTGTGCTTGATAGCATTTTCTACCAGCAATTGAATGCTCAAAGGAGCAATCCAGCCATTCAGGTTGGTGATGTGCTCTTGAATATGAATGTTATCACCATATCGTTTGATCAGGATGTACATATAATTGCGTACGATATCCATTTCTTCAGCCAGGGTGATCAATTCATCATCGCGATGCATGAGCGCACCACGGAAAAAGGAAGACAATTGATCCACATAGGCAACTGCCGCCTGCTGGTCCTCTTCAATAATACTGGAAAGCGTGTTGAAACTGTTGAAAAGAAAGTGTGGATTTACTTGTGCCTGGATGGCGTGTAACTGCAACGTTGTTTTTTCTTTTTCCAGCGTATGCATTTTTTTCAATCGGAAAATCCTGGCCCGGATAAACCAATATACAATCCACCCAATACCTACCAGTATGCCGGCGATAAACCACCATCTCAAATAAAATGGAGGCATGACTAATATGCTACGCTGTAAGGTTGGTGATTGTGAAAAATCATCATTATGAGAACCCTGTAAAATAAAAGTGTAAGTGCCCGGGCTCAACCGTGAATAAACAGCTCTTCCTTCCCTTGTTAAGATCCAATCCAGGTCATGGCCCTTCAACATATACCGGTAACGGACATAGGATGGATTATGATACCAAATTCCCGTAAATCGCACATCCAAAAAATTACTGTCTGGTTGAAGCTTTATCGGTTGCGGCTGATCCAGGGAACCAGGAGAAATATCTTCAAATTGCAATCGCACAATCTGGTCATCGGGAGCACTGGATGAAATATAATGCAGGATGACATCGCTGTCAGCGATCCAAACAGAACCGTCCTTATCCGTGGACGTAGCATTAATATTGGGTGTGAAAGAAGATAATCCTGAAGATTCATCCAGCCAGTATATCTGGCTGTTCGCATTTAAAGATTGTATAACACCTTCGCGAATCATCAGGACTTCTTCAGATCCCGTCAACGCAATACTATTGAGTGAACCATGGGGAGAAGGTACCTTATTGACGACCTTGCCTTTTTGATCCACACACAGGACCATGCCTTTCGCGATCGAGATCCAAAGCCTGTGTTCCCAATCTTCCGTCATGCTATAAATCGTTCGGACATCTATCTGGCTGCTATCCTCTTTATTGTATAAAATAGGAAAGGAATGAAGGCCTCCCTTCTCCAGGTATAAAAGTCCTTTACCATCTGTGCCAAACCAAACCTGTCCCCCGGCTGATACAAATACATCGTATACATAACCCGGAGGGGAGTGAAATTCATCTTGTAATTGTGTTACATGCATGCCGGGTTCAAAGGGATGGCCGGTCCATTCTATTTGGGTAATACCACCTAAAGTCGCCAGCCAAACGCGATGGCCATTACCATCAATGTTCAGAATGCTGGTATTGGAGAGTTGATCGCGTTCCGTCAGGTGCCTTATTCGTTTCGAAACCGGATCAAAAATATAAAGGCCCTGTCCAAAGGTCCCAATCCATAGGAAACCATCAGGGTCTTTGTAAAGGGATAATACATTGATGGATTGTTGGCTGAGATGGGCAACCAAATGTTCACCCTCTTTATCCGTTGAGAAAAGGCCATGTTGACATCCATACCACAACAGATCATCTGTACTGAGTATGGCCTGGATGCCGGACAAAGCAGGACGAATGTATTCCAATTGAGTATTGGCAAAAAATATCCGATTACCGCTCGACAGCCATAAGTTGCCATTCATATCGAAAAGGATGCTCTCAATCCTGTTTTTAAGCGGAATGGAAAATGTTATTTTATGGGGCTCTACGGTTGGTGAGGTGAACCATAAAGCTCTATCGGTAGCAATGAACAAGTCACTGCCGAAACCATTCACCATGGAAACAATGCTTCCATCATCCTCTGAAAATTTCTTGATCATCTGCACTTCATTCCGGGTTTTATTGAATTGCTCAACACCGAAGTCATACATGCCGATCAATACATTGCCTTGTCGCGTCAGGGATAAGACAGTAATAATGTCATCTTGCAAGCCCTGTTCGCGACCCATGCGCTCAAGAGTAGGGAATGGCTTTGTAGCGTAAATCCAGATACCGTCGTCAGTGCCCAACCAAAGTTGACCTTTGTTGTCCAGGATGGCATCGTAGATGTCAGTGATTTGAGCCAGCGAACTGTGTAGAAGGTGTTCAAATTTGGCGTCTTCCATCAGCCAGAGCCCCATGCCATAGGTGGCAATAATCACTTCACGGTTTGACTTAAAAACTATTTTGGTAATGGAAAATCCCTTGATGGAATCCGGAACCAGGTTTTTTATATTTCCCTGGAAACTGGTGATCATAATATGACCATCTTCGTAGCCCGCCCAAATCTCGCCATTTGGAGATTCTGAAATGGCGGTTACTTTCACTTCAGCCTGGTCCTCACGGGAATATTTTTTGTATTTCCGGCCGTCAAAAGAAAACAAACCAATATCGGTACCCAGCCATATCAGCTTATCGGAGGATTGAAACAAGAGATTGATTTGCTGGATGTCAGCGTTGTAATCTGCCGGTAATACACTGAGATGATATTCATGTCCGTAAAGCGGGGAAAAAAATAACAGCAGGAAAAACCAGTAGAGCCTTCTCATGATTTCCCCTCCAGCTGAAAAATACCCTGCACATTGACGGAGATTTCCTGTGCAATTTTTTGATTGACGATTCGAGGTACTTCAATCTGGTGATCTGCTAACGGCACCAGGAAAGATGCTTTAGCCCTGAGTTCATTACCGGTGGAGACAATGACCGTTTTGATGATGCGCTCTTTGGTGTGGCCATGAATGGTGAGTTGACCTTTGGCCCGAATGGTGTAGGTGCCGGGGACTTTCAGGTTGACATGTTCTATGATTTTACCGGAAAATGTGGCAGCAGGATATTTATCCGTTTCCAGGTAGTTTTCATAAAAATGTTGCTGTTGCAATCCGTTATTGAATCCTTCAAAGGTCCGAACCTGGAGTGAAAAGGCGAAGGTTAAGGCATCCGCATCAATGACGCCTTCCATCTTTTTAGAAGTCGCGGTGATGACTTCCAGGGGTGCATCGGATTTGAAATTAATGACGCCATCAGAAGTCTTGTAAATATTATCCTGGCCCTTCACCGCTAAAGAGGCAAGCACTAAATAAATCAGGATGGTATAATATTTTTTCAAAACAAAATTTGTGGTCCAAATCATTAAACGTCCCAGGTCTCACCTTTCCTGTACACGACTCCTTTAAAATGCGCGACTAATTCTTCCTGTCGCAAGACCCGGATATGATAGATCCCTAATTTATGACTCAATGAAGTTTCCTCTGCTATGGCTGTCAGCACATCGCCCACTTTTACTGCCAGGATATGATTGATAGAAGTCTCAATGGATACTGCTTTCCGACCATGGCTATTGGAAGCGAAGGCAAGTGCACTATCGGCGAGTGCATAAGTGATGGCGCCATGAGCAATGCCAAAACCATTTACCATTTCCGGCCGAACAGTCATCTGAAGCGTGCAATACCCTGGACCTTCTTCTAGCCGAAGGATTCCCAACCATTGGCTGAAGTAATCCTCATTATACATTCGTTCGACAATCGCATTCATTAATAAAAAGTTTGACTCAGTCGGGCCATGTTTCTAAGCAATATACTGCAACGGTATCGGTCTTCCCTGTATTGATCGTTCAAATGGTCAAGATGGTCAACACAAACCTGCAAGCCAAGCTGATCTGCCCACTTCAATAATCCTACCGGATAATTGACGCCCAATGTCATCGCCAGGTCAATATCTTCTTTGGTGGCAATCCTTAAATAAAGCGCATCCGCCGCTTCGTTGATCAACATGGATATTATTCTTTCAAAAATCTTACGATGTTGGTCGCCTACCTGTACTTCAGTTTTTTCTGCTGAATAATCATAAAAACCTTTGCCGGATTTCTTTCCCAGCCAACCAGACTTCACTAATGAAGCTTGTAAGGAGGATGGTTTATACCGTGGATCATAATACATCGCTGTCCAAACAGAATGTGTGACAGCATAGTTGACATCCAGCCCGATAAAATCCATCAATTCAAATGGGCCCATTTTGAAGCCACCAAATTTCCGCATGGCAGCATCAATTTCGGCATAAGGGGCCAATTGTTCTTCTGCAATGCGCAGCGCTTCCCCATAAAAAGGTCGTGCGATTCGGTTGACGATAAAACCGGGTGTATCCTTTGCCAGGACAGGAGTTTTATTCCATTGTTTAATAACGGATACTACCGATCCAATTATTTGAGGATTGGTTTGTAAAGCCGGAATGACTTCGACTAAAGGCATTAAAACAGGAGGATTGAAAAAATGTATGCCGATAAAATTTTGTGGATAAGGAACATGCTTTGCTAATGCGGTAATGGAAAGTGAAGAAGTATTGCTGGCAACAATGGTATCCTCATTTAAGAAAGATGAAAGGTTTGCAAAAAGTTCTTTCTTTTCAGTTTCATCTTCAATAATGGCTTCTAAAATCAATTCGCATCCTTTCACACTTTCGAAGTGATCAGCGAAATAGATGCGGCCGAAAATGGCTTTGGCTTCCTGGTCCGTCAGTTTGTTTTTTTCGACAAGCTTATTGAGCGAAGCTGAAATCGAATCTCTTGCTCTGATGATGGACGCTTCGAAACTGTCATACAGGATCACCTCGCATCCGCCCATAGCGGCTACCTGAGCAATACCGCTGCCCATGGAGCCTGCTCCTATAATGGCGATCTTATTCAATTACCGGTGAAGTTAGGTTTACGTTTTTCCAAAAAGGCTTGCACTCCTTCTTTATAATCCGAAGACTCTCCTGCAATAGTCTGCAGTTGCTCTTCGAAATTTAATTGTTCATACAGATTGTGATTGAGAGATAGGTTTAATGCTCGTTTGGTCAGGGCCAATCCTTTAGTTGCCATTCCGGCCATTCGTTGTGACAAAGATTGAACATAAGTGTCCCATTCTGCATCGGCAATCACTTTATAAATCATACCCATGGCTTCTGCATCCTTAGCACTCACTTTATCGCCCAGCATCATGAATGCACTGGCCCGTTGCCATCCAATCAATCTTGGAAGATGAAACGTACCGCCACTATCCGGTATCAAACCGATAGCGCTGAACGCCTGCATGAAATAAGAGGACTCTTTGGCAATCACGACATCGCAAGCTAAGGCAATGTTTGCACCGGCTCCTGCTGCAGCGCCATTAACCGCCGCGATGACTGGCATATTCAATTCCCGGATCTTGCGGATGATTGGATTGTAATGATCAGTCAGGATGGTTTTCAATGGCGGACCGTTCGGATCTGTTACTTCATTCAAATCCTGGCCAGCACAGAAAGCTTTTCCTTCTCCCGTGATGACCGCACAGCGCGTCCCATCCACGAAACATACATCCAATGCTTTTTG
>Ga0173479_10000158_pt1 | contig 11657 bp, 14 predicted proteins | sample NitcycUS104311B1_FD_136668 | JGI IMG/M metagenome (GOLD analysis project Ga0173479, IMG submission 136668) | Soil microbial communities from Arlington Agricultural Research Station in Wisconsin, USA - Nitrogen cycling UWRJ-S104-311B-1 (version... | ecosystem: Environmental > Terrestrial > Soil... | reverse complement strand
ATGAAGAATGATTACAAAAACAAAAAGTAATGCGATTGCAACATGAAAAGGACAAATTTTCATTCTGAAGATATTCTGAAGTAATTTGATTGGCGACTATATAAGGTCTTTAGTATGAGTATCGAAGTATATCAAAATAATCCATATTCATGCAAAGATATTGTAGCATTTATAAAGAACATCTTCTGGCTCTGTGATATGGCGAAGAATGTTTACTTGTACTCTGTGATTATTTCTGCAGCGTTGTTCTCCTTAATACTCTTTGGAATAACAGACACTTATGCGCAAAATGAAAAATTCCGAGCAAAATTAGACGGAAATAACGAGGTTCCACCGGTGGATACACCGGCAGAAGGTGTTATAAATTTCAAAACAAAAGATGATGTCATGACCTGGAAAATGAATGTAACTGGAATAACTGATGCCACCGCCCTTGGTATCTACCAGGGAATGGCAACAGAGAATGGTGAGCCAATAGTTGATCTAATGAAATCCAGCAAACATTCAGACAGTTTAACAGGAATGAAAATGAGAGGCAACATTACAGATTCTAATCTTCAAGGTTCGATGGAAGGAAAGACATTAGATGATCTTAAAACCGAGATGGGGAGTGGAAATACATATGTTAACGTTGGCACAACAGACCATCCCGATGGAATGATTAGAGGACAAATCAAGATTAAAGGTACTAACGATACACTAACTGCGTCCCTAAATAATACTGGTACAAACACTCCGTAGAAAACTACCTAATTTTTTTATTTTTCTTAATGACAACGTGTAAGTTCTAGGGAACAGAACAACACAATTTTTAGATCCGGAACATTTGGCAATCAATAACTGTGGTGCTGTGTATGCATCAGACGGAAGAAACTTCCTTAATTGATCTGGTGGGAGTATTTTCCTATCAACACTTCCTTATAACCCATCAGGTTTTTCTTTATAATGTTTCTTGGCTTACGTTAAGAACGTTAATATAAATAGAACTGACTCTCGCTTCCAATCCCATTTTCAATGCTCTCCCAACTTTCATAATCATGTTTAATAAGTATTGAATGCAAAAATGATTGGAAAACCGTGGTAATATCAAGTAAAAGAAGTTCTGATTTGTTTTACCAAATTGGATTCGTAATCATTGTATGCAGTCTATTTTTTCTATCTAAACCAGCTTTAGTTTCCCGAGCAGTTGATATTAATGGTGCCTCAGGCCCGGACAATATTAGGGGAACAATAACCGATGATGATATTCGCGGCCGCAACGGTCAAGATACTATTGACGGATTGGATGGGAACGATGAAATTGAAGGTCAGCAGGGCGACGATCTTTTGAATGGTTCTGCGGGTAATGACTATTTAACGGGTGGTGACGACTTTGATACTTTAGATGGAGGACAGGGTAATGATGAATTGCATGGGGATGATGGACGGGATAAAATTTTTGGAGGAACAGAAAATGATGTATTGTATGGTGGATTGGCCAACGACATTTTAGATGGAGGACAAGGCGATGATCGCCTGTATGGCGGACCTGGTAATGATACACTCAGAGGCGGACCTGGAGCAGATTACTTTAGATGTGGGCCGGGAACCGACAGGATTGGAACTTTCAGTCCGCTTGACGGCGATCGTGACTTTGGTGACTGTGAAATAAAATAATACAAATTTCCACCACAACTTGGCAAAACCTGTACGAAGGAAAGGGTAGAATCTTCGGACCCAAATTTGTGCCCATTGATAGGTTCTTTCCAGATACTTCGGATTTCAAGTGGAATTAATTAAAACTGGTGGGAAATTGAATGTCCATTAGTGTTTGTATGTTATTCTTGTATTAAATTTTTTTAGAGTCGTTAGCAGATTTCTATAACTTTCTTTGCAATTACTTGTGTAAAACAACCCACCAGTTGTACCAGTCTAAGCTCATGCAACTGGTAGGTGGGCTTGGTTGTTTCTTGTTCATCACTCAACCGGTTTTTCATCAGTTGCTTTATTCCCTTTTTTAAATCTTGTGTTACTTTTGCATTACCGTAAACTGATTTGATAAAAAAGTGGTATAGATTTTTTTAACAAACAAGAAACAATTCTAGATTAAATTTAAAAATTTAATTGCGATATAAGTCTAGATGTTTTTACCTCTGCAGGTGGAACTTACATTAAGTGAAGTTTACTAATAATTAATAAAGACTCAAAAATAATTCATTTTACTTTTATTTCTTTCATGCCACCCATGTATTTTCGCAGTACAGTTGGAACTATTACATTCTGATTAGTTGTTTGATAATTCTCAAGAATTGCTACCATTGTTCGCTCAGTGGCGACAAGGGTACTGTTTAGTGTATGCACAAGCTGTGTCTCTTCGTTGACTTTTCCTCTATGGCGTATCCTTAATCTTCTCGCTTGGAAATCGATACAATTAGAACAAGAAGCAATTTCTCTATACTTGTCTTGCCCGGGCATCCATGCCTCGATATCATAAGTTTTTGAGGAGACTTTCCCTGTATCTGCGCTACTTAACAATACAACCCTGAACGGTATATCCAAATTTTGGTAAAACCTTTCTGTTATACTCAACATTCTTTCGTGTTCAGCGGAAGAGTTTGGAGAGTCTGTTACCACAAATTGTTCTAACTTTTCAAATTGATGGACTCTAAAAATCCCCTTCATGTCTTTTCCATGAGCTCCTGCTTCCTTTCTGAAACATGGACTGATACTGCCGTATCTAAGAGGAAGGTCTTTTGAATCCAATATCTCATCCATATGCATTGAAGCCATTGCGTGTTCTGATGTCCCAATCATGTACAGGTCTTCATTTTCAATTTTGTAAATTACGTCTTCAAAATCATCCATGATGATGGAGCCTTTAATTGCATCGTTCTTCAGCATATACGGAGGCTGAATCAATTGATACCCGTTTTCAACAAGAAAGTCCAGAGCATAGTTTGTCAAAGCTTGATTCATCAGAACAAGCTCATTTTTCAGGAAATAAAATCTGGCTCCAGATATCTTCGCAGCTCTTTCCAAGTCAATCAATCCTAGGGAATTTGCCAAATCAACGTGGTCGCTTTTAACTTTGGATTTTATGAAATCGTTATATGTTCTGATAACGATATTATCTTTCTCACTATCACCAATTGGCACTGACTCCTGTAATAAATTGGGAATAGAATAAATTAAATCTGAATATCTCTTTTCTACAGCATCCCTCTTGTTTTCCAAACTGGCCATTAGCTCGCCAACTTTTTTCATTTCATCAAGCTCTCTATCAACACTTTCTTGATTTTTCTTCTTATTCGCGATACTTTGTGATAGTGTGTTTTTCTGGTGTCTGAAATTCTGAGTTTCTATAATTAGTTCGCGCCTTTTTCTATCCAGGTCCAGTAATTCAGAAAAAGGGAAGTCAACTTTTCTATTCCTTAGCATGTCTTTTAAGAGATTAGGATTATCCTTCAGAATTTTGGGATCAATCATTGGCTGTCAATGTCCTTGATAGTGATATGTGCTCTAGGATCTCATCTATAGTATTAAGGAACGTTCCTGAACCATTTTTGCAAAAAACATCAATGAGAAGATAGTTATTTTTTGATTTAATATCAATTTTTAATCCTTCAGGGATGCGAACATTATCTGGGGTGAGCACATTGATCATAGTATCAAGTTCCTTCTTACTATCAAAGAGTATTTTCATACTCGACTTGATATTAAATCCTTCTCTCATAGTGAAATCTTAAATTGCTTCAAAATAATAGACATCAGTGAATCCTCTTGGAGTGGATTTATGATCATCTGTCCATCCTTATTACTAAATGTGATCGTAATTCCGTCAATTTTATCTGATAACTCCTTGGTCATTTGTTCTACATCAATACTTTCATGCAAAGAGCCAAGTAAATATTTGGAATAGTCTTCATCGATTGCCGTTTTCATTATGATTACTTTGTTGTTATTGAACTGATAATGTGAAGTCAATAAACGAGAAAGGTAACCTACGTAATCAGGTTCAATGATGCCATCGGCATTAATAATTACATGCGAACCTTTATCAGAAAATCTCCATTTTTCTTTTAGGATTTTTGATACAAGTTTATGGGAACCATTCTTAAATTCCTGCTCATCAGTCGCCGCCTCTTGAAGAGCACCTGATCGTTCACCAAGGCAAATACTCATACCCAATCCTGTTTTTTTACTAAGGGCACAGGAACTCAATAACTCTGAAAATCTGCGTGCCTCATACACGTGGCTTCCATATTCCTCAGTTGGAAGAAAGTAGTTAAACCCTATTAACATGCTTTCTATTTTTTCAATATTCCCGCTAATTTGAGAATTAAGGTAGTCCTTAATGGTTTCAATTATCAGAAACTTTTCTTCTTGGGTAGTATCGGCTATTGTTCTCCACCTTCCATTTTTTTTCAAGGGAACATTGGTTTTCTTTAGGACTTCAAGACACTTGCTTCCGTTACAGGTTAGTCCACGTAAATAGGGAACAAAAGTGTTAGCAATGGATTCATGAATAGGAAGGGATTCATTAAAAGACAACAAAAGATCTATATCTGTTCGAATTACTCCACTTTTTTTCGAAATATCAAGTATCTCATTATTAAGACCAATAAGCGATCTTTTGTCACCTACATCTTGGGAATCTCCCAGCGCTGAAACAATTGCAAGAGAAGATAGTTCTGCAAATTTTTTATCCAAATTTTTCGCTACAAGATAACAGATTCCACCTGACGAAATTTCTTTCCTTCCGTCAATATCATATTTCCAGGGATTTAGTATGGCGCTATTATCATCAGTGGCTATTTCGGCAAAGGAAAGTTTCTTGTGATCAATTGTGACCCAGTTTTTCGAAAAAAGCTTATTGAAGAGTTCGGTGAAACCAGTACCAATATCGGTAAAAAAATAAAATTCATGATCCTCATTCTTCAATTGATCAATACTTTCTTGAGTAAAATTATTCACGAAACGTGCGCTTGCTTTTCCGCCAGATTTCCAAATTGATCTAATCAATACACTGGCTGAAATAATTCCATCACATGAAGAACTAGATACTATTAGAATATCCTTTTTTTCGTCAATTAGATTTCTTACTTTTTCACTTGTAGAATTTATATTTTCATTAAATTCGCTGTAACCCATTTAATTCATTATTCAAGTCTAGCAATAACAGCCGCATATTTCCAATTTTGCGAAATTTTTCCTTTCCTTTTATAGTATCTTGAAAGTCTATGGATTTTAGCTTCTATCAACTCTAGGGAACGGATATTCCTCTTATCAGTATTATGCACCTTTAGATGTTTCTGAAGAGCCAATGCCTTTTGAACAAGTTGGTTAAGGTCTTCGGGCATTTCTGGAGTGGAATTATTTTCTTCAAGAAGCTGGTTTATCCCCTTACCTAATATTGGTTTTATTAATGGAACTCCATATTGATCCCTCATCTTAATTCCAATCTCACTTGGACTAAGGCCATCCTTTGAAAGTTGGACTATGATCGTAGGTAATTCCGATTTCTGATTAATCCAAGAAGGAGCACTGAAAGAGATGGGTCGTGTAGAGTGTGATTTTCCATGTGTATGTGCATGAATTCGAGCCATTGAAGTACGAATCAATAATGAGCATCTTAAATGTTACTTATAAGACGTATGACTAGAAATTCCTAAATTCCACATGCAAGGTTATCGAAAATTTCAGTTAAAATTATTTTAACACCAATAAAGTTATATAATTGGATTCAAAATTACAAATTTAGTATGAACTCACTTACCGTCGTTACAATAGCATCCATACTGATTGCAATGGGACCTTTAGCGATAACCTTCTATCAAACCGCAAATGCACAATACACAACTGGCCAAGATCCCGGAGGAGCACTTAGTGTTGAGGAACAACTTCGTTTAGCTAAGGAAAAGGTAGCCAATGCTCAACAAGCTGGTGCATATGGTTCTGGAACTGCCTTCTTTGGCAAGAACATCGGTGACGCTGCGCTCTACACTGTTGCAATTGTCGCAATATTTGGCGCCGTAGCTGCTGCATTTATTGTGATGAGTAGGAGTAAAAAATCCGTAAGCGCATAACGCTACTTTACTACTATTTTTTTATTTTATATTCATTACTCTTGCTAGTGAAAAAGCCTCATAAATTTTTTATATGTGTTCCACTCTCGTGATGCATCTCAATTAAATGCAATTATCTGTTCTTTGAATAACTTTTTTGATTTTCGTATTAATTGTGAATCTATATTCGATTTTTGGCTTGTTTGCATCATCTCACCAAAATGTATATATCATAGCATTAATGTGCTAATAGATAATGAGCGGAATTGAAGGACTCTTTACAATGATTGGAAATACACTACACAGTCTGATCGGTCAAATCGGTCCATCGTACGATCCCTTGTTCTATGATGTAATGGTCTACATATTTGGAACAATAATGTTTGCGGTGTTCTTGCTAGCAGTAATTGCTTTCTATTTGAGAAGAAAAGGCTTGGGTGGAGGTTCTGCAAAGGAAAGTTGGATAAGAGAACTGGACAAATATTTCGAATCAGGTCAGATAGGTCTGATTCCTGATGAAAAACATCATTGGTAAATTAATGTAAGTCGATACACAAATTATTATTTTTTGTTTTTATTTTTTCAATTAGTTATAGAATCAAATAACATCATTATTAAAACTTGAAATCTTTTAATTCAAACTTTATGTTACTATTGTACTTCTATTGCAGATTCAGTGAAACCAAATTTCACTAGATACGACTTTACGTCGTCCCTGTGATCTCCCTGCAACATTATGAAACCAGCTTTTGCAGTTCCACCACACGCTAATTTGCTTTTCAATTCTTTAACAATGTGTTGTATATCACTCAACTTTGGATCAATGCCTTCTATCATGGTAGTAGTTTTTGAAAATCTTCTTGTTTCAAGTCTTATTACAATTCTAGTGTCTTCTTTATCCAGCTCGCCACATGCACATAGGTCGTTTGGTAGTCCGCATTTTTTGCATATCACCGCCATATTATAATTAATCTCAATTGAAGTATTCTCATTATTAAGCCTTGCCCGATGCAGATTAAGTATCAAGTATTACATGTTTGATTGAAAAAATTGAAATTTATTGATACCGTAAATCCACGATTGAAATCTGAATAATTTGAGCTGGCTGAGAAGACTTTAATTTACATTAATGATAGGTTAAATGCTGAAGATGTCAGTATCTGATAATAAGTATAAAGAAAATTTGAAAGATGCTGCGGAATCCCTACTTAAGGGAGGAACGCTACTATCTGAACCATGCGAGAAATGTAGCGGAATACAAGTCAGAAAAAATAACGAAACTAAATGTATTATTTGTGGGAACAAAACTAGTACCGAAACACAAGAACCGGAGAAAGATCTTAGCAGTTCAGAACAGCTAAACTATAAGGATAGCATCAATGTAAAAATTGGAAATAGGTTGGCAGAACTTATTGGTAAAATAGGCACAGACACTAATTTAATCGAAGAGGAACAAAGATTGAGAGTCATTGAATATTATATTAAAATCTTAGAAAAAAGTAATTTTGTCAATGAAATATTAAGACTATCTAATCTAAATGTGAAATAAAACGGAATGTATTTAAGAGATGATTTATCAAGAACTTTCACATTGGGTGAAGGAAAGAAGAAAAATGCACCGTTGCCTGCATCAAGCGCAGGTTTATTGAGGTTTTTTGAAGATGAAACCCGAGGTGTAAAAGTAAAACCAGAAGTTATACTGGGTGTTACCGGTGCTCTTATCGGAATATCAATTATCATTAGAATCGTTTTTCCAGTATAGAATTTCAACAGTAAATTAATTGATAAGTGAAGATAGTGTAACTGATATCCATAGAAGGTGGTATTTTACACTTTTAAACCCTTCTTCGTATAAGACTTCGGCAATTATTGCGATAATTTCGTCGTTGGCGATCGTGGGCATTAATCATGAATCGTATTCCGTAACAGAACTGTTCCTTCATTTAATATTAAGTGTTGTCATCATCTGTGCGGGATTTTTTCTGGATTTATTCTTACTTAGAGGTACTCCAACAAACAAGATTTCAAAAGTGATTCATGTTGCAGCCTTCTCAAACTCTCTTTGGTTAGTAACTATTTTGCTCGGATTATTGGCAAATGTTATCTTTAACAAAAATTCAACCATTCTTAGTTACTGTCTTGGAGGATTATTCATAGCGAGCGGGCTTCGTTACGGTATTTTTACATCCGTCTTTGGAGCAAGAATGCTTAAATCTATATTAATTTCATTTGTAATCCCTGTGATACTTTTTTCTAACTTGTTACCATATTCTGCCACATCAATTCCGCAGGATTATCTTGCAGTACTTGTCCTAGGCTCAATTATCTATATTGTTGGAGTTGTATGGTCTGTATTAGCTGATAGAGCTGGATATCCACATTTAAAAAGCACATTCAGAATTCTACAGGCGTTTCTATCGGCGTGGACAGAAAATAAGCAAGAGAAAATGGAAGATATATTCGACTCGAGATCCAAAACAGATAAAATAAAAACTATGGTGATTAAATTTGAGAGGGATCAAGATAAAAGCATATTTGTTGTTTTGTCTGATGTACATCCGGGGCCATTTAGTCCGATAGGAGGAAGTGATTTGCCGCACAAGATGTTTAAATTCTTTGAAAACAACGCAATAGTTCTACACAGTGTTTCTGACCATTCTAAAAATCTACCTACAAACGGGGAAGTCAACAAATATCTTGAATCGCTAAAAAATTCCGTTCTTAAAAATACTGGCAAGGAGTGTTCCTTGCCTTTACAAACAAAATCAAATGATTTTACTTTAACCTGTATTAATTTTAAGACCATTGTGATCATGATTGTTTCAAAAGATGGAGGTATGGAGGATCTGCCGTATTCAATTCGAGAAAGAATCGAACGATATGCAACTGAAGTGGGATACTCTAGCATCATGGTCGTTGATGCACATAATGGATTAGGAAAGAAGATAGCATCGGAAGAAGAAGAGGTCATCTGTAATCTCGCTCTAAGATCCTTAAATAAACTTAAGGAACATCAATATCACTCGTACAAAGTTGGATATGCTAACTCTATGAATTCAAGTATTAAATTTATTGAACTTGGCGGAGCAGGTATTGGTGTTATTAATTTTCAAATCGACAATCAAAATTACCTTATCGGTTGGGCAGACTCGAATAATCTTGTAAATGGACTACGAGAAAAAATTCTGGATGAATTAAACAAACAGGGTTTGAATATGTTAGAAGTTTGCTCGTCAGACACACATTCTAGCTCTGGAAAAAGGACACGCCAAGGATATTATGCTCTAGGTAATGTTACTACTGACAAAGATATTGTTTGTGCCTTTAAAGAAATCTCTCAGAAAGCACTATACAATACAACATCGACATCTTCGAGCTCCTCATATTTGGAAGGCTATTCGGAAATAAAACTAATGGGTAGCGACCAATTTGATAATTATGCTAAGGCTTTGAATAAGTCAATGAATATAACAAAAGCCTCACTTGGTATCACTGTAGCGCTATTTATAATGATGTTATACATTTCTTAAATTAATCCATGGAAGGCAATGCTACTTTTTATTCATTCGTTCTCTTTTTTTGATAACACTATGGTGCAAGTTCTTTCTATATTCTTCAACATATGTTGAAATATTTTTTGAACTTAGTGCCAAGATTTGACACGCCAAGATTGCCGCATTTATAGAACCATTTATTGCAACACAAGCCACGGGAATTCCCGTTGGCATCTGAACAATGGAAAGTAGAGAATCAATTCCCTTTAAATTATGACTCTCTATGGGAACACCTATTACAGGCAAGGTAGTCAGTGATGCGATCATGCCTGGCAAATGTGCAGATCCTCCAGCTCCTGCAATTATTACCCTTAAGCCGCGTTTTTTAGCATTTTTCGCGTACTCGAACATTAGTTCTGGTGTCCTATGAGCTGAGACTATCTGCATTTCATATGGAACATGGTTCTTGTCTAAAAATTCTGATGCCTGGTTCATTACCTGCAGGTCAGAATCACTTCCCATAATGATGCCAACAAGTGGCTTATTTTTTTTGTTTATCTCCATTTCGCTTTCCAATTGTTAACATCTTCCTTACTCTTCTAGCTCTAGATAATGCTTCCTCTATCCTTTCTGCGGTGACAGTAAAATGGCCCAATTTTCTCTGGGGTTTTGTAATCCTTTTACCATAAAAATGTAGTTTAAGACCAGGAACGGACAAAGCCTTTTCGATTCCTCTAAACGAATACTCTCCAGAGTAATCAGGTATCCCCAAAATGTTCATCATGACAACTGGAGATAGCAATCTGGGTTCTACTAGCGGCAGTCCAAGTATGGCTCTAATGTGTTGTTCAAATTGTGAAACACTACATGCTTCAATTGAATAATGACCAGAGTTATGAGGTCTGGGGGCTATTTCGTTAATCATTATCTTATTGTCTTTCAGAAACATTTCGATACCAAATATACCAACACCTCTTAATGACTTTACTACTTTTTCAGCTATCGACATTGCATTAGATTCCACCCTTCTATTTTCTCCTGACGGGACTATAGTCGTATCCAAAATACCGTTTGTGTGAATGTTTTGGACTACCGGAAACGACACGATTTGTCCATGAGTATTGCGAGCAACCATTACGGAAATTTCTTTTGTAAAATGAATGTATTTTTCTATCATGCATCTTCTTCCTTCAAAATACTTGATTCCTCTTTCAACGTCACTGGTAGATCTGATTAAAAAATTTCCTCTTCCATCGTAGGAATCCTCGCAGGCCTTCAATACTGATGGATAACCAAATTCCTTACAGATTTTTTTTATTTGTTCTACTGAAGTGACTTCTTCAAATGCTGGAACCGGTATACCTCTTGCTTTTAGAAATTTCTTTTGCCGAAGTTTGTTTTGAATTGTTTTCAGTACACCAGAAGCTGGATGAATCAAATGCCCTCTGGATTCAAGATCTTTTAAGACTGAAGAGTTTGCAAGCTCAATTTCATAAGTTAATACGTCAACTTTTTCGGCTAGTTCCAAAATAGATTTTTCATCTTTGAAATCACTTACGATCATTTGATCAGCAAGGGTAGATGCAGGACAATTCATATCAGGATCTAAATATGCAAGCTTCATCGACATTCTTTTTGCCTCGATTCCAAGCATCTTTCCAAGTTGCCCTCCGCCTATGACTCCTAACGTAATACCGTTGGGGGAAAATCCGTACTTGTAAAATGAAAAGGGCTGCTTCATCCTTAGAATACAATTTATTACAAATTTAAAGTATCTATATTTCTTTAAACTTTAAAAGTTTATAGATGTATTGCTTATGATATGAGTCTCAAAGAAAAAGTTGCAATTGTAACAGGCGCTGGTGGGGGCGTAGGAAGATCCACTACTGAACGGCTACTTAAAGAAGGTTGCAAGGTGACTCTTGTAGGTAGAAGTCGTTCAAAATTGACAAAGGTTATTTCAGATAGTGATAATAGTAGTAATTTACTTGCAGTTAGTGCGGATATTACTAAAGAAGCAGAAGTACTGAATGTTATTGAACAAACTATATCTTCGTTCGACACTGTGGATATTCTTGTAAATAACGCTGGCGTTCTAAATGACCCAATTCCGTTTCAT
>Ga0173479_10000152_pt1 | contig 11842 bp, 8 predicted proteins | sample NitcycUS104311B1_FD_136668 | JGI IMG/M metagenome (GOLD analysis project Ga0173479, IMG submission 136668) | Soil microbial communities from Arlington Agricultural Research Station in Wisconsin, USA - Nitrogen cycling UWRJ-S104-311B-1 (version... | ecosystem: Environmental > Terrestrial > Soil >... | reverse complement strand
TACCTCAAAAATTAATTACTCAACTAAAACGAGGGGGTATGATGGTAATTCCCGTTGGAAGCGGTGATTTGCAAACTATGAAACGCATTACTAAGCTGGAAGACGGTTCCATAAAAGAAGATGCTTTTGCACTTTTTAGTTTTGTGCCCATGTTGGGAGGAAAAGAATAAGCGAGTTAGTAAGGACAAACCACTATTAAATAATTTATTCCAAAAGTATCATGTTAATTACTTTTTAATAACGCTTTACCAACCTTCAATTTGGTTATAGTGGTTAGGATTCAATTTTTATTATCTTAACGCATATTTTCATTTTTCATGCGCATCATCCCATTTCTCTTTTCCACAATAATTACTATAGTCTTAGTTGTTTCCTTAAATAAAAAATGGGGATCGATTCCTCCGCTCGGAAGATTTCTTAGCCCACAAGAAGGCTTTTGGCAAAATGCTGAGCCGGTAGATTATGACTACAACGAGAATCTATCTTTTGCCGGATTAAAAGATAACGCCGATGTGTACATTGATGACCGTTTGGTGCCTCACATCTTTGCTCAAAATGACGAAGATGCTTATTTTATCCAGGGATACATTCATGCAAAATTTCGTTTATGGCAAATGGAATTTCAAACCATGGCTGCGGCGGGCCGTATTAGTGAAATATTAGGAAGGGATCCAAGATTTTTGCGGCACGATCGTGAACAAAGAAGGTTGGGGATGGTGTACGGTGCCGAGAACGCAGTGAAAGAAATTGAAAAAGATCCCCTTTCAAAAGCAGCAGTAAATGCATACACAGCAGGCGTTAACTCTTATATTGGTTCTTTAACCCATAGCGAATTGCCAGTTGAATACAAACTACTTAGTTACAAACCTGAGAAATGGAGTAATCTTAAAGTAGCGCTTTTTTTAAAATTAATGAGCAAGGACCTGGCAGGGTTTGAACGTGACCTGGAATTTACAAATGCAAAATCTGTATTTGATACGGATGAACTAAATATTATTTTTCCTGCATACTCCGATTCTTCGGTACCAATAATTCCCAGAGGAACATCTTTTGATACACCGGGTATAATCCCTATTCAACCTATTACTGCAGATTCCTTGTATTTTAAAAAAGACACAACCATACGGGCAGTAGAAGTAAACAAGCCTGATCGTACAAACGGCAGTAACAGCTGGGCATTAAGGGGTACTAAAACAAAAAGTGGTGCACCAATTCTTTGTAATGATCCTCATTTGGGTTTATCACTTCCATCGATATGGTTCGAGATGCAAATCAGTACACCTGATATGAATGTGTATGGTGCCAGTTTTCCGGGATCGCCTTCCGTTATTATAGGGTTTAATGATAACGTCGCTTTTGGCTTCACCAATGCTATGCGTGATGTAAAAGATTATTACCAGGTTAAATTTCGGGACGATTCTAAAAAAGAATATTGGTACAATGGTCAATGGAAGCCGGCCGCACAAGTATTGGAAGTAATAAAAATTCGTGACGCCAACGACTATTATGATACAGTGGCTTACACGTCGTTCGGGCCTGTAATGTATGATCAGAGTTTCGTTAGCGATTCAACCAACAATACCGCAATAGCAGTACGGTGGATAGCACATGAGCCGTCAAATGAAATTTTAATGTGGCTGAAGTTAGGAAAGGCAAAAAATTATGGGGATTGTGAAGAAGCCATTAAAACTTTCATCTGCCCTGGCCAAAACATGTTGTTTGCTTCCAAAGATGGAGACATAGGTATCTGGCAACAAGGAAAATTTCCTGCACGTTGGAAAGGGCAGGGGCTATACCTGATGCCGGGGGAAGACAGTAGTTATAAATGGCAGGGTTATATACCGCAACCGGAAAACCCTCATGTAGTAAACCCAGCAGAGGGGTTTATTCAAAGTGCCAATCAACAACCTGTGGATTCATCTTATCCTTATTTTATCCCAGGTAATTATATAGTGTCGCGTGGTGTTACCATTAACCAGCGGTTGTCAGCTTTGCAACAAGCTACGCCGCAGGATATGATGACTTTGCAAAACGACTATTTCAATAGCCTCGCTGAGGATATGGTTCCCTTTATGATGAGATATGTAGATCAAACGAAATTGAATGCAACGGAAAAAAAATATTTGAATGAGGTGAAAAGCTGGAATTTTTTCGCAACACCCGACTCACGAGCAACTACCATCTACCAGGCATGGATGGATAGTTTGAAAATTTTGGTGTGGGAAGATCAATTCTCTAAAATCTTACTACCTACATTATCCGGTGGCGTGCGACCGGATGAGCAGACATTAGTTGAAGCATTATTAAAAGATTCTTCGTTTAAATATGTTGACAATGTGAATACGCCGCAGGTAGAAACGATTGATCACCAAATTACCCAAGCCTTAAAACTAGCTTCAATAAGTTTGGCTAAGGAAGAAAAGGAAAATGGACTTGTTTGGTGGAAGCACAAGAAACCTGCTATCTATCATTTGCTGCGTACTTCAGTTATGCCATTTGCTTATACAGATATACCTGTAGGTGGCTGGCATAACACCATCAACGCTATGAAATCAACGCACGGTCCAAGTTGGCGGATGATTGTTCATTTGACTTCTATAACAGAAGCATATGGTGTTTATCCAGGGGGACAATCTGGCAATCCAGGAAGCCCCTATTACCAGAATTTTGTTGACACCTGGGCTAAAGGAAAGTATTATACTTTATGGATGATGAAACAGGACGAAGCGGGAGATAAAAGGGTGAAAGGCAAAATAAGTTTTTCTAATATTTAAAATTGCAGGATGCGATTTCTTTTGGCAGTTATCCTAACAGCACTATTAAGTTTTATTACGGGATTGCAATTTCCATGGTGGAGTATTGCTATAATAGCATTTTTGGTGGCTCTTTTTATTGGGCAGTCGATTGGAAGAAGTTTTCTATCAGGTTTTTTGGGCATTTTTCTTTTATGGTTTGTTGTAGCATTGTGGATTGACACAAAAAATGAAAATATACTTTCACATAAAATAGCTCAACTTTTTCCTTTAGGCGGTTCTTCTATGTTGTTGATTTTTGTAACTGCGTTTATTGGTGCTTTGGTTGGCGGTTTAGCTGCTATGAGCGGAGCTTCGATATTTCCACGCAGGCGGCGCATCTAAATTTTTTTCGAACTAAATTTTTTTGTTTGCTGTAGGAGGTTAAAGATGATTCAATACCTTCGCGATTACTAACCCAGACAAATTACTATTTATGGCATTTACTACAACCATTGAACCTTCAAAGGATATCACTCCTGCAACTAAAGAACCAATTGCTGGTGGCGAAATCGCCTCACTTATGGCAGCAATTATGCTTTCAGTTTATGCAGGACAAAAAAGCCGCAAACAATTACGCAAATTAAACCGCAAACTAACCTGGTTGGTTGTTAAGGAAAAAGTGCGGAGTTTTTTTACACGTCCAGAGGACATCGATCGTAGAACACTAATCATAATTTTGTTGGCAGTGCTTGTGTTAGCGCTTGTATTTATTAGCCCGGTTGCTGCATTGGTATTGGCAATTTTAGGATTGATATTGATACTGGCCGGTGTTATTTAAGCAAATTTAATAGCAGTTATTGTACGAGTTAACCCTTAAAAGGGTCGGGATTCGTTGTAATTTGTGTTACACGTTTTTTCACAAATCTTTACTTCCCCCTGATTATCTTCGCATTCGAAATTTTGTTCACCAGGCGAGTGTCCTTAAAATTTTGATATGGCTGTATTACACAACAGGGTTTCCCAGGCGGAACTCAAGCAACTTTTATTAGCGGAGAAAGAACCGCGTACTACAATTTCTTTTTACCAGTATTTTCCTGTTAACGATCCCCAATTGTTCCGGGATGAGCTTTATAAAGTGCTCAACAACCTAAAAGTTTTTGGAAGAATTTATATTGCTTCCGAAGGAATCAATGCGCAACTGAGTGTACCTGGTAGCAATTTCGAAGCATTAAAATCTATTCTTTTTTCAATTGAACCCTTTAAGAATATTCGTATAAATGTTGCTGTGGATGATGATGGAAAATCATTTTGGGTGTTAAAAATAAAAGTGCGTGAAAAGATTGTGGCTGATGGTATCAATGACCCCGCTTTCAGCATGCAGAAGAAAGGAAAATATATTAATGCTGAAAACTTTAATAAGCTTACGGAAGATCCTGATACTATTGTAGTGGACATGCGCAATCACTATGAATTTGAGGTAGGTCATTTTGAAAACGCTATAGAGATTCCATCGGATACATTCAGGGAACAATTGCCCATGGCAGCAGGTATGCTAAAGGATAGGAGCGATAAAAAAATAATCATGTATTGCACTGGAGGAATACGTTGCGAAAAAGCCAGTGCTTATTTATTACATAAAGGTTTTGAGAATGTTTTTCATTTAGAAGGTGGTATTATTAATTATGCAAACGAAGTAAAAGAAAAGGGGCTTGCCAATAAATTTAAGGGCAAAAATTTTGTTTTTGACGACCGGTTAGGTGAACGAATATCACAAGAAGTTATTGCTAAATGCCATCAATGCGGATCACCCGCAGATGAGCATACAAATTGCATTAACAGTGCCTGTCACCTGCTTTTTATTCAATGCACCGAATGTTCAAAGAAATATGAAGGTTGTTGTAGCACAGAGTGCCAGGATTTTGTTCATCTTCCGGAAGAAGAGCAAAAAGAGTTAAGAAAAGGAATTGATAAAGGAAGAAATATTTTTAATAAATCAAAAGCCCGCATACGTCCCCGGCTACACGAAATAAAAAAAAGCGAAGAATTATGATAATTGCTTTAGTGAAGCAATTACTCTATTTTCTATTTCTTCCTTGCTTAAATTTTGAGGTTCAAAATTAATCCCGGTTATTTTTTCATATAACTCGATATATCTTGAAGAAATAATGTTCACCCATTCCTCCGGCATTTGCGGAACCACTTGTCCCTCTTTACCCATAAACTCATTTTCTATGAGCCACTCACGAACAAACTCTTTGCTAAGTTGTTTTTGCTTCTCATTCTTTTGTTGTCTTTCTTCAAATCCATCTGCATAAAAATAGCGTGACGAATCCGGTGTATGTATTTCATCCATCAAAACAATTTCTCCATTTCTTTTTCCAAATTCGTATTTGGTATCAGCTAATATTAAGCCTTGTTTTAAAGCCATCTCTTTACCCGCTTCAAATAGGGAAAATGCATGCTTTTCAATTTCTGCCCATTCTTCTTTCATCACCAATCCTCGTTCCAGTATTTCATCTACCGAAATATCTTCATCATGTCCTTCACTGGCTTTGGTAGAAGGCGTAATAATTGGTTTGGGGAAAAAATCATTTTCTTTTAAATCATCAGGCATTAAAACACCACATAAAAACCGCTGACCACTTGAATAAGTTCTCCATGCATGCCCGCATAAATTACCTCTTACAACTACCTCCACTTTATATGGCTGGCATTTGTAACCAATAGAAACGTTCGGCGCCGGAGAATCAATAAGCCAGTTCGGACAGATATGCCTTGTGTTATTTAACATGTAGGCTGCAACCTGGTTCAACACCTGCCCTTTATAAGGTATAGGCTTCGGAAGTATTACATCAAATGCAGAAATACGGTCCGATGCAATCATAATTAAAATATCATCACTGATTGTATATACGTCCCGTACTTTGCCACGATAAAAAGAAGTTTGATTGGGAAATTTGAAATCAGGCATGCCCGAAAATACTGTGCGAATACCTGTCGCCCAAAAAAGAATAAATGAAATAAGATTGGTTTGTACGATTAGAAAAGCTTATTTGCAAAAAAAACCCTAATATTATTTTTCAATTCCGACTAACAAATTTGGTTGCTTGCACAAATAACCTGATGAAGTTGTAAAAAACGGAATAGCGCCTAACACTAAACTTACACTTATGAGAAAAAGTTTACGTTTTTTTATTGTATTAGTTGCCGCTTTATTTTTTTCTTCAAACTTATGGTCCCAAACAGTAGCTCTTTCTGGAAATGTTAAAAACATTTCTAACCAGGAGGTAGTTCCGGCAGTTTCTATTTCCATTAAAGGAACTACGCAGGGTACATTTACAGATGCCTATGGCAATTTTAAATTGTCTGTTCCACAATTGCCTGTTACACTTGTATTTTCTTCAATAGGATATGAAACGCAGGAATTTACCGTAACGGATGCGACAACTCCCATCCAAATTGATTTTTTACCAAGTTCTGCTTTGGGACAGGAAGTAGTAGTTTCTGCATCGCGTGTGCCAGAGCGGATTTTAGAGTCGCCCGTGTCTATAGAACGAATGGGTGCTTCAGCAATTCGCAACGCCGCAGTGCCAAACTATTATGAGGGTATTGCTAATTTAAAAGGCGTAGACCTTACTACATCCGGTTTATTGTTCCGTACGGTTAGTACCAGAGGATTTAATGGAAGTGGCAATCTGCGTTTTACTCAATTAGTAGATGGTATGGATAACCAGGCGCCGGGATTAAATTTTTCTGTCGGTAATGTTACCGGTGTCACTGAATTGGATGTTGACAATATAGAACTGCAACAAGGTGCTTCTTCGGCATTATATGGTTCTGGTGGAGTAAATGGCATACTGCTTATCTCCAGTAAAAGTCCTTTCAAATACCAGGGGATAAGCTTCCAGGTAAAGCAAGGTTTTATGCAACCTAAGGGTGACACCCGATCAACGTCAGCGTATTATGACTGGGGCTTGCGTTGGGCAAAAAAAATAGGTGAAAAATTTGCCTTCAAGCTTAATGGGCAATTGATTAAAGCAAATGATTGGCAGGCTGCAGATTATAGAAATCTTCAACGTAACAATGTGTTTAGCTCTTTAAAAGAAGGAGACCGCCAGACTGATCCTAATTATGACGGAGTAAACGTTTTCGGCGATGAGGCTAGTGCTAACATGAGCGCATTTGCTGAAGCCGCAAAGTTTCTGGCACCTCCAGGAGCTGTTCCTGCTATTGAAGCTCTGGCTGCGTCAGGTCTAACCCCGCAGCAGATTGTACTGGCTTTGGGAGCAAATCCCGCAACAGCCCCATTAAACCAACTTGTACCGTTTGTTTTAGGTTCAAAACCTTCGCCGCCAGCAAATAGTACGTTTGGCGCACAAAACGTTAGCCGCACCGGATACGAAGAAAGACACTTGGTTGATTATAATACCTATAATGTAAAACTTAATGGTGGTTTATACTATAAGATTACTGAAAACATAGAGGCTTCTCTCCTCGGCTATTTTGGAATGGGAACAACCGTTTATACAGGTGCTGACCGATATGCCTTAAAGAATTTTAAAATAAGTCAGTATAAGGCTGAAGTGAAGGGGCAAAACTGGTTTTTGAGAGCATATACCACCCAGGAAGATGGTGGCGATTCCTATACAGCAACTACGACAGCACTTTTTGTTAACCGTGCTTGGAAGAGTGATGCTAATTGGTTTCAACAATACACGGGTACTTATGGTGCAGCACGTTTAGGCATTATTCCTAATCCGGGTGCACCGGGAACTTTTTTGCCTGTTTTATCCGATGCGCAATCACATGCTACAGCGAGGGCTGTTGCTGATGCCGGAAGATTTTTGCCAGGTTCCCCGCAATTTGATGCTGCATTCAAACAGGCCACCAATATTAACATCAATGATGGGGGATCAAAATTTAATGATGCGACCGATTTGTTTCACTACGAAGGCCAGATTGGCTTATCGAAGTATATAAAATTCGTTGATCTTATCGTGGGCGCCAGTTACCGGCTATATAGCTTAAATTCCAGCGGAACTATTTTCGTTGATACAACCGGCAGAATTAAAATTAGCGAGGTAGGCGGTTATGTACAGGGCCAGAAAAAATTGTTTAATGATGTCTTGAAACTCACAGCTTCTGTTCGTTTCGATAAAAATGAAAATTTTGATCATCGCTTTACGCCGAGAGCAACAGCTTTGGTTAGGATAGCGCCGGATAATAATGTGAGGGTGTCAGTACAAACAGCTTACCGTTTTCCATCTGCACAGGATCAATATATCAATCTGTTAACCGGTGGGGCAAACAGGCTTATAGGCGGTCTGCCCCAATTCAACACCTTTTTTAAATTTAATACCAACCCGGCTTACACATCTGAAAGTATTGTTGACTACAGAAAGTCATATGCAACAGGAACTCCAAATCCTACGTTGTTAAAGCAAGCACCCTTTAATGTAATCAAACCAGAATCTGTTAAGTCCTATGAAATTGGTTACAGGGGTTTGGTTACAAAGGAATTATTGATAGATGTTTATGGCTATTATAGCCGTTACGAGGAATTCATTGGAAGAGTTGCAGTAGGAAGAGGGAAAAGCGGCAACCCTGCAGGTGCACCTACAGAACTAGTCAGCTCATTTACTACAGATAATTATTCCTTTACTATCAATACCGAAAGGGACGTGCAGGCGAAAGGCTGGGGGCTGAGCGTTAATTACTCAGTAGGTAAAGGCTATGAAATTACCGGTAATATTTCTTCCGATAAACTATACCAGGTTCCTGAAAACATCGTAACGTTTTTTAATACGCCGGAGCTTCGTTTTAATTTGGGCCTGAGCAATAATAACCTTGGCAAGCACTGGGGCTTTAATGTTTTGTACCGCTGGCAAGATGATGTTTATTGGGAAGGTACTTTTGGAACCGGCGATGTGCCTTCATTTGGAACAATGGATGCACAGGTCTCTTACAAGGTGCCAAACATAAGAAGCATATGGAAATTCGGCGCTTCTAATTTATTTAATAAATATTATCAGAGTGCCTTTGGAAACCCCCAGGTTGGTGGGGTGTATTATGTGAGTTTTGCTTATAATGTTTTTTAGAAGTCTCATAGTGTAGCTCACTCATTATATAACGACTAGAAAAAAGCAGCCTGAACAAATTCGGACCATGGGGAATAGAATTTGGAACGTACAAGTGAGTGACACAAGAGGCGATGATTAGTGATAGGAAGCCGGTTTACAATAAATGTCTTCAAAATAAAAGCCCGCTTCAATAGAAACGGGCTTTTTGTTGTAGGAGTTAGAACTGTGAGAATTTAACCGAATAAACCACCTTTCTTCAGGCTTCTGATTCCTTCAGCGATCTTAAAACCATTTTGATAGATTTCAATTTTATAATTGCCTGTTTGAAAATCATTTTGACGTAAAGGAATTTGAACGTGTTTGCGTGTTGCCTGTTCATATTCCAAAGAAGATTTGTAAGTAAATTGCCTGTCACCATCAGTGCGGGTAGTTAGTGAACCAGATCCCATTGATGCATCAGAAACAACTTGTCCGTTAGGAGCAGTAACAATTACATAAAGATCAGCCGGACCACTACGGGCAACGCGGTTTTCCACGTCGAAAGAAACCACTAATTTATCTACTTTTTTAGCCGTAGTAGTAGTCTTTTCTTTACCGTTCTTTTTTTCGTTTACTGGTTGAATCTGAATGTTAGATGCAGAGAAAGTAGAAGCAACATCCACTGTAGATGCTAATTCATCTTTTTCAGCGGTTGTCGTTTGTAAATTAGTTTCCAACACTTGTTTTTCAGAAGTTAATTGAGTGTTAGTTGAAGCTAATTGTTGGTTTTCTCCGGTTAAACGAGCTACTTCTTGTTCAAGATTAGCAATTTTGCCATTCATTTCTGCTATTAGGGATTTTGCTCTGTTCAACTCAGCCTGAGTAGCATTCTTTTTCCTCAGAATACTATTAATCTCATTTTTCATTTTTGTAATTTCCGATTGGCGTTCTCCTAACTGGCCTTGTAAATTATTGTTATTGCCAGTAAGAGAATCTAGGCGGGTTAACGCATCGTTATACAATAATTGAACTGAATCCCTTGAAGACATAGAAGTATTAGCCTGTGCCTGGGTTACCTGAATTTTTTCGTCAGATTGATTTTTGTCATACAAAAAATATCCCCATGTACCTAAAAGACCAGCTGCTAAAACACCAATGAGTATATTTTTGGTGTTATTATTTCTGGGCGGGTTGTTAAGGGGACTTTCTGTAGAAGGATAATTTGTGTTTGCCATCATGAAAGGTTTTGAGCGTTTGATTATAATTATTAAGTTGAAATTCGTCGATTCGTGGCTCAACTTTCGAAAACCGTGCCAGAAAGACAAGAGCTTGATTCTAAGTATTTAAGAGATTATATGAGTGCTGAAAAAATAATTGCAGAGATAAAAAAAGGTGTTTACAAGACGGTTTATTGGCTGGAGGGAGACGAGGATTTTTTTATTGATAAGGTGATAAACTATGCCGAAAACAACATTTTAAATGAAAGTGAAAAAAGTTTTAACCAGACAGTTTTTTACGGAAAGGACACTGAGTGGCCCGATGTTGTGAACGCTTGCCGTCGTTACCCCATGTTTTCTGATAAGCAAATTGTAGTATTGAAGGAAGCGCAGGCAATGCGCAATATTGAAAAGCTGGAGTCATATATCGACAAGCCACTACCATCAACCATGCTATTTATTGCATACAAGAATAAAAAGGTAGATGGAAGGACGAAACTTGCTAAACTGCTTAAAGAGAAAGGAGTCGTGTTAAGTACAAAAAAAATGTATGATAATGAATTGCCTGAGTGGACACAGCAGCTGATTAAATCAAAAGGGCTTTCAATAAATCGGAAAGCACTTTTTCTTTTGATAGACCATATTGGAAACGACCTTAACCGGTTGAATAATGAAATAGATAAACTCGCTTTGAACCTTGGCAGCCGGGATACTATAACAGATGATGATATTGAAACCTATGTAGGTGTAAGCAAAGATTTTAATGTTTTTGAACTACAGCAGGCTATAGCTAATCGCGATTTATATAAGGCCATTCAAATCATCAACTACTTTGAAGCTAATCCAAAAGCAGCACCAATTCAACTGGTATTACCATCGTTATACAATTTTTTTAGTAAAGTACAGATGATTTATTCAGTGCCATCACGGGATGAAAAATCAGTAGCGGCCTCCATTGGCGTTAATCATTTTTTTGTAAAAGATTATTTGCTGGCCGCGCAACAATACAGTGCATCAACTATTGAAAGGCTTTTACTTTTATTACATCAATACAATTTAAAAAGCATCGGCATTAATAGTATTGATACTTCAGATGCTATGTTGCTGAAAGAAATGGCGGTAAAAATGATAATGGACTAAAGAATTTTAAGGCTTGCAATTTTATCCAGGTCTATCTGCGCCTTCAATGCTTCGAGACTATTGTATTTTTCCTGGCCCCTCAAAAATTTTTTTGCAATCACTTTCACCGTTTGGCCATAAAGGTCATTGTTGAAATCAAAAAGATTCACCTCTACTTTTTCACCAGTGTCGTTAAAGGTTGGGCGATTGCCAATACTCATCATGCCTTTTTTTATGCTTCCAGAAATTTCTGCATATACTGCATACACACCTTCCCCTACATGTATTTTATCATAATCAGTATATTTAAGGTTAGCAGTTGGATAACCAAGTTGCCTTCCAAGTTTTTCTCCTTCTACTACAACACCTTTAAAAAAGAAATCATAACCCAATAACTTATTTGCTGTTTCTATATGTGAGTCTAATAGGGCCTGCCTTATTTTGGTGGAACTTATGGCAATTTCATCGAGTACATGCTTTGGAATTTCAAGTAAACGATAATTATAATCTGCAGCTTTTTCCTCCAATAACCGGTAATTGCCTTTCCGTTCTTTTCCAAAATGATGATCATAACCTATAATAATGGTATGAGGATGAAAAAGGTTAATTAGAAAATGCTGAATATAAACGTCGGCGGGTTGTTCAGAAAAGGCAATAGTGAAGGGCACAACCACCAAATGATCTATGTTTTTCTTTTGCAATAATTCTATCT
>Ga0173479_10000139_pt1 | contig 12296 bp, 4 predicted proteins | sample NitcycUS104311B1_FD_136668 | JGI IMG/M metagenome (GOLD analysis project Ga0173479, IMG submission 136668) | Soil microbial communities from Arlington Agricultural Research Station in Wisconsin, USA - Nitrogen cycling UWRJ-S104-311B-1 (version... | ecosystem: Environmental > Terrestrial > Soil >... | reverse complement strand
CACTCGTCGAATCATATGGATTGGCGCTCCAACCATATTGATCGACCAGGGCCCAATACATGTCCCATATCATGGCACACCACACCTGGCCAAGGTCATGTTCTTCCTGGATAGCAGATATACGGCCATACGTCAAAGGCATGACATCCATATCCGTGGTATATGGAAAAGTTCGAAATCCTTTTCCGGTCCTTGGATCTTTTAGAACATAAGTGGCAAACCCTCTTTTCGTTTCACCCGTATCACCGGGTCGGGCCGTTGTTGCTAAAGCAAAAAAATCGGACCACCCTTCATCCATTTGTTCTGCATTATCCAGGCACTCTGAACCTGGCCCTCCCACAATACGGCTCGAAATGCCGTGCGCATATTCATGTGCAATCATAGTATTGTCGAGATCACTATCGAGTGCCTCAGGAACATCATCCTGAGGATCCACCAGGGAGACTTTCAATCCATCTCCAATATATTGACTGAGGTTGGTGCCATCCGATACTCCAATCATGACCACCGGTATGTGAACCTCCGCTCCATACTGACCAGGGTTCATAGTGTAATTGTTATCATCAATGTTGCGGCAGATCATTCCAATAGCACCTGCATTTTGTACTTGTAATGCCTTCCACCCGAAAGGGCATCCGCCACGATCAACAAGCGCAATTTTTCCATTCAACTCAGATGCATTAAGAATGGGCTCGCAACCATCAGTTGAATATGGATTTTCCATACCATCCTCCACCAGGACCACTTCACCCGTGCCAGGGGTAGTAGTTACATAAGCACCTGCTCCCCAACCAGCACTGGGGGGACTGGTCCTAAACTTGCCGGCAATAATGCCTGGTTCGTTTACGGTGAGAAAGTTTTTAAACCCACGAAATATCCTCATCCCAATTTTTGCACTTGACCCATCAAAGGAATGTGAATAATATGCGTTGTTGATGCTGTCAATATTGGCGCCAAACTGAGCCTCTACTTTAATAAAGTCATTGCCCTTACCTCCATTTCCATAATTGTTTTTTTGAAAATTGCCGGCAGCTTCATCGAATCCAAAATGGTAAGCAAAATCATGCATGTAATTGGCCGCATAAAAAAGATGGACCACCGCAGCATCCAGGTATTGATCTGGCTCCGAAGATGGATCATAGGGAAAATCAAACTGGAGATCCGGGCCGCCATCAGGTTCATCATTACTGGATTGTGAGCTACCATTCCTGTCCTGATAGGCATGTGCATTGTTTCCACGCGTGATGGTATATTCTGCACCAGGTTGCCCGTCGATATCATGCCATCCGTAAGGAGAAGCCATGGGATCGGCAGGATCATTGACGATTGTCCGCGGTCCTGAATCAGGGCTATCATATGGAAATGGCCATACATTATATTGTGCTTGCACACTCGCTGACATTTCCTGGATCGCCTCATCCGGGATCTCAAAGTGATCAGGATGTACCGGGCATGAGTTCTCTTCCCCATCAATTGCCTTTCCACCCTGATAACAATACACTGTCCAGTTATCTTCTTCTAATATTTTTCCGGTTACTGCATCTACACGGGTATTCCACACATCATTGCTTCCCATGGGAGCAAGCCTGATATTCCAGGCTAATTGCACTCTTCCCTCGTAAGGCTGATAACATAATTCAGCTATGATGTCTTCTTTAGCAATGCTTCCCTGGTCAATGACATATTGAGATTCAATATCACTTCTTTTCAGTTGAAGTTTATCCGTTGAAAATCCAAGGTGGGCTGCCAAATTGTAAACAGCTTCTATTGGGCTTAACTTCGGCACTGTTGCATTGATCTTATCATCCAGATCTCTCACCAAACGGTTTCCGGAATAGAACACTGTTCCGTCTTTGGAAATATTCACATTGAGAATGGAGTTGTGAACCGGGATACCATTGAAATACTGCAGAAAATAAATCCGTGTGATCCCAGTGCTTTGATCGGTGTACCGGTCATTGATGGCTAGTTCGGAAACATCTCTTGAAACCAAGCCCCAACCTTTCATTTGGGACTGAATGTATTGATTCGCAATAGTGAGTGGATCGGTTTCAATCGCTGAAGACCTCACTTTGGATAAGTTGGCCACCTGGGCATGAGTGCCTCCACAGATGAGCAGGGCTCCTATGAGGATCAGGCTTTTTATTTTCGACCTGCAGTACTTTTTGAAGTCCTCTGAGAAAGTGGAGAAGCGCAAGTCAAACAGTAGCTTACATAGTGAATAGTGCATAATCAAAAGTGTTTAAAAAGTAAAAATGTAGTTCAGAAACATTACCGCTGAATAATCAATTTATTCACATACTGGCCTTCGCTTGAATTCATTTTGACCAGGTATAAACCTGTTGGTATATCGGCGACATTGATGTTTAAGAAATTGTGGTCCATAACATCAAGCGATTTTATCATCAGCGTCCTCCCATCGAGTGTGACAAGGCTAACAGTCACTTGTTGCTGTAGTTCGCTTGACACCATAAGAGTGATCATGTCACTGGCTGGATTGGGATACAGGCAGCTGGACAGGTTAGGTATTGGCTGAGTACCGCTTATAGGATCTTCCCTGGATTCAACAATGGTTCCCCCTTCCGGTGCAATGGCACACGCAAAGTCTCCCTGGTCCGTCGATACACACACCTCTTCATTGTACGCCAATAGGTCCATGAATTCGATGTCATCAATACACCAACCCATACCACTATTAGAATTGGTGAAAGTTCCAAAACGAAACCGGACCTGGATATCCTGACCAGACCAAGGACTGAGATCGACATAAGTTGCCTTGAAGTCGTTACCACTATTACCGGAAAATGCCTTGACATCTGGTGAAAAGAATGTGCGGTAATCAACACATCTTTTATAGCCAAAGCGGAGCATATCTTCTCCTATCTGGTGCCAGTTGGTTTCCCCGAGTTCTTTCACCTCCACTACTCCTCCATTAATCCCGGCAAGTGTTTGATACCGGTGATAAAAACGTAACACCGGCCGCTGCGCATCCACATGAAATGTAAATACATCGGGATTAAGGATAAGAGCTTGTTGACTTTTATCCGCTACCTCGTGTGTAGTCCAGGAATAATTTCCGGAATGGGCACTAATGGAATCTGTTACTGACCATATGTTGGCAGCTGCACCACCAATAGTATAGGCTGTCCAAATGCTATCCTGTACCTCCGGAATATCATCCAGGAACAGACGTTTCGACCATGCGCTGGTTGGAGTATGAAGAGTGTAGGTAATGGTATCCACTTCTCCCGGGTTTAAATTTCCTAAATCGAACTGGAGTGTTTGTCCTTGTTGAAGTGCTGTATAATTGGAGGAGTTGGCAATAAAAGAAGTTCCATCCGGTATCTGGTCTGTCACAACTATATTAGTGACGGTTACATTTTTATAATTCCCAACTTTAAGCGTTACATGTATATCATCTCCCGGTTGTATAAAATCCGTAACAGATTTCTGAATGAGGATGCTATTGGTACAAGCCGGTGGCAAATCAAAAGCTTCAACCTGGTCACCCGCATCGTAGGGTGATCCCTGGTCGGCGCCATACCCCAATCCTCTTCGCGCAAAAACTTCCCAGAGCAAACATGAATTTTCTCCATTGTACAAGGCTTCATCAGCTGCAAGGATGGCATCCCTTCCATCAACAAATCCGGGATCGCACGCCATATTTTTTAATCCATCCACGACTAATCGAACAGCCCTATAATTTCCACTGAGCTCATCATAAGGATCTTCACTCCAACCATATCGGTCTACCATTGCCCAATACATATCCCAAAGCACATTTGCCCACACCTCGCCCAGGTCATGCCTTTCCTGGCTGGTTGCCACATCACCATAGGTCAATGGTGATAGGCTCATGTCAGTTGAATATGCGTAGCGTCGGAGTCCTTTTCCTGTTTTGTTATCCCTGACGGCATAGGCTCCAAAAACTCTTTTCATGGCTCCTGAATCTCCTGGCATTACAGTAGTGACCAAACCAAAATAATCTGACCAACCTTCTCCCATTTGTTCAGCATTGTCGAGGCATTCTTTGTTGGGTCCACCGGCCAGTCGTAAAGAAATGCCATGACCGAATTCATGCCCGATGATGCTATTCTGAAGATCGCCATCGACACGTTCAGGACCAGCAGGATCTGTGTTCACGAGGGTAACTCTTAAACCTTGCTCCACATAGTGGCGGATCTCTTGAGCATCATCTACATTGATACTCACTACAGGGATATGCACTTCAGCAGCATCAGGTCCTGCTGCCATTCTAAAATACTTATTATCCGTATTGCAAAATATCACGCCGATAGCGCCTGCGTTTTGCGCCTGCAAAGCTTTAAACCCAAACTGGCAAGTTCCCCGATCAATAAGTGCAATTTTTCCTGCAAGCTCTGCAGAATTGAGGATCTCCTGGCAGGCATCAGCAGTAGAAGGTGCTTCCACTCCATCATTGACCAACACAACTTCACCAGTGACCGGGGTAGTCGTGATATAACTGCCATCACCCCACCCTGGCGCAGCTAACCTGGATACATATTTTCCTTCAAGTCCGGCAGGCTCATTAATGATTAAATATTTAGTTTGGGTGATGAAATCTAAAAGGAATATGCTTGGACTTTGACCCTCATTCTTATGAACATAGATACCATTGTTATGTATGGTATCGGTGGTGGATCCATACTGTGAAACGGACCAAATAAAATCATTGCCCAAACCACCTCGTCCATAGTTATTTTTCTGAAAATTTCCGGCCGCTTCATCAAATCCATAGTGATAGGAAAAGTCATGCAGGTAATTGATCCAATAAAATAAGTTCACTGTTGCAGCATCTGTATATTGCCGGGGCTCCCACGATGGATCATATGGAAAGTCGAATTGAAGTTCAGTCCCACCATCGGGTTCATCATTCGAAGTGTCCCCGGAATCAGTTGTATCCTGGTAAGTCCAGGTATTATTTCCTATGGTTTTGGTGTATTCCGCACCCGGAACGCCATTGATATCATGCCAACCAAATGGGGAGGCTAGTGAATCGGCAGGATTAATTACCAGCATTTGAGGTCCATGCAAGGGATCCTCAAAGGGTGCTGGCCAAACATTGTATTGCGCACCTACACCTGGAACATCTTTGAAATTAGTATTCAAAGATCCCTGCCCCACTGTTGAGCGGGCATTATCAATATGTTGCGTGCAATCATCATCTTCAGGAAATTCTTCCAAATCATTCGGCAAGCAATACAAGGTCCCGTTGTCTTTCCGGATGACCTCTCCACTGAGCGCATCGACCCGGGCGCTCCAACTGTCAAGATTTACTTTTGGTGAAAGACTTACATCCCAGGATAACACTACTTTTCCTTCAAGAGGCTGATAACACAATTCGGCAACAATATCTTCCCTCGCTATATTCGTGTTTTCAAAAATATATTGTGATTCCCGCAGACTCTGTTTTGAGGTAAAGTCTGCTGTAGTAAAACCCAAATGAGCAGAGAGTTGAATTACAGCATCTTGCGGACTTAATGTCGGTTGAACAGCAGTAATCTTTTTTGCTAAATCTCCGATAAACCGGCTGGTGGTAAAGTAAACATTACCTTCCTTGGCCATGCACACATTAAGAATAGCATTGTGTATCGGTATGCCTTTGTAGGCCTGTTGAAAATAAATTCTGGTTATACCACTGGTCTTATCCGTATACTGGTCACTGACCATCATGTCGGCTACATCGCTATTGGTCAGTCCCCATTGTTTTAGGTGCGAGTTCACATAATCCGTAGCTATATTCAACGCATCTATGGATTGAGTTGTAGTCGCTGCAGACGTTGCGCCGGATCCCTGGGCACGGAGGAGTGGTCCATTCAATGCAGCGAGGATGAAGAGAAAGGATGTAAATAATGTTTTCATAGTCATTAGATTTTAAAAATGGATCATACTCTTGGCTGGCAAAATCCTGACAGCAGATTTCGACATTTAATTTGAACTTGATTTGTTTATTGAAATGAGCGAGACAAAATTGAATCAAAAGTCTACATCATGAAATAGCACGTTGATGTGAAAATATTGATCAATCCGTGCATCCATCACCTGATCACAATAAATTTTTCACTCTTGATAAGTGAGAATTGTTTGTCATGTATGAGCAAATAATACAATCCAGGTGATAAAGGATCCGTGTTGAAGGCCAGGTTGTTTAATCCGCTTTTAACGACACGATGAATTAAATTCCTGACTAACCTGCCCTGTTCATCCACCAATGTGAAATCCAGTTCTGTAGGGTGCGAGGTTTCAAATTCAATATTTAGTTTTCCGGTGGAAACCGGGTTGGGATAAACTACAAATTTGTTAAAGATGGTGTCCTCATCAGTGACTGCCGTTAAGACATCGATATAGCATGTTTTGGTGATGACGTCCACTCCGGCAGGATTCCAAACATTCAATGTTACGTTGTGACAGCCTTCTTCTGTGTACATAATTACAGGGTTTTGATCATCGGATAAACTGGGTGTCCCACCAGGAAAAAACCATTGCCATTTATTAGGCGTATTGGCAGTTAAATCCTGGAACCTCACCGTTCCACCCTCCGCTACATTCGTAATATCGGATGTAAAATCGGCAATGGGTGGTTGAACAGATGGTGATACAACAATGTATCCCACTTTAGTTTCCGCATCATTACCTATTGCATTCGTAGCGGTCAGGATGACGTCATAAACACCTTCCTGGTCATAAGTGACAACAGGATTTTGCTGATTGGAATTGCCAGGTGTTCCTCCCGGAAAGGTCCACGTCCAACCGGTTGGTTGATTAGAAGAAAGATCAGAGAAAGTTACTGTTTGACCAGCCATAATAGCGGTATGATCCGCTGTAAAATTGGCGATCGGTGCAGCACCTGTTTGGTCACCGGTTATCTGGGCAATCCAGGTGGTCAATACATTGGCTTGCCCATTTTCTAAATTCGACCCATAACATCCCGAAATCCAAACTTCGGGTCCATTAGCCGAATTTCTTCTCGAAATTCCTGAATAGTCCCCCCAACGTTCCTTTGTGCCAGCATCAAAATTGACAAAACCATTTCCCTCTTTGACCAGGACCGAATTGGAAAAATTCATGTTATGGTCACATACTATTGTTCGGAATTCTGGATAAATAGCACTACTGGTCCGTAAAAACCCAATCAATACTGACTTGTCTTCAAGTGATGTAGAAAATGGAGCAACAGAAGGAAATGCATAATCAAAAGGTTGCAACCCGATCTCAACTGAAGTGTTCGTCAAATCAATTGTGTTCAACCGGCAGTAATAAACCTTCGTATGTAAATCATCTCCCCGGGTATCAAAAGCAAAATGGATCGTGCCATCCGCATAAAACCCGGACTGCGTTTTGCAATCATTAGTTTTAAGTTCATCAGTCGTCCCTAGCATCGTAGTATTGAAGGGTACATAATAATTAGGAACCTGGAAGCTGAACACCGGCATATTGGGGTTGTTATCAGAATCATTATCCGTATAATACATCATCCCTTCGGTCCCTCCTCCCGAGTCTGTACTGATAAAATAAATTCCAGGCCCTACAGAACCATCAAAACCAAATGAAATCGGCATGATTGTAAAATCAGGAACTCCATAAGCATCCCGCACATCAGTAAAAGAAGTGCCAGTCAAATTTTGTCCTGTAAATCCCGGACCTTTTTTAAGTTGATAAATCAGGGCCTGGCGAAAATTATTATCTGGCGTAAACTGGTTACCAGAAACATAAAAGTCGTTAGTGGAAATACCAATGGAAGGATAATCCAGCCAAATACCCAAACCTTCCGGGTCACCGGAGAAAGTGTATACCCACCATTGATCCATTGGATTGCTCGAAGAAGAAAACCCAATAACTACGGTAGAGGTAGCCGGTGTATTTCCGTTCAAGACGACGAAAATAAATTTATCCTCCAACGGATCATAGATTACCCGGGGATCGAAATATCCTCCAGCGAGGTTAAGAAAATCAAGGTAGTTTGCGAAACTCTCCTCCAGGAGGACATTGCCATTGACGTCCATACAATAGATACTGGAATTGACCACTGATACCACATAACCGTCATCAGAAACGGCCAGGCTGTTATCAGGCGGTGCCCAAAAATTGAACGCATTCCCTTTAAAACTTGCATTGACTTTCGGGGTAATATCCATTCTGCTGGTAAACAATGCCTCATCTTGCACTGTATCTTGCTGCAACATTTCTCTATTCTTCCTGAGGATACTTCCTGCCAGCTTAATGCTATCCATGAGATTTTTAGGCATATCACTGCTGTGATTAATCCCATGTTGTGAAAGTGATATATCCCATTTCGGTTGTGAGGCTATACTTCTCGGATCCAACAATACCGGGGAATTCAGGTTTTGAACCTTTATCTTTTTAGTATTGACAAATCTATTGGAAGTACTGATGGCCGGCGGGCGGATTGTTTCAATGACTTGAGAAGAAACGAACGACACATAACTGGTCAGGAAAAAAGCGATAATTAAAATTCTGGATTTCATGGCGCGATACTTTCATAAAAAACTTAAATGGTCTTGAACAATATTCATGGAATTACAAGGCAAAGATCAGTCGCCTGCTTTCGCTGTGAAATCGCACGTAGATGTGAAAAGTATTAGGAGAATGAAGATCAACTCGCATGAAGGGGTGATACCTCGCCAGTTGAAGGTTTTTGGTGGTTGGAAAGTGGACTAGTATTAAGTCGTTGGTTGTTGGGTTAACTTCCCTTTTACCAATTCCTCAACAACAAATCCTGTTTCTTACAAGCTTCAACTTGTCCAGCTTCCTACAGCCTTCAACCTTTACCTTATGATGGAAGGATTAAACTATTTTTTCCTTTAGGGCTTTCAATACAGCCTCAGTTTTTGAATTGACCTGCAATTTTTCATAAATGTGGCGGATATGTGATCTCACCGTATCCATACTGATGAAGTGTTCATCTGCTATCAATTTATAGGAATAGCCTTTGACCAGGCTCTGCAGGATTTCCTGTTCGCGCGGTGATAAGTGGTAGTCGTGTTGCTGATGTTCAACAACCTCCGGTTTTTGAAAAAAATGTAACACCCGTCTCGCAATGCTGGAAGTCATCGGAGAACCTCCGCGATGAACATCAAAAATAGCTGCGATGATTTCTGAAGGCGGGGTGCGTTTGAGCAGGTAACCTGATGCTCCATTGCGAATAGCCTGGAAGATTTTATCCTCATCTTCAAAAACGGTAAGCATCAGAATTTGTGTTTCAGGACGCAGTGCTTTCACGATCAAGGTAGCTTCAAGGCCTGATCTTCCTGGCATGTCAATATCCATCAATACCACATCAGGTTTCAAGCCAGGAATATGTTGCTCAAGTTTACTCGTATCAGGGAAAGCTCCAAGCAAAGAAATACCAGATGTAGCCTGGAGAAGAAAGGTCATTCCCTCCCTCAAATCCCGATTGTCCTCATAGACCACTATGCTAACTTCTTTATCCATTATACAAATGTCGGAAGGAAATCATGAAGAAAGAATAGCATAAAAGGGTGAAAATCAAACCTCCACGCTTAATTCAACCCGCGTTCCTTCTCCCGGAGCGGAAAAAACATCCAGTTTACCCCCGATTTCTGAGGCTCTCTTTCGCATATTTTTTAGGCCATTCCCTCCAGCTCCCATAGCCTGAAGATCTTCAGGATCGAATCCTTTTCCATTATCAGAGATTTTCATGGAAAGTTTTCCTTTCTTCAAGGCAAAGTCGAATTGAGCTTCTGTCGCTTCTGAATATTTAGCGATGTTATTGACTGCTTCCTTAAAGATCAGATAAACGTTGCGGCGAACCTCAGGCAATAGTTGCTTGCCAGAAAAACCATCTACAATGTGAGTCTTGAATTTGATATTCCTGGATTCCAGCAATCGTAAGCCAAACTCCATCATGTGTGAGGTCAGATCTTCCAGCTGATCATGATCAGTTTTCATGGCCCAAATGATGTCCTGCATGGATTCACTCAGGTTGGTAGCACTTTGACTGATTCTTCGCAACATTGGTGTTACCTGGGGTTTATCTGTCCCGATCTGTTGGTCGGCGTATTCACTAAAAAAACGAATACTACTCAGGGTGCTTCCCATCTCATCATGAAGATCGCGGGCAAGACTCTCCCTGAATTTCTCAAGTCGTTTTCGTTGCAGTCTGCGATACCCAAGAAAACCAATTCCCATACCAGCTAAACCCAATCCAATCAATAAAGGAAACCAACGGGTTTTGGTGAAGGAAGGATTCACACGGATTTCCAGCGAAGCACCTTTCTCATTCCAAACTCCATCATTGTTGGCTGCTTTCATACGGAGTTTGTACGTACCACCATTAAGATTGGTAAAAGTGGCAATTGGCCTGTCCGTGTATATCCAGTCTTTATTAAATCCTTCCAGCAAATATGCATAGCGATTGCGCTCCTGCTGATTGAAGTTGAGTGCCGCGAATTCGACTTCAAAAAAATCTTCACCTGGTCTGAGTAACAAAAAGGTGTCACCATCCGCCGTTCTGACTGCCCTATCTTTGTTCATTACTTTGATGGAAGTGACAACAATAGGTGGAGGTTGTAGATTACGACGTAAACGGTCAGGATAAAAAAAGTTAAATGCATTTTGAAAACCAATAAAAATTTCACCAGCCGGTGTGATACTTAATCCATCCGTCGGGGCATTGCTAAATAGGCCATCCGGCTTGCCATAATAAGTAAATGTTCCTGTAGCCGGATCAAAGCAATGAAGAAGGTAAACCGAATTAAACCAGATTTTGCCCTGGAGATCTTCGACCATGAAATAAATCCGGTTAGTCTTAAGTCCGTTCTCCTCATTAAACTGGCGGAGAATATTACCTTCTCCATCCAATTCAAGAAACTCGGAATAAAAGGCTGCATATATCTTGCCCGATCTGGCCACTTTGACTGCATTACAGGCTAGCGGTTCATAATGGCCGGGATATAAAAATTGTTTGACTTCGTGGGTGGCTGGATCATACCGAATCAGGCCACTGCCATTACAAGCCAGCCAAAGACGGCCGGATGCATCATCTGTAATGTCATCGACAGGAAAATACTGATTTTTATCAAGAAATTTTTCTTCAAAATAGGCCTGTTCAACGCGGTCCGTTTGGGGATTATATGTAAAGAGCCCCTCTTTTTTCGAACCAAACCAGAGATTTCCATTCCGGTCTTCCACACCACACCAAAAATTGTGGCCTAGATGCCTCTTGGACAAGACTTCATAATCGCGAAATTCACCTGTACGTGGATTGTATCGGCTAATTCCATCCGTACGGCAATCCCACATCATGCCCCGGCTATCCTGGAATACATGAAAATTGGCCCCTTCAGTAAATTTTGAAGAAGATCGCATCCGGGAAAATTTTCCAGTCGACTTACTCCAGGAAAACAATCCGGTTCCCCACACACTAACGAAATAGCGTTGCCCGCTGAGGTCCGTGTTATCATGAATGACTCCGGATACCAGGCTGAATTGGCCCATATCCTTTTCCGTTGGTATCATAGCGCGACCAAAGCGAATAGTGGCCGGAGCATATTGTTCCAGTCCTACTTCCGTACCGATCCAAACATCATTACTGGAAGGATCCTTGAATAAAGCAGTAGCAATGTAATTGTTGTGCGTGAATGGGTCAACAGGATTAGGTTCGAACTCAACAAAGGTTTTTGTATCCGGGTAATAAATGTCCAATCCGGATTGTCCTCCTCCCACCCAGAAGAACAGCCTTCCGGTGGATGTGACATCCGGCAGTAGCATCACGGCCAGCGATTCATCATCAGAGGATTTTACAAAATCATCCAATTGACTATTATAATACCAAATGCCGCTGCCCCATGTGCCACCCCAAAACCTGCCTGTGGCATCCTTCACCAGGCTTAAGACTCCAAAAGTGTAACCGGGAAAATCACCTTTAAACAATTTCATACTTTGATTGGACGGATCAAAACGGCGTACATGTTCTTTCAACATCCACAACCGGTCCTGGTCATCGATCAGCATGCCAAACCAGGCCATAGTTGGAACTTCCGATTTGAAAAAAAATTCCACTGCACCACTCAAGGGATTGATCTTGTAAATACCGGTTTCACTAGTTGTCCATGCATATCCCCTGGAATCGAATAACACCACGGTGACAACATCATTTGTGATCGTATCCTCATTCTCAGGAATAGGAATGCGCTGAATGCTGAGAGCATACGGATCTATTTTGCACAAGCCGCCACTGGTTGCTATCCACAATGATCCATCAGGAGAAGCGGTGATCCCCGTGATATTATCAT
>Ga0173479_10000132_pt1 | contig 12458 bp, 11 predicted proteins | sample NitcycUS104311B1_FD_136668 | JGI IMG/M metagenome (GOLD analysis project Ga0173479, IMG submission 136668) | Soil microbial communities from Arlington Agricultural Research Station in Wisconsin, USA - Nitrogen cycling UWRJ-S104-311B-1 (version... | ecosystem: Environmental > Terrestrial > Soil... | reverse complement strand
GCTTCACATTTAATCGATTAACTCCATATTCAGTGGTGGGAGGACAGCATCAACGAGGTCATCCTGACCACCAGGATTAACAACCAACTTATGAGTGTATTGGTAGGCAAAGACAGCCGCGTTTTAGTTCAGGGTTTCACCGGTACAGAAGGCACTTTTCATGCCGGGCAGATGATCGAGTATGGCACCAATGTCGTAGGTGGCGTTACTCCTGGCAAGGGAGGTCAAATGCATCTTGATCGGCCCGTATTCAATTCTGTTTACGAAGCTGTACAAGCTACACAAGCAAATGTTTCCATCATATTCGTGCCCCCGGCATTTGCTCCCGATGCAATCCTGGAAGCAGCGGAATCCGGAATCCAGGTTATCGTTTGTATTACAGAAGGCATTCCGGTCCAGGACATGATCCGCGTAAAAGACTATATCAATAAATCCGGTAGCAGGTTGATCGGACCGAACTGTCCCGGAATCATCACACCAGGTGAAGCGAAAATCGGGATTATGCCGGGATTCATTCATCAGCCGGGCACCATTGGAATTGTTTCCCGTTCCGGGACATTGACCTATGAAGCCGTTGACCAGGTAACCAAAGCCGGACTTGGTCAATCCACTTGCATTGGTATCGGCGGTGACCCGATTTGCGGCACTACTACTTTAGAGGCTGTTCAACTCCTGATGCAAGATCCCGGAACAGAAGGGATCATCATGATCGGTGAGATTGGAGGCAGCATGGAATCAGATGCAGCGTATTGGATCAAGGAACACGGAACAAAACCAGTTGTTGGTTTTATTGCCGGTAAAACAGCTCCCAAAGGACGAAAAATGGGACATGCAGGTGCAATCATCGGAGGCAAAGCAGATACCGCTGCTGCAAAAATGGAAATCCTCGCAGCGTGTGGCGTTCATGTCGTAGAATCTCCCGCTCAAATCGGTGCCACTATGGCAAGGGTATTAAAAAAATCATAAATCCTACTCACTACTCACCACTCACTACTCACCACTCACTACTCACAACTCATACTTCGACTACGCTCAGCACAAGCCAAATTTATTTAAAATGACTTCACATAAAATTCTCGAAGGAAAGCGCGGCATCATCTTTGGAGCCCTGGATGAAAATTCTATTGCCACTCACATTGCAAGGCAATGCGTTGCAGAAGGAGCAAAGATCACGTTGACCAATGCCCCGGTGGCTATGCGTTTCGGCACGATTCAAAAGCTTGGTGAAGAACTGAAAGCTGAAGTCATTGGTGCAGATGCTACTTCAGAAGAAGACCTTAAAAATCTTTTTGAAAAATCAAAAGTTGCATTGGGTGGTCCGTTTGATTTTGTCCTCCATTCCATTGGAATGTCCCTTAATGTAAGAAAGGGTAAGGGTTACACCGAGATCAATCACGAATGGATGCTCAAAACATTTGACATCAGTGCTATGTCCTTTCATCGCATGATGCAGGTGCTGTATCAGATGGATGTCATGGCAGAGGGAGGTTCCATCTTAGCCCTGAGTTATATCGCTGCACAACGCGTATTTCCGGATTACAGTGAAATGGCGGATGCCAAAGCTTTACTCGAATCGTTTGCCCGCAGCTTTGGATATCATTTTGGTATGAAGAAAAAAGTTCGGGTCAATACCATTTCCCAGTCTCCAACCCGCACGACCGCCGGCAGTGGCGTCAAGGGCTTTGATGATTTCTTTTCCTATGCCGAGACGATGTCTCCGCTGGGAAATGCCAGCGCTGACGATTGTGCAAGATATTGCGTGAGCTTGTTCTCCGATTATACCAAAATGGTAACGATGCAAAATCTTTATCATGATGGCGGCTTTAGCTCTATGGGCGTCAACCCTGCAATTATGGGCAAAGAATAGCATTCCTCCTCCTTTGTGCGTTATTCTCTTTGCATGAATCCAGTTTACCGCTTATACCTCTTCGCATTGTTGTTGGTTGCCGGTATTCCGTATTCAATAGCGCAACAAACCAATCCTGATCTTAAAGGTGAAATTGGAAAGGCCGAAACGGATTCTGTTCCACCCGGCACCATGCCATTGGACACAGCAGTCCCGGTCAGGTATGTGTTGATTGGAAATGAAAATAGAGTCTACACCGAAGAGGATTCCGTTAACTGGAAGACCTTTAATGGTGATCCCCTGAGTTTTGGAAAGGCTCATTTGGGAAATCTTGGATCAGCTTACAGGCCATTGTTCTTGAGTTCGGAGCAACCGGTAGGTTTTTCAACCGGGTGGTTGCAGTATGAAGATTACTATCCTCACGAGGAAACCTTTAAATACTTTCTACAGGAAACGCCGGTAGCTAAAATTCGTTATGACCAGGCTAGCCGTGAGGATACTCACATCGCTCTTGAATTTGGTAAGCGATTTGAAAATGGTACCAGCTTAAGCATTATTTACAAGCGCACCAACCAGTTAGGTAAATTTGATCATCAACATCAAAAAGATACCGGGCTGGGCATCGGTATCTGGCATGATTCGCGAAACGGAAAATATGATGCTTTTTACAACCTGGTTTCAAGTACCATCCTGGCAGAAGAGAATGGCGGGATTGTTGAACCGGATTCAATAGGCACACCTTTAAATCCGGACGAGAGCCTGGAGACTTTCATCACAGCCGGACTGACTACGCACAAGCACCGCATTTTCCTGACCAGGCAAGTTCTGCACTTGTCACCCGATACAGCTTCCGTGGGAATTGACTTATGGGTAAAAGTAAAATTTGAAACAGGACTTTTTAAATATGTGGATGAAAGCGTGCCGGATTCTACCCCTTATTATGATCCTATTTTCCTGGTCGACGATCGAGGTATTCGTCAATACACCTATTTCACTAAAAATGAAGAGAGCATTGGCTTATCGCTTCCCTGGAAAGCCGCTCATTCCAGGCTTGAAGGATCACTTCGGTATAGCGGCACCAGGCTGGAACAGGAACCGATCGTTCAAAACATCAACGAATTTTTCTTCGATGCTTCCGCAGATTTCCATTGGATCGAACCTTTGAATTTAGGAGGAGTACTCTCTTTAGGTTTGGGACAAGCTTCAGGAACATTTTCGTTTAAAGCATTTGGAGATCTCAAGCTGGGTGTTCTGGGACATTTGGAAGGACATTGGTTTGCTCAATCAAGGCGGCCTTTCCTGGTGGAATCGAGGTTGTATGTAAATCAAATCCTGGTGTATGACTTTGATTATAAGAATCCGTTTTTTACAGAAGTTGGAGTGAATTGGAAAAATGAAAGGCAACAATGGAATGCAGGAATTAAATGGTTGGTTTATGACAATTACATTTACTTTGATAGCACACCGGTGCCCCGGCAATTGTCAGGTTCGTTTTCATCCAAGCAATTGTACATTTCCAAAGGATTTGACATCAAATGGGTAGGCGTTAAAGGATTGTGGATCTGGCAGCCAGAAACAAAGAAAGAATTGGCAATGCCGGAAAATTCAATTTCAGCAAATTTGTTTGGGCGGGTCAAAATTTTTAAGAAAAAGGTACTGTTGATGCCTGGACTTGATTTCAGTTATTATAGTGAGTATGCGGGTACCAGTTATTTCCCTGTTAATGGAGTTTATCATCTCACAGACCGCGATCCAATCCCCGATTATTTCAGAATTGATGCGGGCCTGGGGTTGAATGTCAATTTTATCAAAGCCTACTTCAGGATGGAAGACATTGGAGGATTATTTAAAGACAGGGCATTATACCAGGCGGATTTTTATCCACATTACAGGGGATATTTTCGCTTTGGGCTCACCGCTGAATTTTTCAATTAAGGATTCAGCGCATCTTTTATTGGTATCTTTTAATATATTTGTTTACCCATCAATCACTTCACCTGCTATAATCCCGGGTTCCTCCATGGGGTTATTGTATATACCACTTGTTTTTTTCACATCAGCTTTCTGAATGCATTTGCATTCTGATGGCTGGCTAATAACATTGGTATGGAAAAATTGGTTTATCATCGGTTCCTTCTCTCCAAAGATGATTTTTATGAAAATCCGCAGGATGTGTATCGCAGGGCGCTCGAAGCAGAATATTATGAACCTGACGGATTTACAGGTAGGCGTAGTAAAAAAGTATACCATGAAACGGGGGTAAAACAGAAATTGGAGCGATGGCTGGGAATAAAAATCACACGATGGGATAAGGATCCGGAAATGGAAAATGGCGTTTTCTTTTTCGGGTTTTCAGGAGGGAATGATAAGGAAGTCCCGGCTGTTCATTCTGATTCGCCCTACAACGATATCACCGCACTGATTTACCTGACACCCGGTTTACCGGTAGATTGTGGCACTTCATTATGGATGCATAAGAAGACGGGATTGTGTGATCCACCCAGTCCGGGCGCAACCCGACGATTGCATATGTCTTTGGAGGATCTTAGAATTCAATTTGAATTGGAAGCAAGGCAACGGAATAAATGGATTGAGACGGACAGGGTAGGGTATCGATTCAACCGGATGATAGCTTATCCATCCGGGGTGCTTCATTCTGCTTCAAAACACTTTGGAGATCACCTGACGAACGGGCGCATTTATCAAACGTTTAGAATAGGGGTGGATTGGAATACGTTTCGTCTGAGTCGACGTTAAAGGTTCAGTTTCCCTTACTGCTCTGAAAAAATTTTCTCAGGATGTATTGGTACTGATACAGATCTACTGATTTGTGTCGCACCAGGGCATACATAAGTTGAAGGGAATCAGGATTTTTCACCTCCATGCTTTCTGCCCACAACGCAATATCCTTAAGGACCTCTCTTTCCGGTTTGGAAAATTCATCCGGAACACCAGTTGCCATTAAGAAGTTTTTCACACAGGTAAGTTCGGCCAAGTCTCTGTTGTCGTTGAATTTTTGATGGATCATGCTGGTGATCCGGACCGTGATTTCCGCCACCCGGGGTATGGTGGTTTTGGCCAGAATAAATTCAATATTACTTCCTGTAAGTTTTTCCAGGATCGCGTATGAAGTCCTGTTTCCTTTCTTGGCATTCAGTTTTTCCCATTCCCGCCTGGCCAGGGTATTTAAATGTCGATCTATCGGTCTGAATCCGATTTTATAGTAAAACCAAAACGCACCGGATTGAATTCCTTCGGGATTGTCAAGACCAAATTGATAAGCTTCGATTTCAAAATATTGGACAGAAAATACCTGGCGGTATATTCGGAGAATTTGAATAAGTAAATAGGAAGACTCTCCTCCCCGATAGGACTCGAAAATGTTGATGCCAAACTGAGCCCTGTATCCAAATAACCAAGCTCCACCATAGGCGGAAGGAAATCCGTTTTTAAAAGTTGTAAATCCGACATAGGACTCCAGCGGCAATTGCCGTTCGGGTATTATCTCATAGATGGCAATGGTAATCCCGCGATCCAAATGGTATAGCCGGAAAGAATCCAACTTCAGGAAAGTGGTCGGATCTGTCTCCCTGGCGGTGAGCGCCATTGCATTTCTGACTACTTGAATTGCATTTTCTTTTTCCTCTACTTTCAGAGGGATATTGGGAGGGATTGCCCTTTCTAGTATTTCAAGGGCTGAAATATGCTTGAGTATTTCCTGATGAAAAAAAGTTTCAGCAACCGGCAAGCGATTGAAAGCTTTTGAAAATGCATTTTTTTTCGGAGTGAGCCTGACAAAGAGTTCGAGATGCTCAAGGAGGAGATCTTTGACCAGGGGTGTGTCATTCAGACGGGACAATTGATCAACTATAAAACGAAGCCTTTTCTTTTCCGGCACCTTTAATGCGTCCATCAATTGATAATTATCAAGGCCAGCGGTAGTTTCACTTCGCTCCATCGACGGAAGCGTGGTTTTTAAGACATCGTTGAGAGAAAGGACAGATGTTTCGAAAGAATGCAATGTTACTTCCAGGTCAGGATGGTCAAATAACCATAGCAAGCAATCGTGAGAAAACTTGGTAATGATCGGCGTAAATGGCATTCCGGTTCCTTCAAACAATGATGAAGCCTTCGCCTGATCCGACCTCATTTTACGCGCGATACGTCTAAATTCCAGATCAATGAGATTTAAATCCTGTTGGTGGGAAGGATAGGCGCATAAATAGAGCAGGGTATCAAAGTACTTGATCAAGTCCGCCGTGAAAGGCAATACCATTTTTGAAAGCCGTTGGAGGCTTTTTGTTTTCAACCAAAGACTCTCCGGGTCGAACCGATGATAAACCGCTGTTAAAGAGCTTAGCTCCGATCGAAAAGATTTCATGCGGCAATGCGTTGGCCTGTAATAGGTTTCTGGCTCTAATGTAAACTAAAGTCATTTGATAGGGGCTTCATTACAGAATGAAAATGTAAAAGACTCATCAAGGCTGTTCGGCCTGATCTAAAATGTTTGCAGGGGCTTCGCTTTTCTCGTACTTTTAGTCCCTCGATCTAAACCTTGTATCTATGAAAAGTCTTTTTTTTATCAGTGTTCTCTTTTGCCTGGTCACACTCCCTTTAAGTAAAGTCTCAGGCCAGGAAGATAAATCAACCCGGCCCAGTCCTCCGGCTGCGGTTCACGCCAAAATAGGGGACAACACTGTTTCCATTAATTATTCATCTCCCGCTGTTAAAGGCCGGACAATATGGGGCGACCTGGTCCCTTATGGTAAAGTATGGCGTACGGGTGCAAATGAAGCAACCGTATTTGAAACATCAGGCGACCTGGTCATCAATGGCCAGAAACTACCTGCTGGAAAATATGGCCTGTTCACCTTGCCCGGTGAAAAGGAATGGACCGTCATCTTCAATTCCGTTTGGGATCAATGGGGAGCTTTCAAATATGATGCCTCTAAAGATGTACTTCGCATTAAAGCCAACCCGGTGAAATCGGAAGCTTTCAATGAAAGAATGAAATTTGAAATCAGCGATCATGTGGTCACACTGCTTTGGGAAGATCTCAAAGTCAGTTTTATGGTGAATTAAAAATTAGTTCACCCCGTAATCCCATAAAATTCACCCCGTAATCCCATAAAAAATAAAGTAGGGGCTCAACATCTTGAGCCCCTACTTTATTTTTTCTTGAGCCCCTATTTTATTTTTTATGACAACTAGGAAAGCGTGATTTTTCCTAAAGCGTGTAATTCGGGCTTAACAGGTCATCCCGATCCGCGTAAAAATTATTGATGTAGGTTACCACATCATCTGGCTCATCCAATATGGGCAGGAGATTGAGATCTTCTTTGTTGATGTTATTTTCTTTTTCCATCATCACCGTTGTGATCCAGTCTTTCAGTCCTGACCAGAATGCACTCCCCACCAGGATAACCGGAACCGGTGTGATTTTTTTGGTTTGAATTAAAGTCAATACTTCAAAGATTTCATCCATCGTACCAAATCCACCCGGGAGCACTACGAATCCCTGCGCATATTTTACAAACATCACTTTGCGCACAAAGAAATAACGGTGATGGAGATTTTTATCATTGTCGATGAACATGTTGTGGGATTGTTCAAACGGAAGATCAATATTGAGCCCTACGGAAACACCACCTTGCAAGCTGGCGCCTTTATTGGCGGCTTCCATAATGCCTGGTCCTCCACCGGTAATAATGCCAAATCCGGCATCTGTAAGTTTCTGCGCTATTTTAACCGCTAATTGATAATGGGGCATATCGGGCTGGGTGCGAGCGCTGCCAAATATGGAAATGCAGGGACCGATACGATTGAGGGATTCAAATCCATCTACGAATTCTGCCATCACTTTGAACATCGTCCAGGCATTCTCAGCCTTGATCTGTGTCCATTGTTTCATCAGGCGGGGAGGAAGTCCTTCTGTCATAAAAATGCGTTTAGGATGATCAATCAGCGACCATGGGAATCCGCCGGAACTCTACGAATTTAATCGATCGAGGATTGGTAATTGGCAAATTCCTGTTCAATATAACGCTGAAGGTCCTTTAATTCTGTGAAGCGTGACAAGACTTCTCTCATTTCCAGCGTAGTTTGAGCAGTGGGCAGCACAAACCGGTCAATATCCTTATCCGAAATCGTCTTTCCGCCAAGGATAATCAATCGCTCTACAACATTCTTGAGCTCCCGGATATTCCCTGTCCAGGGAAGCGATTGCAATTTTTTAATGGCTTTGACATCAAAGGACCGTTCGGGTATGCCGTAATCCTTGCAAATCTCCGTGCAGAAATGTTGGATGAGCTGGGGAATGTCATCAACACGCTCTTTAAGCGGTGGCACATCGATAATGATCACAGCGAGGCGATGATAGAGGTCTTCACGAAATCGACCGGCATCGATAAGCTTACGGAGATCCTTATTGGTAGCAGCAATCACCCGGACATCCACACGGATTTGTTTGTCACCACCAACGCGGACTATTTTATTTTCCTGCAAAGCACGCAGAACTTTTGCCTGGGCAGAGAGACTCATGTCCCCGATTTCATCGAGGAATATAGTGCCGCCATTCGCCATTTCAAATTTTCCCGTGCGGGTCTTGATGGCAGAAGTGAATGCACCTTTTTCGTGACCGAATAATTCGCTTTCAATAAGCTCGGAAGGAATGGCAGCACAATTCACTTCAATCAGCGGATTGTCTTTACGATGACTTTTCTGATGTATCCAATGGGCCACTAACTCCTTGCCTGTTCCATTCTGCCCGGTGATTAAGACACGGGCTTCTGTTGGGCCCACCAGGTCAATGGTAGACATGATCTGGTCGACACATTTCGAACTGCCGATGATGGGTTGTGTCCGGCTATAATTAACCTTCGTCTGCAACACTTTGCGTTCCGTGATGAGTTCGGATTTATCCATAGCATTGCGGAGCGTGATCAGTAGGCGATTGAGGTCCGGTGGTTTGGAAATAAAGTCAAATGCTCCCTTTTTGACTGCTTCTACAGCAGTGTCGATGGAGGCATGTCCCGAGATCATCACCACTGGTGTCTCACGGGCTATCTCCTGGATCTTGTCCAGGGCATCCATACCATCCATCTTGGGCATTTTAATGTCCAGGATAATGACATCATATGGATTCTGTTTGATTTTGACTAATGCCTCGAGACCATCAGAAGCTTCGTCCACTTCATACTTTTCGAATTCCAGGATGTCGCGCAGGGTATGGCGGATGCTGCGTTCATCATCTACGATCAGGACCTTAGACATAGTTAGTTTGAGATATTAGGTGAATATATGATGAATTTTTATCAAAAGTATAATATTGATTTAAAATAACTTACAGTTTAAATAAAAAAATATATGTTTTTCCATGAAAAACAATCGCCTAATGATTCAAATCGGGGGATTTGCTTTATTCGGTGGTAAGGGCTACATAAGCCATCAGCCCCATCCCGGTTTCCAGGGCCGATTCATCGATATCAAAATTGTTGGAGTGCACACTCGGATTTTCTTTGCCGGGAAATCCAGTGCCAAGGCGGTAGAAAGTGGCGGGCACCTTCTGTGTATAAAAGGCGAAATCTTCGGAAGTCAGCCGGATCGGAAGATCATGTACTTTGTCAGAACCCAGGAATTCAATTGCCTTCTTCTTGAACATATCCGTCACAACGTCATCATTCCTTAGACAGGGATATCCGATTTCAATGCGGACATCAGCTTTTGCTCCTGATGCACTGCAGATTTCATCCACCAATTGTTTTAATCGAAGGTGAGTTTGCATTCTCCATTCCTCACTCATGGCTCTTAATGTTCCTTCGAGGTAGACTTTATCCGGAATAACATTCGTAGCTCCACCTTCGGTAGAAATTTTTCCAATGGTCAGCACGCCCGGCAGGGTAGGATCTAAAGTGCGGCTGATCAATTCCTGCAAAGCCGAAATGATTCGCGCAGCAATCGGAATAGGATCAATACACAGATGCGGTGTTGCTGCATGCCCACCTTTGCCAATAATGGTGATGTAAATTTCATCCGCAGATGCCATATACAATCCTTTCCTGAATCCAACATGACCTGCCGACAGTGGAGGAAAAACATGTTGAGCTGCAATCCACTCGGTTTTATTTTTTTCGAACAATCCTTCCTTAATCATGATGGAAGCGCCTCCGGGTAATTTTTCTTCTCCGGGCTGAAAAATGAACTGAACGGTGCCATGCAATTGGTCACGATGTTCATTGATGATGGCTACGGCACCAAGTAACGAAGCTGTATGTGCATCATGCCCGCAAGCATGCATGATGCCGGGACGGGAAGATTGAAAAGATACTTCAGTTTTTTCCAGGATCGGTAAAGCATCCATGTCAGCGCGAAACATAACACGTGGACCGGGTTGCTTCCCTTCGATATGGGCAACTACTCCATGACCCGCCCATCCCGTGGTAAATGGAATTTGTCGTTGAGTGAGAAATGCTTGAACCTTTTTACTGGTTTCTATTTCATTAAATGACAATTCAGGATGCTGGTGCACATCCCTTCGAATGCGAATAACTTCTGGCAAAAGTTGCTTTGCGGAATCCTTGATGCTCTGTTGAATGTCTTTATTCATTTCACCTTAAATCAATTGGCCAATCCGTTTCCACTGTGTTGTCAAAATTGAAAAATCAGAAGTCCAGTGATAATCTCTTGCATAAACATAATGAATGTGTTCGAGTCGTATGAGTTCATTGGGATGACCATCTGTATATGCAGGGTACAACACACCCTGTGCAATACGAGGTAAGGAGGTGATCATTGGATCCGCCGGATTGTAGGAAACCCAGGTCTTCAGCCCCCACAATACCTGGACAGCATCAACCAACGCTCTCTTCCTGTTAGGAAGGATCAATATCCAAAGGGGTGCCAGGAGAATAAACAGGAAACTGCTGATCACATCAAACAATCTTTTTGATCTCCTGGAAGAAGGATGGGAGAGGTTGAAGTTGATCCGTAAACCATAGGATTCTCCTTCCGTATCCCGGCTCATACTCCCAACAATATTCATCGTTGTAGAGGCGGCCAGCATGTATCGATAGCCCGGACCCAGTGAAGACATACTTCCGCTGAAAGCAGAAAAGGGAACATCCTGCGCGGAGAAAATAATCTCCTGTACATCATGAACCCGTACGATATCATTCAGCTTTGAAAGATTACCCAGTGAGTCTGCCAAAGCATTACTCTCATTTTCACCCGGAGATACCGTGCCGATAATGTCGATCTGGTCACGTGAGCGATTGATCAATTCTTTTATCCGGTCAGCTTCTTCCCGATTTGCAACAATAATTGCTCTTCGGTATTCATGTTGAGGATGTATACCTGTAGAAGATCGCCATGGGCGCAGATAGGACCTGGACAACCAAATATAACAAGCGTACAAAAATGACCCCAGGACTATAACCATCCTGGAAGTCCGAAAATGTACTGGCAAAAATGCATAGATCACCAGGATCATCAGCACGCCGGTAAAAAAACCAAGCCAGGATCGCCTTTGTTCATAAGGCTTATCGTAGGCTCCATTGAGGATCATGCTGCAAAAGACAATCACCACGTAAAGTGGAATATTGAAATAATAAAAAGGTGGTTGGAAATAGAGTGGGTTTTCATAAAAATACCGGGACCAAAGTTGGCTGACCAATAGAAAGGAACCATACAGTACCATGGAGTCCAAAACTACCGGCCAAGTCCTGGCGACGAATTGCTTGACCAGTTGAATTAATCCATGCAGGTAAATGGCCACATGGATGAGGAATTGCTGTCCTTTGAATTCAGGATGCTTTTGAGTGAAGATCAACATCGCCTGGTAAAAAGTAATCAGGTAGTTGAGTGAAGCTTTCTTCGTGGATTCCCCTTTGTAATGAATGATCCGGGTAGCCGGCAAATAATAAATCGAATATCCGGCTTGTGTAATCCGGTAGGAGAGATCAACATCTTCTCCGTACATAAAAAAATCTTCATCCAGCATTCCGGTCTTATCCAGCGTAGATTTTCTTAGAAACATGAAAGCTCCTGTCAGTACAGCCACTTTCGCTGTTTCATCTTCCCTGATATGTCCTGCATAATAACTGTTCCAGGTGGCCGAATTTGGAGCCAGGTGATACAACCCCGTCATCTTCATGAACGAAGCTAATAGGGTAGGAAGCCCTCTTTTAGATTCCGGTAAATATTTGCCGCTGCCATCAATCATCTTGACACCTACAGCACCAGCATCCTGGTGCAGCTCCATAAAATCAATGCAGGTAGTCAACGTATTTTCTGAAACTACTGTATCCGGATTGAGTAAGAGGATATACTCTCCACGCGCAATGACGATGCCCTGGTTGTTGGCCTTGGCAAAACCTTTATTATCGGTATTGGAAATCAGGATGACCTCCGGAAAATGGGATTTAACCAATTGGGGTGTGCGGTCAACAGAAGCATTGTCCACTACGATGATTTCTCCTTCAATGCCGGCCATAGCCTGTTGCACAGAACGAAGACAATTGTCCAGGAAGGGATAAACATTATAGCTGACGATGATAACGGAGACTTTCAAATCGACAGAAGATTATGCATTCTCTGTCAATTCGATGTTGGTCCT